>Ga0105048_10013282_pt1 | contig 12872 bp, 10 predicted proteins | sample MAT05_FD_78382 | JGI IMG/M metagenome (GOLD analysis project Ga0105048, IMG submission 78382) | Freshwater microbial communities from Lake Fryxell liftoff mats and glacier meltwater in Antarctica - MAT-05 | ecosystem: Environmental > Aquatic > Freshwater > Ice > Liftoff microbial mat | place...
ACGCGCGCACCGCGTACCAGCCGTACCATCCCACGGCCGCCTCGCCTTCCGACTCCAGACGCTCCCGAAAGAACTGCTGCGCACCGCGATCGTACTCGCCCGGTGGCCAACTGTTTGGCACTTCCGCGCGAATGAGCTCGGCGAAGGTGGCGTTGCCCTCGAGCTCCGCCTGCAGGTGCGCGAGCGTTGCCGGCACGAGCACCAATCGTGCGGTGCGGAGGTTACCGGAGCTCGATGTCACCGTTCGGTCCTCGCAGGATAGCCACCAGCGCCGGTACATCGGCGTGGTCCACTCGCAAGTCAATGCCCAGCGCAACTAATGTGCGCGTTACGTATCCCGGATCGGGATGCTCGGCGCGCAACTCCACGATGGTGAGACCACTCGCCGCCGATGCCGCCGGATGCGGCGAGCTTTCCCAATCGATGAAGAATGGCGCGAGGCCATCGGCCAGCATGGCGCGCGGGCTCGTGTTGGTCCAGCGCAGTGTCACACCGTCAGGGCGTTCACGACTGCCTGCGGTGAGCTCACCAACGGCCACGCCATCGCTCGCGGCGCTCGCCTGAAATGTTTCGAGCGACGCGCCATGTGCGGCCCACGTCACCAGTCTCGGTGCATCGAGGGAATCGATGCCGAACCAGCGCGGCGCGGCGGGTGTCGGCTGCGACGAATCGGCGCCTGCAATCTCGAGATAGGAGCGAGGGCCCAGCGCGAGCAGCGCATTGCGCGTGCCCATCCCCACGTGCTGTCCACCGGTCGACGCGCGGACGCCGAATCGTTGTGCAAACTCCTCGATCGTGCGCTCGAGATCGGGGGTGGCATAGACGAGATGGTCGAGCACCTCCGTCGCAGATCGGGAGGGCGGCTTGGCAGTCATGTCACCAATTGTAACCACCTGTCGGCACCGTCCTCGACGCACCACCGCGCTCCACCTGCCGGCGCACCTTGCCTATGCAGTGGCGCGGCCCCAGAATCGCCCTACCCCATTCTCAGCCCCGGAGTCCTCATGCGTCGTTCCCTGTTCGCAATCGCCGTTGTCGGCGCCCTCTCGCTCTCTCTCGCACCGTCGTCGCTTTCCGCGCAACGCGCGCTCAAGGTCTACATCTCGGTGGACATGGAAGGGATCAGTGGCCTCAATGGCGACAACCAGACGTCGGGCGCGGGCGCCGAGTATGGTCGTGCACGGAAATTGATGGTGGAAGATGCGAACGCCGCCATTCGTGGCGCCTTCGAGGGCGGCGCGACGGACGTGCTCGTCAACGATTCGCACGGCTCGCAGCGGAACCTGTTGCCGGAAGATCTCGATCCGCGGGCGCGCATGATCAGCCACAGCTTCAAGCGCCACGGCATGATGGAAGGGCTCGATGCGAGCTTCGATGCAGTCATCTTCGTGGGCTATCACGCCAAGGCCGACACGCCTCGCGGGCTCTTCGCACACACGGGTTCGGGCGTGGTGCGTGACCTGCAGGTGAACGGCAAGTCGGTAGGCGAAGGCGGCATGAACGCGATCCTGGCGCAGTGGTATGGCGTACCGGTGGTAATGGTCACGGGAGACGATGTCGCCGTCGAGCAGCAGAAGGAAACCGTGCCCGGCGTGCGCGGTGTCATCGTCAAGCGCGCCATCAACTCCCGTGCGGTCGAGCTCCGCCCCCTCGCCGACACACGACGCGAGATCCAGCTGGCCGCGAAGGAGAGCGTGGCCAGTGCAAAAAAGGGAACGCCGACGCGCGCCGCGCAGTACATCGTGCGTATGGAGTTCAAGGACCCCACCATTCCTGAAGTAGCGACGGCGTTTCGCGAGGTGCGTCTCGTCACACCATACGCCGTCGAGTTCACGCGTGACTCGATGCCCGATGCGTATCGTCTCATTCGCGTGCTCTATCGCTTCATCAATACCGATTGACGCAACGCTGTCGCACGGACGCATTCTGCACACGTTCATACAACACACCTTCACCACACCTCGACCATGAAGCTTCTCGTGGCGCTCCTCGCGTTGCAGCAGCCAACGCCAACACCGGAGATCGCGCGCATCGTCGTGTTGCCGGCCAGTCGCACCATGACCGCTGGCGATACGTTGCGACTGCGCGCGGAAGCGCGTGATGCGCAGGGAAATCTCATCCCCGGCGTGGTGTTCCGATATCGATTGGGGGGCGGCGCGCGATTCGAAGGCCGGGTCGATTCGCTTGGCCTCGTGACCGCGAGTTCGACGTCCATCCTGCCGGTCACGGTGACCGCAACGCTCGCCGGTGCGCGCCCGAAATTCGAAGTGATCGAAGTGCGTGCCGTACCCGGCCCCGCCGCGCAAATCGAGCTGTCGCCGACCATCGCCCGGCTGGTGACGGGACAGAGTCTCCGCGCGACGGGACGCGCCTTCTCCGCCACGGGAGACAAGCGCGCGGATCGCCTGCAGTGGAGCAGCAAGAATCCGAAAGTCGCCACGGTGAATGACGCCGGGCTGGTGACGGCGGTTGGCGCAGGGAGCGCGACCATTCGCGCCACATCGGGCGCCGCCACGACGACGCTGCCTGTCACGGTGGTCGGAGGCGCCCTCGCCTCGCTCGCTCTGACGCCTGGTCATGTGGAAGCCCGTGCAGGTGATGTTCTGCGCTTCGCCGTCACCGCGAAAGACGCGACGGGCAAGACGGTCGCCGGACTCACGCCGACGTGGAGCTTCTCGCCCGGGCACGGACAGATCGACGAAGACGGCGCATTTGTTGGCTACGAAGCGGGCGAGTACACCGTCAACGCGACCTTCGGCGCGCGCAACGTGCAGTCCACCATCACCCTCGCCGAACGCGATGTGCGTCGCCCGCTGTCGTTGGTGGGACGCCTGCCGCGCACGCGCTTCACCACCGAAGAAGTGTGGATTCATCCGGACGGCAACCATGCGTATCTCGGGTCGGGCGGTGGCGGCGATGTGATGTATGCGATCGACATCAGCGATCCGGCGAATCCTGTCGTCACCGACTCCGTCGTTTCCAACACGCGACGCGTCAACGACGTGATGACCTTCCCCGATGGCAAGTTCCTCGTCTTCACGCGAGAAGGGGCGAGCGATCGCAGGAACGGCATCGTCATCTGCTCGCTCGAAGACCCGAAGCATCCGAAGCCGATCGCCGAGTTCACCGATGGAGTGACGGGCGGCGTGCATTCGGCGTTCGTGTACAAGCAGGACAAGTACGGCACGTTCATCTTCCTCACCAATGATGGTACCGGCGCACTGCACATCCTCGATGTGAACGATCCGTATCACCCGAAGGAAGTCGCGCGCTGGAAGACGGAGGGACGGCCGGATGCGGGGCGTTCGCTGCACGACATCGACCTGCGTGATGGATTGCTCTACGCGAGCTACTGGAACGACGGTCTGGTGGTGCTGGATGTCGGCAACGGCGTGAAAGGCGGTTCGCCGTCGAACCCGGTGATGGTCTCGCAGTACAAGTACGACCTGAACGCGCTGTACAAGCAGGTGGAAGTGGACGGTGGTCCTGGCTTCATTCGCGGCACGCACACGGCATGGCGTCATAAGAATTACGTCTTCATCGCCGACGAGGTGTTTCCCGCAGCGTCGCCCAAGGGCACGAAGGATGCGGCGGCTGGTCGTGCGTACGGACGATTGCAGGTGCTCGACGTGAGTGACATTGCGCATCCGAAGTCGGTCGCGTGGTACGAGCCCGAGTACGGCGGCGTGCACAACGTCTGGGTGGCCGGCGATACGCTGTACATGGGCGCATACAACGCCGGTTTCCGCGTGTTTGACATTACAGGCGAGTTGCGCGGTGATCTGCGCGCGCAGGGACGCGAGATCGGTCATCTCAACACCGCCGATATGGACGGCCATGTGAAGAACACGGCCATGACCTGGGGCGTGGTGGTGAATCCGAAGGATGGCCTCGCGTATGTGAACGACGACAACAACCGACTGTGGATCATCCGCATCGAGCCGAAACCAGTGGTAAAGGTCGTTCCGTGAGGCGTGTACGATGACCCATGGTGTTCGCGCCCTCGCGGCGATGGCACTGTTCACCATCGGGGCGGGTGCGCGCGTGCAGGCGCAATCGGCAGCGGCAAAACCAGTGGCGGCGAGACCGCTGGCGGCGAGACCGCTGGCGGTGGCGCCTGAACGCGACTATCTGGTGCTGGTGGCCAGCGAGTCGGTGGACAGGGTCGCACTGGTGCGCTTCGGTCCGACTGGTGCGCGTGTGGAACGCGAGCGTTATGTCGGTTGGTCGCCCATGGAAGTCGCGGGGCCGCACGGCGTGGCGGTCTCGCCGGATCGCGCATTCTACTACGTCACCACGGCGCATGGTACGCCCTTCGGCCGCCTCACCAAATTCAGTATGGTCACTGACAACGCCGAGGGCAGCGTCATGCTTGGCCACTTTCCTGCCACGGCGCAGGTCTCGCCCGATGGATCGCTCATCTTCGTGGTGAACTTCAATCTGCACGGCGAGATGGAGCCGAGTGATGTGTCCGTGGTATCGGCCGCCGAGATGATCGAGATCGCGCGCATCCGCACGTGTACGATGCCGCATGGCTCGCGAATGAACGGAGACGGCACGCGACACTACTCGGCGTGCATGATGGATGAAGAGTTGGTGGAGATCGACGCGAGCACGCTCACGGTAAGTCGCCATTTCTTCCTCACGAAAGGAAAGGAAATGGGAATGAGCGGCTCACCGCCGACGCGCGGCGCGAACGCCCTTGCCGGGCACGACATGGGCGGACATGGCATGGAGCCGCCCAAGCCGGGCGATGCGAGCTGTTCGCCCACGTGGGCGCAGCCGTCGCGCGACGGCGCGCGCGTCTGGGTGGCGTGCAATAAGTCCAGCGAGATCGTGGAGATCGACGCGAAGAGCTGGACGCTCGCGCGACGCATTCCCGCGGGCCCCGGCGTGTACAATCTCGCGCTCACCAACGACGGTGCTCGCCTGATCGCGACCAACAAGCGGGACGCGTCCATCTCGGTGTTCGACATTCGCTCGGGCAAGGAACTGGCGCGCATTCCCACCACGCGCAAAGTGGTGCATGGCATCGCCGTGTCGGACGACGATCGCTACGCCTTCATTTCCGTGGAAGGGATGGGCTCAGAGCCCGGCACGGTGGACGTGATCGACCTGCGTTCGCTCACGAAAGTGGCCAGTGTCGAGGTGGGCCAGCAGGCGGGCGGCATCGATTTTGTACGATCGGAACCAACGAAACCGTAGCGATGCGATAGGAACGCGTGTGTCGCGCTACGTCGTCATTCCCGAAGAACGCCTGTAGCGCCGTGCGTTACCGGGCAGGCATGGCGGCAAACAACGGAAGCGCCTTGGCGGCCTTCGGTTCGTGCGCCGGCCAATCGTAGCCGAGTGCCGCCGCAATCGTCGCGGCGACCTGTGACTGGGTGGTGGGCGTGTCGCGACGCACACCGAGCGGCGCAATGTCCGGTCCCATCGCCGCGATCCAGATGCGCTCGGCCCCAACGACTTTCTCACCATGATCACGCCATTCCGCGTGTACGCCGCGGCCGTGATCGGTCGTCACAATCAATGTCGTGCGATCGCGTGTGAGCGGATCGGCCTGCGCGCGCTGCCACAGCTGAGCGAGGAACTTGTCCACCTGCTGCGCCGACCGCAGATACAGATCGTAGCGGCCGTCGTGGGCCCACTCGTCCGTTTCACCGTAGCCGATAAACACCACGCGCGGCTTCTTCACGTCCATGTAGTCGAGCGCGGCGTGATGGCTCAGCGCATCCATCGCGTTGTCGGGCCACACACGAGTCTGTGTCGCATACAAGTCGCGCAGACTCGCCGATCGTGGGGTGCCCGTCGGCGCGACGCCATTGTCCCACCCGTCGAACACCGGCACTTTGCTGCGCTCGGTGTTGATGATGCGACGAAAGGCCGACCACGTCGCGAACGCGGCTACCTTGCCCGTGAGCGCGGATTGCGCGTTCAACCATTCGAAGACGGTCTGGTTGGCATTCGGTGGATGATTGTTGCTGTCGATCCGACGATCCACGTGACCAGTGAACGTTTCGCTGTAGCCGGGATACGAAAACTTGAGACCGTTGGTGACCTTCGACATGCTGCCGGCCGTGCTGTCGCCGAAGATCTGTCCACGTCTCGCCATCGTTCCCCACACGAACGGCAACAGCGTTGAACGCCGCGCATCAGGCGTATCGCGCCAGAAGTCTCGACGGAGCGACGTCGTGTCGGCCACGCGACCAGCGGCTCCCATCAGCGTCGCATCGGCGCCGCCAAAGAGCTCCTGCCATCGAAAGCCGTCGGTGATGACGAGGATCACATGCGTGGAGAGCATGCGCCGCGCCGCGGCCTGCGCCTGCGCCGACGTCGGCAGCAGTAGCGCGAACAGGAGCACGGCGAGCGGCAACCGCAGAAGTCGAAGAAGCATCGGCACTCGAGGGTGATGTGAGGAACGCTTGGCAGGAGCTGTCAGGACTCTGGGACGAAGGCCACGTTACAAAGGTACGAATCGTCGAACGCCACGCACGGATGGCGGTGGTCACACTCGCGTCACAACGAAATCTGCGTAGACTTTGCGTAGAATCTGCATCACCCTCCCATACTCTGCTCATGCGCACATCCACCGTCGTTGCACTCGTCGGCGTCAGCTGCGCCGCTGTCGCCCGGCCGGTTCACGCACAGACCGCCTCCTTCGTCTACCGGTTGGGGAAGGACACCGTCGCGATCGAACAGTTCACGCGCACGCCAACGCGACTGAACGGCGAGATGGTGCAGCGCTCCGGCGCGGCCGTTGTTCGGTTCCACTATGACGTGACGATCGGTACGACAGGGCGAGCGACCTCGGCGACCGTCCGCCGATTGCAAGCCGACGGCTCCGTCGTACCGACCGGAGCCAGTGAATATCGCTTTCGCATCACTGCCGATTCGGTGGTGCGCGAAACGGTGTTCGCCGACAGTGTGCAGCGGCGCGCGTTTGCGGTCTCCAACGCGTTCGTGAACTTCCCCGTCTTCGTTTATGCACCCACTGAGCTGTTGGCCGGTGTGCGACGTGCCAATGGCAACGCCGATTCCATTCCCGCCGTCGGACTGGGCGGCAATGTCGGGTACACCGGCATCACGGCACTCGGCGGCGACTCCACGCGTCTGCGTGGCGGTGGCTATGCGATGGTGCTGCGATTCGATGCGAACGCACGTCTGACGAGTGTGGACGGATCGGGCACCACCAACAAGGCGATGGCGACGAGCGGCGCTGGTGGTATCGACATCGCCGCGATCGCGCGCACCATGAAGCCGACCGGCGTCTTGTCGCTGCGCGAAGTGGCGCGCGGTGCGTTTGGAGCCGGCGGTATGGTGCTCGTCGACTACGGCCGCCCATTGGTACGCGAGCGTTCAGTGTGGGGCGGAACATTGGTGCCGTACGATTCGGTTTGGCGCACCGGCGCCAATGACGCCACGCATCTCTTCACCACACGCACGCTCACGTTCGGCGCGCTCACCGTGCCACCCGGCATGTACTCGCTTTGGATCGTGCACGCGCGCAGCGGCACCACGTTGATTGTGAACAAGCAGACGGGCCAGTGGGGCACCATGTACGACTCGGCGCAGGATCTCGGTCGCGTGCCGATGCAGCTCACGGCCGCGCCGAACCACGTCGAGGAGTTCACTATCGCGGTGCGAGCACTTGGCGGGAATCGTGGCGCGATCGAGTTGTCGTGGGGGCCCTCGATGGCATCCGTGCCGTTCACGGCGTCCGTCGCGCGACCGTAGCGACCGCGCGTCGCGCATGCGGATCTTTCTCAGCTACGCGTCGCAGGGTCGCGCCGTCGCCGACACGATCAACCACGCACTGCTGGAGCAGGGGCACGACGTGTTCTTCGATCGTGATGACCTGCCGGCGGGCGAGGAGTATCACAGCAGCATTCGTCGCGCGATTCAAAGTGCTGAACTGTTCGTCTTCCTGATCAGCGAACACGCGATCGACGATGGCAGCTACACGCTGACTGAGCTGTCGATGGCGGCAACGCAGTGGAAACAGCCGTCGGGGCGCCTGCTGCCGGTGATGTTGCGTCCGACCGCACTCGAACGCTTGCCGGCGTTCGTCACCGCAGTGACCGTGCTGCAGTCGCCTGGCAACATCGCGGCCGCCACCGCCGACGCCGTGCAACGCATTACGAGGCGACGACAGCGCGCGCTGCTATCGAAGATCGGCGGCGCTGCGCTGGCTGCTGCAGTGCTCGCGGCGAGTGTGCTCTGGCTGAACCGCGAACAGATCGACGTCGGTCCGGTGACGCTGGGCAACGAAGTCACTGGCTCCGATGGCGCCATCTCCCTGCTCGTGCCCGGTGGCTCGTTCGTGATGGGAGACGACGACGCATCACCTCGTCGCGAAATCCATCTCGACACGTTCTACATCGACCGCTACGAAGTCACCGTCGGTCGCTACGCGACGTTTCTTGCAGCGACGGGCTCCGTACAACCGCCGGAAGCATGGGACCAACTCGACCGTGAGACGCAGAAAGAGCTGCCGGTCGTGGGCGTCGACTGGAAGGATGCGAACGCGTACTGCAGCTGGGCCGGCCGTCGACTACCAACGGACGCCGAGTGGGAGAAAGCGGCGCGCGGCACGGATGAACGTCGCTATCCGTGGGGGAACCTGTCGCCCACGATCGAGCTCACCAACTATGAGAACGCGTCACCGTCGGGCTACGCTGGCGGACTGACCGCCGTCGGCACGTATCCGCAGGGACGTAGTCCGTACGGCGCACACGACATGTCCGGCAACGCCGCGGAATGGGTGGCCGACTGGTTCACCGAGAGCTTTCCAGCGTCGGAGGTGCGAAATCCGAAAGGACCGGCGACCGGCACGGAGCGCGTCGTGCGCGGCGGTGGTCGCATGGACTCGGCCGATCGCATCCTCGCCACCAAGCGGTATCGCGACAACCCTGCCATGCGCAATGAACAGATCGGCTTTCGCTGCGCGCGCGATCCGTGAGGCTCCAGTCGCACTGGTTGCGGGCGCGTCGTCATCTCAGCCAAGTAGCGTGCGCAGCGTCTGGTAGCTCGTCTCGATGCTCTTGAGCGAACCACCGGGCCATGCGCCGGCGGCGTCCTGTTCCACGAAGAAATACTTCACGCCCGACTCGCGCCACGCAGCAAAGATCGGCGCGAAGTCCACGTCACCGCTGCCGACGGGACACGGGCGTCCAGGTAGCGGCGCAGGCGGACCGCCCGCACGTCCACCAGATGCACCAGCCGCAGCACTCGGCGCTGGCCGCGGTGTGAGGGTTCCACTCGCGAGATTCCTGAGCGACTGCGCTTCGCGCGCCTGCGCTCCGCTCAGGCTTTCGAAGTCCTTCACGTGCCACCTGCGGAAGCGGCCCGGATAGCGTGTGAACCACGCGACCGGATCCTGACTCGCCACGCGCCCCAAACCCAGGTCCATCTGGAACGTGAAGAGCAATGGATCCGTCTCGCTCACGAACACGTCCATGCCCGTCTTGCCACCACCCACGTCCACGAACTCCGCCAAATGACTGTGGAAGGCGAGCTTTCACTGCGGCCGAGCGATGGGATCGTGATGTACTCGTGCCCGATCGTCTGCGCGATCTGCATCTGCGCATCGAGATCTCGGCGCAACAGTTCCATGCCGACGTGTGAGCTCGGCGCCCGCAGCTTCAACCGGTCGAATAGTGCGCGCACCGGTAATGGCGCGGGAGGTGGTGGTGCTGCGGCAGCGTCCGCGTATGCCAATCTACGCTGTCCCGCGCCGTCCGACGTTACTCTCCCCTCGTTCGTGCTGCATCTGCGGGCTCCATCGCCCTCTCCAGGCCGGAGCACGCTTGACCCCCATCGCTGTCCGGTGGAGCTTTGACGCAGCGGTCGCACGACGGCAGCGTTCGGCAGTCGGCGAACAGCGCTCTACACGTGCACGTTATGAACCCTTCCATCGATGAGCTCCCGCCCGTGAGGTCGAACGCAACTGTCAACGCCGCTGCCACCGCAGTGCAGCAGACCATGGCTCGCGCATCGATGGTTTCCGAGACTCGTTGCGCGATGTGCGACGTGCGGATCGGCGTCGTCAGTCGCGAGCGGCCGTTTCTCTGCACATCGCTGGTGTGCGCGCATCGCTATCAGTCGCTCTGGTCGCAGCACAAGTGCAAGCGGTGCGCACGACCGCTGCGCGCGCCACAGTGGGCGTCCGGTGTGTGCGACTCGCCCGCCTGTCGTCAGGAGATCAACATGCGGCGCATCGTGTCGACGCGGCGAAAGGCGGAGACCGCCCGGTTGGCCTCGGCGACGGCGCGTCGGAATCGGGTGGCGGCAACACGGGGATTCTCCGTCGAGACGCGCGATTCCTTTCGTGTGGTGGTGCTGCCGCGCAACGATGCGCAACCGGTGCCACTCGACTCGGTGCGACGTGAACGGCTAGCCGAACATCTGTTGGCACAATTGGCGGACGCACGCGATCGACAGGCAGCGGGCTTCAAGGCAGAGTATCGCGATGATCTGGACGAGGGCGCGCCGCCGGCAGCGAGTGGGACAGAGCAAGAGTCGGCACAGCAGCTTGCGCACAGTGAAGCGCAGCATGCAGCGGCGAAGGCACTTGTTGTCACGGCGTGTACCGCGTGTCGAGGCAACTGCTGCACCAATGGCGGTGAGTCGGCGTACATCACCGGCAGGACGATGCTGTCGTATCTCGAGCGCTGGCCCGATCACGATGACGCGACGATCGTCGCCCGATACCTCTCGTTGGTTGGCGCTGAAACGCTGCAGGGCGGATGCATCTTTCAATCCGACATCGGGTGTACGATTCCGCGCGGGTTGCGCTCCGTCACCTGCAATACGTTCTACTGCGATTCGATCAACAGACTGCACTCCAACGACGACACTCCGGGCGCGACGCGGGCGTTTTTCACGCAGTTGGTGGGCAAGCGCGTGGTGGGCGGGGAGTTCGTGGACATGATGTCGCAGAATGCCGACGCCCATTCGTCATGAAACCGGAGAGATCACCAATGCGACGTGGCAGCCAATGGCGCGGGATGGCGCGGTTGGGCCTCGCGGTGATCTCGGCGATGATCGCCGCGCTGCCCACCATTCCGATCGCGGCGGCACAGTCGCCGGCGCCGGCCGTGTCGTTCAAGGGCAAGACCGCGCTCGTCACCGGCTCGACCGACGGCCTGGGGCGCGAGATTGCACGCGCGCTCGCCGCCGCGGGCGCGCACGTCGTCGTGCATGGTCGGAACGCGGCGCGCGGGCGTGCTGTGGTCGACGAGATCAGGCGACAGGGGATCGGATCGGCGCAGTTCTTCGCCGCCGACTTTGCTTCGCTGGACGCTGTGCGTGACTTTGCCGACACCATCGCACGCCGTTTCCCGAAGCTCGATCTGCTGGTGAACAATGCCGGCATCTCGCTCATGCGCGACAGCGTGCGTCGCACCAGTGTCGACGGGCACGAGTTGCACTTCGCCGTGAACTATCTGCCCGGATGGGTGCTCGTGCACCGGTTGCGCGATGCGTTGGCGGCGGCCGCACCGTCGCGCGTGATCAACGTCTCCTCCCGCAGCGCGTCGCCGATCGACTTCACCGACGTGATGCTCGAGCGGCCCGGCGCATACCGCCGCGGCTATGGGCAGAGCAAGCTCGCGCAGGTGACGATGACGGCCGCGCTGGCCGAAGAGTTTCTGCAGCGCGGCATCACCATGGTGGCCGTGCATCCGGCGACGATGATGAACACGCACATGGTGCTGAGTGCCGGCGCTGCGCCGCGTTCGACAGTACAGGAGGGGCTCGACGCCGTGATGCAGCTGATCGGGTCGCCGTCGTTGCAGGCAGGTGCGTTCTACAACGGGCCGCGTTTGTCGACGACGCACGCGCAGGTGTCGGACGCCGTTGCGCGGGCGCAGCTGCGGGCGTTGAGCGCGCGATTGACGAAGGTGCCGTAGGCGCAGCGCAACGACGGACCAGGCAGCAACCGCAGAGAACTGGCCTGCGGGCCCGGCGCTTGTCTGATCAATGATCGGCGTGGTTGACATCCGTTGCGCGCGATGATTCGGTAGACAATGGCACGGGCTTCCGCGCTCGGCGCGCCCTGGCGGCGGCTTCCAGCAACATATCGCCGTGCAAGGAGCGATCAACAGCAATGCGAGGTTAGGAAGCCGAGCCACGATTGGGTCGGTCCGACACCCGGACCGACGCGCCCCGACGCGGGGGATCACGCGGTGGCGGTACCCGGACCGCGATGCGCTGTGCGGTGCGCCGGACCCGGCGATCACGCCGCAGTGCGATCACGCCGCCCAGCAAACCGAGGATCGCCGTCGCGCCAACTCACGCCATCGAGCAACGTGAGTACTTCGATCGCCAGCCGCTCATCGGTGGTCGCCAACGCGACTGCGGTCACCGACTTGATGAAGTCCTCGGGGTTTCTCGCACATCGAGGCTGCGACCGAGGTGACTTCCAATGGGCCACGGCGAGAAATTCGGCGCGAGTAAGATGTCCGCGTGCCCGTGCCTTGGGCCCCAGAGCATCGGGCACCGAGTCGCTCATCGTATCGCCGTAGCGAACTGCCCCGTCACCGATCTGACGCCGAGGAACACGAAGCTTGAATTCCATTGTATGCTAGCTGGGAGTGCCTAACCGCTGGCTTCTGCTGCGAGCGGACCGCATGATGCCGAGCGTTGCGCGAATGGTGGTCCGCTCGTCAGCAGCACGCATCGTTAGGCCGGCGGCACATGGACGGTGCGTCGAAACAGCCCGTCGCGAAACGAAACGGTGACGGGCCGTGCCCGAGTCGCGCGTATGCTCGGCGCTCCCCGGTCTCGGAGCGCATGCCCGACGCGTCGCCGGCGACATGTGGCGTCTACACACCCCGACGGCCCCAGGCGTCGCCGCTCTTTCGGTTGGTATC
>Ga0105048_10013283_pt1 | contig 12872 bp, 14 predicted proteins | sample MAT05_FD_78382 | JGI IMG/M metagenome (GOLD analysis project Ga0105048, IMG submission 78382) | Freshwater microbial communities from Lake Fryxell liftoff mats and glacier meltwater in Antarctica - MAT-05 | ecosystem: Environmental > Aquatic > Freshwater > Ice > Liftoff microbial mat | place...
CACCCCCGATCAGCCTCCGACCTCGATCCCCCCTCCAGATCCGCACCCTCGATCAGCCTCCCACCTCGATCCTCCCTCCAGATCCGCACCCCGATCAGCCTCCGACCTCGATCCCCGCTCCACATCCGCATCCCCGCCCATCTTTCCCCTCCCTTCCCACCCCCTCCAAATCGCGCCACCCGTCCACCCCCAAATTTCCCCCATCCCCCAAATCCCCACAAAATCCAAAGCTTACCCCACCTCTCCCGCCCCTCTCCGGCGCCCCCACTTGACGCCCCCCGCGCCCCCCAACCTATCCTCCGCCCCCATGGCCGCCTCGACCACCAAGCCCTCCGACCCCTTCGAGCCCTCCTTCTATACGCACTCCACCAGCCTCACCCTCGCCGCCAGCATCGTCCTCGCCCAAGCCCTCGTCGCCGCCTGCCCCGCCGGCCTCCCGCCCGCAGTCCAGAAGTCCTGCAAACAACTCTCCACAATCGCTAACGCCGCCCAGCAGGCCTGGGCCGATCGAAAGCGCCAGAACGGCGCCGCCCCCGAGGAGAGCACGCGGGTCCTCGATCAAGAGGCCGACGGCGGCTGGTCCAACCTGCGCTCGCGCCTCGTCGCCTACGCCGGCTTGCCAGTCGCCCTCTTCCCCAAGGCGCGCCGCGCCCCGGCTTCGCTGCAGCCTTTGCGCAGGCGCTCTCGTGCCAGGTTGGGCTAACCTCGGTGCCGATGGAGGAGCACCAAGGATCGGGGGACGAAGGACAGGACAGCCACTCCGCGTCGGGCTTCCGCGCGGGCCTCGTCCTCGATGGGCGGTATCGGCTCGAGCGGCCTCTCGGCGAAGGGGGCATGGGCACCGTCTGGGTGGGGACCCAGCTCGCGCTCCAGCGCGAGGTCGCCGTGAAATCGCTGCACAGCGCGGCTCCTGCACAGCGGGAGCGCCTCCGGCGCGAGGCGCTGGCGCTCGCCGCCGTTCACCACCCCGCCATCGTCGAGGTCCATGACTACGGCGAGATGGCGGGAGGCCTGCCCTACATCGTCATGGAGCTCGTGCGCGGCGAGTCGATCACCGCGCGCCTCGAGAGGCTCGGCGCTTTCTCGGCGGAAGAGGCGGTGATCCTGGTGTTGCCGCTCCTCGAGGGGCTCGCCGTCGCGCACCGGGCCGGCGTCATCCACCGGGATATCAAGCCGGACAACGTCGTGCTGACGGAGGGGCCGTCCGGCCTCCTGGCCAAGCTGATCGACTTCGGCATCGCCCGGATCGATCGCAGCGAAGACGCGCGCCTCACCGCGGACGGCATTTCCATCGGCACCCCGGCGTACATGGCGCCGGAGCAGATGCGCGGCAGCGAGACGGACGAGCGGGTCGACGTGTGGGGAATCGGCACGTTGCTCTATCAGCTCATCGCCGACGAGTCCCCGTTCGGCACGCACGACATCGTCATCGTGATGCACCGGGTCCTCGACGAGCCGCCGTCGTACCCGCGCAAGACCGTCGGGCTGGATGGGCGCCTCTGGGGGATCTTGATGACGGCGCTGCGCAAGGATCCTCGGGAGCGCACGCCCTCCGCGCTCGCTCTGCGCGAGGCCCTCGCGGGCTGGCTCGAAGCGCGGGGGACCGCGCGGCAGCGGGAGATCAACTCTTCTCTCGCTCCGCCGCTCGTGACGAGCCCGCCGCTCGAGCCCACGGTGCTCTTCGACGCCGGGCCGAGCTCCACGCGCGCTCCCCTCACGCCGGTCACGCCGGTCACGCCGGTCACGCCGGTCACGCCGGAGCACGACGATGCGCCGGAGCACGACGATGCGCCGGAGCACGACGATGCGTCGCCGTCCTTCGATGGTCTGATCCGTGCGAAGCTCGGTCGCTGACATGCTCGACCTCGCCCGACCGATCACCCAGAGCACGTTCGACTCACACCGCGTCGATGAACTCTCCGACGCGGAGCTCGACGCGCTCTCCTTCGGCGTCATTTGCCTCGACGAGGAGGGCACGATCCTCCGCTACAACCTCTACGAATCGCGGCTGGCGCGCCTCGATCGCAACCAGGTGATCGGGCGCAACTTCTTCCACGAGGTGGCCCCCTGCACGCAGACTGCGGCCTTCAAGGGGCGTATCGGCTCCTTCGTGGCGCGGGGCAGCGAGGTCGAGGTCGAGCGCTTCGATTTCGTCTTCGACTTCAAGTTCGGCTCCCAGTCCGTGGTGGTGGAGCTGGTCCGCGCCGCAACCGCGCCTCGCTTCTACCTGTTCGTCAACCGCACCAGCGTCGCCGGGCCGCGGCCCTCGATCCCGATCGATCAGCTCGCCGCCCAGCAGCGCGATCTCGCCCCCGACGAGGCGCGACGGGGCGTGCTCCGCGACGAGCTGGAGCGCCGCGTCGTCGACGCGCCCGCTCCGTTCTTCGCGGCGTTGCGGGCGACGTGCGACCGGCTCGCGCCGGAGACATGGCAGCTCTTCGCCACCGACTGGGGCGTGCAGTGGGGCCGCCGCACCGCGGTGGATCTCGAGGCCTCAGCGCTGGAGAGCGGCGGCCGTTCCCTGCGCGAGATGCCGATGAGCGAGGTCGCGCGCCTCGTCTCGGCGTACCTTTCGGAGCGGGGCTGGGGCTCGCCGTCGTTCGACTTCGCCCTCACGACCGAGGGGCTCCTCGTCGTCGACCTCGAGCGGAGCGCCCTGGCCGAAGCGACGCCGCGGACGCTGCGCCCCAACCAAACGCCGGACGACGATCTCGCGTGCCACATCGTGGCCGGCTGCATCGCGGGGATCCTCACCTCGGTCGCCGGCCGACGCCTGGCCGCGCGCGAGGTGGCCTGCGTCGCCGGGGGCGCGCCCCGCTGCTCCATCGTGGTCGTCGCCCACGAGCGGCGGGCCGCGATCGACGCCGCGATCGGCGAAGGGAGCCGCGGCGTCGCGCCGATCCGCGCGGCCCTGCGCCGGGCTCCGCGGGGGGTGGACAGCATCCGATGAGCCCCCTCAACAACGCGCCTCCCCCGCGCCGCGCCCGCCAGGTGATCCTGAAGAGCGACGCCGAGGTCGTCCGCGGCGCCTCGGCCGAAGCGCTCGCGCTGCCCGCAGGGGAGTTTCTCGACAGCGTGTCCTGGGAGGGGCTCGCGCCCGATCCGGACTCCCTACCTGCGGCGGCGTTCCTCGGCTGGCTGTAAGCCTCGTTGGCTCGATGATCAGGGCAGCGCCGGCCCGGGGATCTCCGGCCCGCGCAAGAGCACCTTCGTCCCGGCCATCAGCCAGATCAGGATGCGACGCTCCACCGGGTTCTGCCAGGCGATGTCGGCCATCCCATCGGCGTTGAAGTCTCCTGTCGCCGCGGGGACCCAGCCGTCGCCCGGGGGGGCGGGGATCTCCAGCCCCGGTAAGAGCACGTCGGTCCCGGCCATCAGCCAGGGGGCCACGTCCTGCGTCGTGGCGTTGTACCAGAGTAGGTCGATGATCCCGTCGGTGTTGTAGTCTGTCCCAATCCCCGGCGCCCAACCGTCCCCCGGCGGCCCGAACCGCGGCGGCCCCAGGAGGAGCGGCACCGTCGAGCTCATCCACTCGATGGAATACTGGCTCGTCGTGGGGTTGTACCAGAACACATCGGCCATACCATCCGCGTTGAAGTCCCCCGTGCTCCTCGCGATCCAGTCAAGGCCCGGAGGGGGGATCTCGGGCCCTTTCAGGACAACGGTCGTCCCTTGCATCAACCACACCTCGATGGCGTGGGTCACCGTGTTGCGCCAGATCAAGTCCGCCATGCCATCGGCGTTGAAGTCGCTGGAGGCCAACCGTGTCCAGTCGCCCCCAGCCGGTCCCGGGATGATTTGCCCGGGCAAGTAGCGCTCGGTCCCGTTCATCAGCCAGATCGCCGTCGACTCGTTCGTGTTGTTGTACCAGCGCACGTCGGCCATGCCGTCAGCGTTGAAGTCCGACGCCCAGGCCGCGTTCCACTCCACGCCGGGCGGCCCGTGGATCTGCTCCCCTGGTAACAGGAGGCCAGTCCCCGCCATCAGCCAGACAGTCATCAAGCTATGGCCCGGATCGTTCCAGAGCAAGTCGGTCATTCCATCCAGGTTGAAATCGCCCCCGTCGGCGATAACCCAGATCCCTTCGCCCAGGCCCTCTCTGTGGGTGCCCAGCCGAGGCCAGTCCGCGTCGTCGATGCAGCCGCTCAGCGCCGCGGTCGCCAGGAGAGCGACGGCGATCCCTGCCCCGGTGGCCACGCTCCGCGCGCAGATCCCGCTGTCCTCACACGCCACCTGTACCGCCGCTGCCGCTACCGCTGCTACCGCTGCCGCTGCTGCTGCCGCTGCTACCGCTGCTGCCGCCGCCGGCGCCACCATTGCCGTTGCCGTTGCCGTTGCCGTTGCCGTTGCCGTTGCCGTTGCCGCCTGGGGGAGCGGGGGGACCGCTCAGCATCGGATCGCCTCCGACCGCGCCGCCCCCAAGGGAGCAGTCGAACGCCGCACAGACCTTGAAAAAGACCCCGATCGCCTTGAACGAGACCCCTGCTCCGACGTTGAGGACGTCAGGGCCACCGCAGTTGGTATCGAGGACATCCCAGATGGATTTCTTGTAGGCCGGGTAGGCCTCGACGCGCTTGTAGCCGCCGAAGGGCACGAGGACGGTCGTCGAGGCCTGGAGCGAGGTCGCCTCGGACACGTTGTACCCCACCGCCGTGGAGATCTCGGAGTCCGTAGGGGTATACGTGGTGGAGTTGTTCGACGTCGAGGCCACGCTGTCCTGGATCGTGAGGCCGAGCACCTGGGGCCCAAAGCCCTCCGCGGTGTTGAGCAGGTGGCCCGGATCCTCCCAGTGGTATGTCCCCGGAGCGACAACCACGTTGATGATGGAGTGGCTGAAGCAGAAGGCTTGCTCGGTCGCGCCGAGGGGCGGCGCGCTCGGCGCGACCTCAGGACGGGAGTCGGCGCAGGACGAGGACGCGACAATCAGCGCCGTGGCGAGCAGGAGAGCTCTCGGATCAAGCATCAATGTCGTCCCTCCAGGAGGGTGTTCGCAAGAAATGCCAGGTTTCGATCAAGAAAAATGCGCGCCGAAAAGGGAATTAATGCTGTGGTGGCCGCGCGAAGCTCCGCGGATATCTAGCTCCAATGAGTTCGATGGCCAGTGGAACCAAGGCGCTCTCCCTCGCTCGGAGAGAGTCCGACCCTGTCACTTCGAGCACTGCGTGGGAACTCCCAGCACTGGCGATCTTCCGGATCCCGGCGCGGCTCAACGCATTCGCAGGGTCGTCAGCGCGCCGATGATCGCGAAGGCCAGGGCGATCATCGCCACGCCCACCAGCGCTCGAAGCACCATGTGCTCCCGCGCCGCGCGGAGGAGCCCCGGGCGCTCGGGGGAGCCCGTAGGCTCGCCTTCGAGGAAATGCGCCTCGAGCTTCTGCTGCGAAGCGCGGCTCCGGTAGAGCAGGAGCAGGATTTCCGTGAGCGCGGCGGCGGCGATCACCGCGAGCCCGGCGCGGCGGGCCGCCCAGGCACGGGCGGCTTCGAGGGCGCGCGCGGCGGGCACGCCGTCGAGCAAGAGCTCGAATGGGCGCGTGGTGACGGCGGCCTCGGCGGGGCGAAGCGGCCAGGCGACGGTGCCGGCCCCCTGCTCCAGCGGATCGCCGGCGACGGTGACGTAAAGGATCTGCGCGCCTCGAGGGAGCTCGGGGGTGACGCGGGCGCGGTAGAAGCCGTCCGCATCCTTGACGAGCGGCAGCGAGGCCCCGGCGACGCGGCCCTCTTCGCTCCAGAACGAGAGGTACGCGAACGCGTGCGGGGCGGGCGAGACGAGGGTGAGCGGGCCAAGGCCGCCCGCGGGATCAACCCACGCGGCGCCGGGGACGATCGGGAGCAGGCCCTCCCAGCGGCCAGTCTTCTCCAGCGTCTTCGCGGTGATCGTCAGGGTGACGTCGTGGGCGAGGGGCTTGACGACGAAGCGGGCGGCCCCGCGATCGTTGGTGGTCAAACGAAATGGAGCGGGCTCGGCCGCGGCGATCGCGGCGGCTCCCGGGAGCGTCAGGTCGGCCCCGAGGGCGGCGATCTCCAGGTCGGCCTGCACCGGCGCGCCGCCGAGGACCTCGGTCACGGTGAGGGCGAGCGTCTCGGGGAAGGGAGCGGCGAGGACGCCGCGCACGGCCTCGACCTGGATCCCGAGGGCGCCCTGGGCGATGCCGGCGAGGATTCCTCGCTTCGTGACGATCAGATCGGCGGGGCGGAGCGGGATCGTTCCCTTCCCGAGGACGACGCCGCGGCGGGTCACGACCACGCCGAGCGGGCCCTGGATCGGGGCCGGGGAGTCGAGGCGGACCTCGGCGATCCCGTCCTTGTCGGCGTCGCCGGACCAGGCCCCGAGCGGCGCGCCCGCGGCGATCGCGTCGACGTGGATGCCGTCGAGCGCCGTGACTTCGTCGACGTCGTAGAGGCTCTTCACCGCTTCGAGGCGGAGCGCCACGGCTCGCCCGCCCGCGAGAGGCACGCCCCGGAGGCGTACGCCCACCGCCGGCCTTAGCGCGCCCGGTCCGAGGAGGACGAGCGCGGTGACAGCGACCGCGACGGTCGGAATGACCACGATGACGGTCCGTCCAAGCATTCCGCGAGCATACCCGGTGTGGCGGCGGAGAGCGTTTGCGCATCGTGGCCCGCGCGCGGTTTGCTTCGCAGCGCTGCATCCGATACGAAGCGCCCCATGGCTGCCGAGAAGACGACGAAGCGGAAGCAGAAGAAGAGCGGCGAATCCGCCGGGGCGGGAGGCGGCGAGCTCGCTCTGCGCACCCAGGACGACGTCCGGAGCGAGCGGCGCTTCGAGCCGACGGCCTCGGTGATGGCGGTGATCTCCACGGTGGCGATGTCGATAGGCTCGGTCCTCGTCGGCGCGGGCACCTACGCGCAGTGGCTCCGCTCGGGCGACGTCGGCCCCCATCCGGCAGCCCCGTTCCTCCTCGCCGGCGGCGCGGCGCTGTTGATCGCGGTGGCCCTCTTCGGCCAGCGCCTCGCAAAGCCGGTGCGCGTCGGCGACGCCGGCGTGGCCCTGGAGAAGGATCCGGGCGAGCTCGATCGCCTCGAGTGGCGCGACGTGACCCGCGTGCTCTTGAGCGGCGGCGTGCTCAGCCTTCAGGGATCAGGAACGACAGTGAGCGTCCCCGTCGCGGTCCATCGCGCGGCCGCGGCGCTGATCTTCTCCGAAGCGTCGCGGCGCATCCCCGCGAAGGTCGAGGGCCTCGACGGGAGCGCCCTCGGTAGCCCCTCCCCCGGGACAGGCGAGAAGCTCATGCTCGAGCCGCCGCAGGTCGCCGGCCAGCACTGCAAGCAGAGCGACAAGCTGATCGCCTTCGAGAAAGACGGCCGGCTCTGCGGTCGTTGCGGCGAGGTCTACCACAAGGACAGCGTCCCCCCGCGCTGCCTGACCTGTGATGCTTTGCTAAAGCCGTAAGCCCTACAGCCCGAAGCGCTCTGCGTTCTCGCGGAGATACGCGATGTAGAACGCGGCGTCCTGGTGCGAGGGCACGTCGCCCGCGTCCACCGCGGCTTCGAGCGCCTTCTTCAGGTCCCCGAGCCTTCGTGACGGGGGGATGCCAAAGGCCTTCATCATGTCGTCCCCGATCCCGCTCGGGAGCGGCGGGACGACGGCATCCATCGCGGCGACCAGGCGCACCCGCTCGGCCAGATCGCTGATCTGCTTCAGCCCTTTGCGCTTCTTCTCGGGGCGCTTGGTGGTGATGTCGGCGCGCGAGAGGTTGAGCACGTCGTCGAGGCCGCAGCCCATCTCCTTAGTGAAGCGACGAACGGCGCTGTCGGTCCACGAGGCCTCGTACTGGCTCGCGCGCAGGTGATGGAGGATCAGGAAGCGCACCGACGTCTTCAGCGCGGGCTCCTTCGAGAAGAGGGGCATGCGCCGATCGAGCTTGTCGAACATGCGCGCGCCGACCTCGGCGTGGCCGAAGAAGTGGACCTCGCCCGTCTCGGAGATGCTGCGCGTCTTGATCTTGCCGATGTCGTGAAGGAGCGCGCCCCAGCGCACTTCGAGCCGCGGGACCGCCTGGCGGACGACCTGCTTCGTGTGCTTCCAGACGTCCTTGTGACGCCACTCGCCGTCGCCGAAGCCGACCATCGCCTCGACCTCGGGCAAGATCGCCACGAGGGCGCCCGTCACCAGCAGCGCGTCGAGCCCGGCCTCGGCGTCGTTGCTCATCACGATGCGATCGAGGCGCTGACGCAGCGCTTCGAGGAAGCTCCCCGCGGCCGCCTTGAAATCTGCCGGGGCGGCCTTGATCGCCTCCGCCGCCGCGATCTCCCCGCCGCGCTCGGCCTGCACTACGGCCCAATCCAGGGCGTCCATGGCGCGCTGCGCGTCGGGACCCTGCACGAGAGACTGTTCCACGTTCTCGACCTTCGAAACCGAACCACGATCGCCCCGCAGGCCCGGAGCGGACGCGGAGAACCCAGCGCGGTCCTTCTAGCAAACCCGAGCCGCGGATCGATCTAACTTCGCAGCAGCCGGCCGATGTGCGCCTTTTCCCAGGCGACGGCGCGATCAAAGTCGCGGAAGAGGCGCTCGCGGTCGAGGAAAATCGGGGGATGGAGCATCCGCCGGCCGCCGCCCTGGCTGGCCGGGATCACGTGGTGAAGCATCTCGTGATAGATGACCGACGAGAGAAAATAGCGGGGAACCCAGGCTTTATCGAGCACCGGGTGGATGCGGATCAGGCGCTCCGTCGCCGAGTAGCTCCCGAGCTTGATCGAGCGCCGCGCCTTCTCGGTGCGCCGCGGGACGCGCTAGCCCCAGGTGATCAGCGAGTCGACCGCATTGCCGAAATACTTGTCGTTGATCGTCCGGAACAGCGCGAGCAGATCGTGCGTCTCGCCCTCGGTCAGGAGCGGCGTGAGGACGGGACGGAAGGCCCGGATGCGGTAGCCATTCTCGTCGATGAAGCGATTGACGATCGCCGAGGCGTTGCGCTCGCCCTTCACCACGTAGCGAACCAGGGCGTCCTGCACCGGAGTGGGCGCGTCCAGGAACATGTGATGGATGCGCGCCAGGACGATGCCGCCCACTTGAGAGTGCGAGATCATCTGCCGGCGGTTGTCAGTGACCGAGAGCATCACCTGCCGCCGGTGGGCGTAGGTGAGACGCCGCTCCAGCGCTTGCCGCGCGCCCTCGTGAACGAAGATCTGCGGGTGGCCGGGGGGAAACGAGATCTCGAGATCGCTCGTCCTGGGGTCCGGGATCCGGACCGCCGCATGAGAGACGCGCGCCAGAGGCCGAAGGGGCCCGCCGCTGTACATTCTCCCTAGCGGTGAGGGAGCGAATGGGATGACGAGCTGACCTGCCACCTCAAGCCTCCTCCTTCGGGGGTATTCGTAGGGTAGAACCTTGTCAAGCTCGCGCCCAGAACATACGGAAATGATTGAAGTATGGCCCGTTCCCCGATGATCTGAGCGGAGGGGTGGCCAAGTCCGCGAAATCCCTGATGATTTCTGGGTCGGTTCCCGCGATCACAGCGATCTCCCCGCGCCTCACTGCGTCATCCCGGGAGCTGGGTTGGGTCGAGGAGCGTGACGAGCGTCCACAGCCCCGTGCCTGCGGTAGGGTCGAGCCCAACGACGGTCGCGGTGTGAAACCCCGGGACGGCGACGGGGCTGCCGACGAGCGCCTGGACCAGCTCCTCCACCCGGGGATGGTGTCCCACGAGGATCGTGTCGGTACCTGACGCCGAGGCCTCGACGATCAGCGAGCGCGGAATGGGCAGGTCGCCCCCGAGCGCGTCGTGAACCTCGATGTCGCGGGGGATGGGGAGGATCGCGGCGCGCACGATCATCGCCGTCTCGCGGGCGCGGGCGCGCGGGCTCGTGAGGATCCGGAGCGGCGTGGAGAAGGCCGCGTCGGCCGTGCGCGCGGCCTGAAAGGCGTAGGCCACGCGCAGGACGACCTCGCGCCCCGCGGGCGTGAGCCGCCGGTCGAAGTCGCGCCCCGAAGGAGCGCGATCCTCGGCCGGCCCATGCCGCATCACGTAAAGCCTCATGGAAGCGAGGCGCTCAGTTGACCTTGGCCGGCGGCCGCTTCGCGTCGGCCGCCGCCGCAGCCGCCGCCGCGGGGGCCGCAGCCTCGCCGCGCGCCGCCTTCGCCGGTGCCGGGGCCGCGGGCGCCTCGACCTTGACGCCGCCGCGGCTGATCCCGTGCTTGGCGAGCACCAGCGCCTCGATCTTCTCGAGCATCTGCGGGTGCTGCTCCAGGAACGTGCGCGAGTTCTCCCGGCCCTGGCCGATGCGCTCGCCCTGGAACGAGAACCAGGCGCCGCTCTTCTCGATGATGTTGGCCTCGGTAGCGAGATCGAGGACGTCCCCGCTGTGGCTTATCCCCTGGCCGTAGAGGATGTCGAACTCCACCTCGCGGAACGGGGGCGCCATCTTGTTCTTCACGACCTTGACGCGCGTTCGGTTGCCGACGACCGCGGGATCCTTGCCGCCGACGGCCGCCTCTTTGATCGCGCCGATGCGGCGGATGTCGAGCCGGACCGACGCGTAGAACTTGAGGGCGTTACCGCCGCTCGTCGTCTCGGGGCTGCCGAACATGACGCCGATCTTCATGCGGATCTGGTTGATGAAGATGAGGAGGCACTGCGAGCGCGCCACGGTGCCGGTGAGCTTGCGGAGCGCCTGGCTCATCAAACGGGCCTGGAGGCCGACGTGGCTGTCGCCCATGTCGCCTTCGATCTCGGCCTTGGGCACCAGCGCGGCGACCGAGTCGACGACCACGATGTCGACCGCGTTGGAGCGGACGAGCATGTCGGCGATCTCGAGGGCCTGCTCGCCATAGTCGGGCTGCGAGATCAGCAGCTCGTCCGTCTTGACGCCGAGCTTGCGGGCGTAGGTCGGATCGAGCGCGTGCTCGGCGTCGATGAAGGCCGCGGTGCCGCCTTGCCGCTGGATCGAGGCGATGGCGTGGAGCGTGAGCGTCGTCTTGCCGCTCGACTCCGGGCCGTAGATCTCGACGATGCGCCCGCGCGGGTAGCCGCCGATGCCGAGCGCGATGTCGAGGCCGAGCGATCCCGAGGGCACAGTGGCGATGTCCTCGTGGAGGGTCTGCCCGTCCTTGAGGCGCATGATCGCGCCCTTGCCGTACTCTTTCTCGACGCTGGCGATGGCAAGCTCGAGCGATGCGGCCTTCTGCTTGCTGTTCTTCTCGTTCTTGTCGTCGCTGCTCATGGTAGGTAGACCTCTGCTGCCCAGCCGCGAGGGGGCGGGCGCGCGCATGGATGGGTGGACCGGGTCGCCGAACGGATAGTCGAACGGGATGGGCGGACCATACTGGGCGGTTGTTCAGCGTCAAGCAGAACGGTTGCGGGAGCGGGGGCAGAGGGGACGGGGAATGTCCGAGCCACGGGGCAGCGGGCGAGCGCGCTCCACCGCCTGCGCCCTCGTGCCAGGCTTCACGGTGGCTGGCAATGCACGGCAGGATCTGGTGGCGTCTCTTCAGTGGACGGCTCGACGAACCCCCCTTCGATTGCCCAGCTCGCCCTGGACGCGCTCGCTCTGCCGGCCTCGGCCCGCGCCGACCTGGCCCACCGCCTCCTCGTGAGCCTCGACGAGTCTCACGACGACGACGCCGAGTCCTTCGCTCTCCGCGAGGCCTTGCGGCGCAGTGACGAGATCGATCGCGGCATCGTGCGCCCCGTCCCGCTGATCGAGGCCGTGGAGCGCCTGCGCGCCGGCCTGCAGCGGTGAAGCTCTCGCTCCATCCGGAGGCCGAGGCCGACATGGCCGAGGCGATCACCTTCTACGATCAGCGCACCCCCGGCCTGGGCAGCGACTCCCTCGACGAAGTCCTGGGAGCCTTCGAGCGCATCGAGCACGCTCCCGAGGCGTGGCCCCGGCTCGAAGGCCCCGTGCGGCGCTGCCTGGTCGAGCGGTTTCCCTATGGCGTGTACTACCGACGCGAGCCGGAGGAGATCTTCGTGCTCGCGGTGATGCACGGGAAGAAGAAGCCGGGGGCGTGGAGGGGGCGTATCTGAGTCCGCAGCGTCGACTGCGCTAACTCTGGGCGCGGGGCGCGCACGGACATGCGGCGGTCACACGGACAGGGGAGCGCGTCGCACGGACAGGGGAGCGCGTCGCACGGACAGGGGAGCGCGTCGCACGGACAGAGAGGCGCGCCGCACGGACAGGCCGAGCTTCCTCCGGTTCTTCCCGCTGCTCCGCCAGACGTACAAGAACTTGGTCTCCAGTCCTCTGCTCTGGTTCGCAAACCCAGGCCTCGATTTCGGGGACTTCTCGACGGTGGTACGGCGGGGCGCGGCGCCGCGGGAGATCGAGGTCGAGCTCGAGATTGTACTCCCACCGCTGAGAGCCAGGGCCCAACCCTCGTGGAGTATGCCGCTCCCATTCCGCATCACCGCCACCCTCAACGAGGAGGAGGGGAAGACTTACATTCGTCGGTGCGAGCTGGCCTGCTATGACGACGTCTGCCAGCTGGAGTTTCGAGACCGCTCAGGCGTTGCCATGTTCCTGCGGGAGCTCTCGCCAGAACAGCTCGAAGATTTCTCTGTTTTCATGGTCGAGCACGTCGGTTTCCGCGTCCGCCTCGAAACGCAGGGGGCCAATGTCTCGATATTTCTGGAAGATCACACCGGGGAATCTTATAACCTCATCGACATGGGGTTTGGCTTCTCTCAGGTCCTCCTCGTGATCGCGCAATGCTGGGCCACGGCGAGCCGCTTTCGCCCATTCGAGCATGAATCTCTGCCGACGTTGATTGCTATCGAGCAACCCTCGCTGCACCATGCAGGCGCACGTGAGGGGTTACACTGTCGCTGTTCGCGAAATTGCCCCCATCTTTGCGGCGCGCGCGGGCCGCTTGCGGACGTGAGTCAAGGGTTCGGTTCGTTGCTGCTGATCGA
>Ga0105048_10013290_pt1 | contig 12870 bp, 9 predicted proteins | sample MAT05_FD_78382 | JGI IMG/M metagenome (GOLD analysis project Ga0105048, IMG submission 78382) | Freshwater microbial communities from Lake Fryxell liftoff mats and glacier meltwater in Antarctica - MAT-05 | ecosystem: Environmental > Aquatic > Freshwater > Ice > Liftoff microbial mat | place...
GTCCCGTCTCACTGCGCCGTTCCGGTCCCTGGTGGTCCAACGCAGCAAGACGGGTGAAAAACAAAAGCCGTAGGTCCCGAGCGGCTCACCACCGCTCATTGGACCCCGGCTGGCAAGCCTGGTTCGGGCTGCTCGGTCCTTAAACTCGTTGCTCTTAAGAGATAAACAAACGAGCTTTGTGAAGTGGGAAGGGCAACGTGGGCATGCGACCCCTTATGTGCGCGTTTGTGCTTTTAGTGACGTGAGCGTTGGTACGAAACAACGGCAAGAAGAATCCCCACGAGTCCCAATAAACCAGCCTTTGGCCGGCGCTGGTGTGACGATCCAAAGGCGCAGCCGATGCCAAAGAATTTGTTCGCATTCCCTTCTTTGACAGCAGGTTCATCCGCTGTTTGGCCGCCAACGCCGCCTTGATCAGATCCCGCTGACCCTCCGGCCGCCATTGCACCGCCACCTTGCCCCAGCGCCGACTGTCCGCCTTGACCGCTTGCCCCACCCGAGGCAGCGGCTTTTCCACCCGTACCGGCCGCCATGCCGCCCATGCCACTGGCACCGCCGCTGCCAGGCAAAGGCGCCGGCATCGCGATTGTGGTGGCCGTGCAATTAGGCACTGTGCCCAGTTGCGGTTTGAGCCCCGCGATGATCGTGTTCCAATCGCCGCGTGGGTTCCCTTGCGTGATGCTGACAACCCCGTCGGCCATGCGGGACTTCAAGTTGTTGATGTTGTCCCACGTGCTGTCGTGACCCAACGATCCGCCTCCCACGCCGTATCCATCGTCCGCGATGATGCGCAGTTTCGTAAGTGCAGAGATGTCGCGCCACTTCATGTTGTTCTCGTTGCGGATCTTATCGCTGTCGGCGTCGGTGCGTCCGCCGGATGTATTGATGAACGAGAACTTGCTCACCGGCATGGCGGCAAACCAAGCCTGTGGGTTCTGCGCCCAAGGTGAAACATCCATGGAAAACACAGCGTTTGGTAGCTCTGCAGCGATCACATTCAAGATCTTGCCCATCAGCGTGCCAAGCTGTTCGTAAGACATCCCGCCGCCTTGTTGGCGGTTGTCGTTGTATTGAAAGTAGTCGGGCTCCATCAACCAAATGACGGGGTTGTCCTTGCCCCAGATACGTGCGGTGTTGGTGGCGTACTTGCGGTACTGATCCAGGATCTTCGCTTCGTTTTGGCGAACGAAGTTGGCGCCCTGTTCGCACAGGTTCGGCGAGCCGGTGTCGCAGTCTTTAAGGCCCTTTTCCCGCCGTGCCGTAAACGCGATCACGTAGCTGTAAAACAGCGGCGTACGTCCGTAAAGCTTCTGGCCAGGCCAATGGGAACGCAAAAATTCGCCTTCCCAGAACTCGTTCCAGTTGTCTTTGTCGCCCAACCACAAGCTTGTGTAATTGGGGCCCGCTGGGTAGTTAAACGCCGTGCCTTGCCACGCCGCCCCAAAGTTAAAGCGGCAGGGGTGAAAACCGCCCTCGGGCCAACTGATAGCTTGCGTGATGGGATCGCTGGGAAATCCTTCTCCGGCAGGGGGGCTGCAAGACGCAACAGCAACTGCCATTGCCAGGACTGTAATGAAATGCTTGCGGTCCATGGGGCCTCGTTGTGTAAACGCTTGGGCCGAGCAAAGTGGGAAAAACGAAGGAAACTTAAAGATTTGTTGAGGTTTTTCTGGAGAACGACTGCGACAGGTTTCACGATCTACCGACAGTGTTTGTTAGCTAGGTGACGGACTGAGGGCTGTCCGGGTCATTCGGGCAGCAGGTTTCGGGGGGGGTCATGCAGTTAGGAACTCCGTATGTCGGGAACAATGCAGAACACGAATACAAGGAACGCCTTTGTTGGTCGGCTTTTAAGGCCTTTGGCCTTGGGGGTTTTGATTGTTGCGGGCTGCGCACAACCTGAGGTCAACCAAGGCAACGTCAGCGCAGGCAAGTCAGGTTCATCGGGGGGCGGCAAAGGTGGCGCCGTCGTTGAAGTTGAACCCACCGATCCGGTGTTTGTTCCCCAGCGAATTCGAAAGTTGTCGAATTTCGAGTACGAACGCTCTGTGGCTTCACTGTTGAATGTTGACGATCGCCCCGCCCGTGCCTTTGCTCCTGACTTGCGCCAACGCGATTTCACCGCAAATGCAAGTCAACGTGTTGACCCCACGTACGTGGCGCAGCTTGAAGCTGCCGCGCGAACTTTGGCAGGCAAGACCAAAGACAAGCTTGCCCAAAGCTGTGCTGCCGCCGATCGCGGTTGCGCGGAATCGTTCATCAAAAGTTGGGTAAGCGCTGCGTATCGACGGCCATTGGTCGCCGATGAAATCAAAGATCTCCTTGCCGTGTATGACGTGGGCGCCGCCGATGGCGGGTACAAGTCTGGAATCGAATTGGTGATCACGGCAAGTCTGCAATCAGCTTCGTTCCTTTACTTGGTGGAAGTGGGCAATGGCGATGCGAAGAACGGGTCGGTGCAAATGTCGTCGCCTGAATTGGCTGCGGCAATTTCGTACCTGGTTACAGGTGGACCTCCGGACCAAGAACTCAAAAAAGCCGCTGAAGCGAATTCGTTGAGTGATGGCAATGAACGCCGCAAACACGCCGAACGATTGTTTTCCACAATGGAAAGCCGTGGGCAGATGCAGCGGATGGTCAAAGAATGGCTGAATCTGGATCGCCTTGAGGAAATGGGCAAAGACAACAAAACCTACCCACGTTTCGATGAACTGCGTCCACAGATGGTCAAAGAAACGGATAGCTTTATCAATGAAGTGCTCTACAGCGATGACGCAAGTTTGAAGAAGCTTTTGTCCGCCGATTACACCGTTGCCGAAAGCGGCTTGGCCTCCTTTTACGGTGCCACCATGGCCTCGCCTCGCGTGAGTCTGTCAAGCACGCGACGCCGCGGTATCTTGAACCAGGCTTCGTTCTTGGCCGTGCATGGTAAAGATTCGGAAAGTTCGCCTGTGAAACGAGGCGTTTCGATTCTGAAGAAGATCATGTGCATCGAGTTCCCAACGCCCGCTGAATTGAACATCAACGTTGTGCCACCCGATCCAGATCCGAACGCAACCACGCGGCAGCGGTTCGCCAAGCATGGCGAAGACCCCAAGTGTTCTGCCTGCCACAACCAGATCGATGCCGTTGGCTTTACCTTTGAAGGCTTTGATGGCATGGGCGGTGCACGCACCAATGAGAACAACAAACCGATTGATACAACTGCCAAAGTGGAAGTGGGCAGCGTCACCGGCATGATGGCGGACAGTGCCGAACTTGTTGAGAAAATAGCGAATTCAAGCGATGCCGCTGGTTGTTTCGCTTTAAACTTCTTCCGTTTCGCTTCGGCCCAATCGGGAGAAGGCACTGAAAGAAAGTTCGATGAGTTCTATAAAACCCTTGATGAACCCACCCGCGGCAACATCAAGAATCTTCTGTTTTCGTTTGTACAAAGCGATGTGTTTGCCCGGAGGCGCGTGCGATGATTTTACGTCAGCAGAAAATTGCGCGTGAACGGCGAGCGTTCTTGCGATCCGTTGGCGCCGGCGCCATGGCTTTGCCATTTTACCGATTGCTTGAAGGCTCAGCGGTGCAAGCGGCTGAACGCCCATTGCGTTTTATTGGTGGATACTTCCCCCACGGCATTGCGGCCCCTCTATACAACAGGCAGACGGGCGAATCGGAAACCAACTATTCGCTCACATTCAAAGATTCCGTGTTGTCGCCTTTCGACGACGCTGCCAAATACGGCAAGAGCTTCAAAGACAAGATCATTACAATTGAAGGTATCGATCTTGCGGCAGGGATCGAAAAATCAACCAATGGACACGACGCCGCGTGCGTAATCCTTACGGGATGCCCACCGGCACAACAAAAGACGCGCAATGCTTCGGTTGATCAGTTTCTGGCCGTGGAGAAGGGGCTTGGCGCACAAACGCGCTTCGCTTCCATCGTCTTGGCGGTAGGCAACAAATCAACCGAATCAGGCTCTAATCTTTCGTATTCTGCCGGCGGAACGCCGTTGCCGAAAACCGTGGATCCTGCAGAGACGTTTCAGATGTTGTTTTCGGATCTGGTGGTGAACACGGATCCTCAATCGAAGGCAGATGCGGAACGAAAACGCAAACGCGGACAAAGCGTGCTCGATTTCGTGCGCAAAGACATCGCCCGCGTGCAAGCGCGCCTGGCGCCGGTGGAAAAGCAGAAGTTAGATCAGCACTTAGGTTCGTTGCGTGAGTTAGAAAAGAAGCTCGATGCGTTTTCAGCTTCGTGCACCTTGCCTTCAAATCCCGACGCCAGCAAAGCGCCGAAGGTGCTGCAATACAACGGCGGCGAGCCTTATTTCGATGTCATCACGGATCTGCAGATCGATATGTTGGCCCAAGCGATGGCCTGCGATCTAACAAGGTTTGCAACGTTCATGATGGGCGATCTTTCGCGCACAAACATGTTCCCCGATCTGCCAGAAGATGTGCACAACGGCGTGGCACACACTTACGATTCGCCCACCGGCAGCAACTTCGGTTCGGCCGGTCAGCCTGGCAAACCGGAAACCTGGACGCGGTTGGGCGTTCAGAACAAATACTGCATTGGCAAGATTGCGCGCCTTATGCAGCGCTTGGATCAATTGGGGATCCTTGACGACACCTTGATGTATTTCTCTAGCGACATGGGTGATCCCGCGCGCCACAGCCTGCGTAACCCGCCCACAATCTTGGCGGGTGGAGCAGGCGGCAAGTTGAAGATGGGGCGACGCATCGTGCTGGCCGATGATTGCCCTGCCGATCGCTTCTTCTGCAATGAGCCGGGGCTGACGGCCAACAACAAGATCCTCGTGAAGGTTTGCCAACTCTTCGGGGTGCAGGTGGATGCCTTTGGCACTGCAGATGCGAAGTATACGCAAGGATCCCTGACCGAGCTTTAATACCGTAACGAAGTTGAATGACTTTGAATGACTGGTTTGTGTCTGTGGTAGGCTTGTCGGGTGGTCATCGCATTCAAGCCCTCAGTCATCACGTTCACCGCGTGGTCCATGCTTGCCGGGCTTGGTTGCGGGCGCGATGCGTTGGTTTCCCCAGTTTCCTCTTTAGGACCTATCGAGCCCCCGCCGTTGATGTGCCCGGGGGGGACTTCCTCGTCCATGTTTGGTGGTTCGACGCAGGGACTGCCTCTTTCTCAGCCTGATCCCGCCCCGCCACCGCTGGGCTCGTCACTTCCCGTCCAGACGGAGTGTGTCTTTGAACCGGGGAAGGGGGCCACGCCAGACTCCAATATGGTGATGTTGGTGCGACTTGTCTTGGGTGTTGATAACAAGGCTGTAGTCGACCAGTTGCGTCTGATGGGTCTTACCGCAGAACGTGCTAGCGACCGCATCGAGATCGTCAAGCGCCTTCTGACTGCCGCCGTGGCTCGCGATCTATCCGATCAATGGATTTCACAGTGGTTGGAAATTCCACTGGCCGCGCCTTCTGCAGATAGATTTTCGTCACAGCTGTGGAGCGACCTGCGTGAACAGACGTTGCGGCAAGGTCGATCTGTGTTGATTGAAGGTTCGATGCCCCTTCAAAGTTTGCTCACATCAACGTCTTCGTTTGCGAACGTCGCTGTGGCTCGTTATTACGGAGCGCCACCGCCCACTTCCGATGTTTTTGGCCCTGTGCAAATGCCTTCATCGCGGGTTGGAGTTCTTAGCCACGCCGCGGTTTTGGGCAGCCACCCCTCTGTCTCAAGTCGCGGAGACCTGTTGTTGCGAAGCTTTCTACAATGTCAATCTGCGCCACTGCCGCCGGCAGGAACGGGGGTTCATGATCAAGTTCCCACCAAGCTTGTGTCCCGCAAACAGCTTGCATCACAACTGACGAACACGGTTTGCGCCGGCTGCCATCAATTGTTAGACGTTGGATTCCTACTGCACGCCTTCGACGAGCTTGGGCGCGAACGAAACGTAGATACAGACGGTTCGGCGCTAAATACCATGATTCAGGCCGCATTGTTCGACGGCACTACGTTGGTTGCAGGTGCACTGCCTCCGTTTGCCGCGGCGTTGGCGTCACATGGCAGTTGGAAGACTTGCTTTGCCCAACGATTGGTCGAAATCGCAGAGGCGCGCACGAAGCGAAGTTTGTCGCTTGAGGTTTCGGACCCTTGTAGTCCTGCCGCAATCATCCGGCGTCAGCTTGATAAGAACGTTTCGCTCTTTGAAACAATGGTGTTGCTGTCAGACATGGTGATTGGGGCCCGCTTGACGAACTCGGGTGCCAAGGATTTGCCTCCGATGCCAATGACCGATCCGCCCTCGCTTGGTGTCAATGGGGAAGTGTCAGCCTGCGCAGCCGTGGGGCCAGCAGCAATCAATTGCCAATCGGTCTGTGAACAGCAACAGATCTCTTGCAAAGGGGAAACCTGCCGCCTTGACGGGACTTTGGGCCAAGTGTTCCTTTTCGAGGACCACCAAAAATGCGAGTCTGGAGGTTTCTCTTCCGTCAGTTCACTAGGTTGCAACGAATCCTTGAGCGTAGCTGCATGCAATAACCCAACGCCAATCCGTTGGGTTCGCTGCTGCTGTGGCGGATGAGCGGTGTTTTTCCTGAGGAATTGAGTAAAAACAACGCCTTAAACAATGTTTTGGTTCGATAGGAGGCCTTTTTTGGCCTTGGGAGCGGAACTTGGCGCAGTCGTTCCCTATAATGCGCCCTATGTCAGCCCCCGCCGGCGGTAAGTCTTCCAAAACCGCGAAACTCCTTCGAACACGCAACATCGGGATCGTGGCCCACATTGATGCGGGCAAGACCACCGTTTCTGAACGCTTCTTGTTCTTCTCGGGACGCATTCACAAAATTGGCGAAGTGCACGACGGCGCCGCCCAAATGGATTGGATGCCGCAAGAGCGGGAGCGCGGCATCACCATCACCGCTGCTGCCACCACTTTAGAGTGGGACAACCACGAGCTGCATCTGATCGACACCCCTGGTCACGTTGACTTCACCATTGAAGTGGAACGTTCGCTGCGCGTCTTGGACGGTGCTGTCGTTGTGTTCTGTGGTGTTTCAGGCGTTGAACCACAATCGGAAACTGTGTGGCGACAAGCCAACCGCTTTCATGTTCCGCGGATCGCGTTCATCAACAAGATGGATCGTGCGGGCGCCGATTTCGCCCGCGTGGTGGAAGACGTCCGTACCCGATTGGGCGCCAACGTTGTTCCTGTGCAATTGCCCATTGGAGCCGAAGGCGGTTTCATTGGTGTGGTCGATCTGATCAACGAAAAGGCTTTGTACTTTTCTGCTGTGGAAGGCGAACTGCCCCGCGAGGACAACATTCCGGCCAATCTGGCAGATGAAGCCACTTTGGCCCGCGAGGCGATGATTGAAGCCCTGGCCGATTTCGATGACACTTTGGCCACAGCGTATCTTGAAGGCCAACCGATTGCGGCCGACGTGATCAAATCGGCACTGCGCAAAGGCACAGTCGATTGCAAGTTGATCCCTGTGCTTGCAGGCGCAGCCTTGCGCAACAAAGGCGTGCAGGCTTTGTTGGACGCGGTTGTCGCATACTTGCCGTCGCCGTTGGAAGTTCCGCCGATCGCAGGTGTGGTTCCCGGCACAACGGATCCCGCTTCCCGCGAGCCAAGCGATGCTGCACCGTTTTGTGCACTGGCGTTCAAGGTACAAATGGATGAAGGCCGCAAAGGCGTTTACCTGCGCATCTATTCGGGCACAGTGAAACCAGGCGATGATCTGCTGAACCCGCGTCTTGGTAAAACCGAGAAAATCGCTCGCTTGTTCAGCGTGCACGCCAACCGTCGCGATCGCCTTGATAAGGCCGGCACTGGCGAAATCGTGTTGGCGATGGGGTTGCGCCACGCAGGAACGGGCGACACGATCTGTGACGCCAAAGCACCGATAATGCTGGATCAGATCGTGGTGCAAGAGCCGGTGATCAACCGAGCGATCGAGCCGAAGACCACGGCCGAGAAAGAAAGAATGGAATTCGCGCTGCAGAAGTTCGCAGAAGAAGATCCAACCTTCCGCTTTCAAGAAGATGCCGAAACCGGCCAAAGCATCATTCGCGGCATGGGCGAGCTGCATCTTGATATTCTTTTGGATCGCCTCAAGCGCGAGTACGGCGTTGATGCCACTGTGGGTCGTCCACAAGTTGTTTGCCGTGAAACCGTTTCGGGCGCAGCCGATGTGCAAGCGCAGTTCGAGCGCGAACTGGACGACGAGAAGCTGTTCGGTCAAGCCAGCGTGCACATCGAGCCTCGCGCTCGTGGCACTGGCAACGTGTTCCGTTTGGCTTTGCCTGCGCCACATCCGCAACCAGGCACCAAGCTGGTAGAAATTCCGCAAGCGATCCTCGACGCTTCATTGGAAGGTGCGCGCGCTTCGTTGGGCTCGGGCCTTGAAGGTTACCCATTGGAAGACGTTGAACTGGTGATCACAGGAATCGAATACCGTCCCGATGCTTCAACGCCCAATGGCCAGAAAGCAGCTATGGGCGAGGCGGTTCGCAAGGTTTTGCGTGCAGCCGGAACGTCGTTGCTTGAGCCAATCATGCGCGTTGAAATCAGCTCGCCTGAAGCCAACGTGGGTGATGTGTTGGGCGATCTAAACGCACGCCGCGCCCAAATCGAAGACGTGGGTTTCCGCGCAGATCAACGCGTGATCGTGGCGCTTGTGCCATTGCGCCGCATGTTTGGCTACGCCACGGATCTGCGATCAGCCACGCAAGGTCGTGCGACGTACAGCATGACGTTCTTGAAATACGATACCTGGTCGAGCTAGGCGGGGGCGCATCCTATGCACGAGGCCGTGTTGGTTCCTGGCGAGGAACAACGCGACCCAGTTGCGCCCGCGCTCGTTACCATTGCGACACGAGTACTTACGCTTTCCTGAGCTGATTACCTATTTTTTGCGGTATTTGCGCGCCGGGCGCCTATGGCACAGCGCTTGCTCCTACGTTCAACATCGCATCACGCGACGAACGAAAGGGGATTGTTATGAAGACAAATACTTTTGCTGCCAGTGTGTTGGGGCTTGCAGCCTTTACGGGCATAACGGCAGCGTCGTCGATGGCCCGGGCCACTGATGAATCGGTGGCGGTTTATGTGGAAGGCATGGGTGGCTCGCAAACAAACAACGCCGGAGGAACTGTGGGCGGGGTGGGCGTGCAAGCGGGCGCGCAGCTTTTCTTTCTTGAAGCCTATGCTAGCCAAACGGCTTTTTCAGGCAGCGGTGGCGTCACACGTGCGGTTATAGGACCATTCTTCGACATCGATTTCGGAAAATGGGAACTGTCACTGCATCTAGGCGTGGGTGGCATCCGTGATAGCGGCGGCGTATTGTTGGGCAACGATTTTTCTGGGCCTCAATCGGGCGGCGTGGCGCGTGTGGGCCTTGCCCTAGATCGCGATCTCGGCGATTTCTTCGCGATCGGCGCCAGCCTCTACAGCGAAGCCTATGCAGTGCGAAACAGCGACACGCAAACCGACTGGAACCGGGGCTCAAGCGTGTTTCTGTCGGGCCATCTTCGTTTTGAGCTCGGTATCTAGCAGAGCATGGGGTTAGGGTTTCTCGAGCTGCACTTCCACTGATACTGACGCCGTTACATCGACCGTTCCGGCCTCGACAGGCGTGGCAATTTGGGCCGAGTCCATCGCGCGCGAGAATTTTTGCATGGGCATGGGTACGGGACCACCCGAGGTCGATCCCACAGCAATGGTGCGCACTTTGCCCAGCTGCAAACCTAACGCCATGGCGGCGGCTGCTGCTTCCCGGAGCGCGGCCTGAGAAGCCGCCGCAATCGCTTGCTTCCGCAAAGCCGCGCTGTCGCGTACACCAAAGGAAATCGAGGATACCTCGGTGGCACCGGCCTTTACCGCGGCATCAATGAGCGCACCGACGGCTTTGGTGTTGAACATCTCTACCGTAATGGCGTTACGCACTTGGTACCCGCGCAAGGTCTGCTTGTTTTCGTTGAAATCGTAAACGGGGTTGAGGCTGTACGAAGACGTTTTCAAGGAGCCTTGGTTGCCAACCACCGACTTGGCTGCTGCGATGACTTGCGTTTCGATGCGCGCACTCTCAGCTGCTGTGCTCTCAGCGTCTTTGCCTTCGGTGATTGCGGCAACTGTGATCAAGGCCTGATCCGGCGTACCCGACGCTTTGCCTTCTCCTGAGGCGGTGATGGCGGGATTCCCTGCGGCGCAGCGCGAATGGGCGCATGCGCTGACGTAACAGGTTGTCAGGATCAGGAAAACTTGGGCTAAAGACGGTGTGATTCGCATAGTGCTTGCATATCGCCAAACACAGCCCTGCGCTACTGGGGATGTCGGCGCTCCGTGGCTGGTCTCGATTCTCGCTAAAGCTTTTCCCCCCGTGCTTGTGTACATTGGGAACTGATTCCAATGTTTCGCTTCCTACACGCCGCCGACATTCACCTTGATAGTCCCCTGGTAGGTTTGGAGCGCTACGAGCTGGCGCCCATCGCGGCCACCCGCAGTGCCACCCGGCGGGCGTTTGAGAATTTGGTTCAACTTGCCATCGACGAGCAAGTGGCGTTCGTGGTTCTGGCCGGGGATTTGTTCGACGGAAAGCCTAAGGATTACAGCACTGGCCTGTTCTTCGTCGATCAGATGGCCAAGCTTGAACAAGCGAAGATTGAAGTCTTCGTCGTGGCCGGCAACCACGATTTCACCAGCAACATTACGAAGCACTTGCGCCCACCCAAGAACGTCCAGTTCTTTGGGACGAAGAAAGCTGAAACCCACATTCTGGAATCACTACAGGTGGCGATCCATGGGCAAGGGTTTGCATCACGGGCTGTGAGCGAAGACCTTGCCACTGGGTATCCCGCGCGCGTCGCAGGAATGTTCAATTTGGGCCTCTTGCATACCAGCCTTGATGGGCGCGTGGGGCATGGAACGTATGCGCCAACGTCCGTTCAAGTGCTCACGCAGAAAGGCTACGAGTACTGGGCGCTCGGACATGTGCACAAGCGCGAGATCGTTTCAAAGGCACCGTGGATTGTCTTTCCAGGGAATCTGCAAGGCAGGCACGCGGGAGAGACCGGTGCAAAAGGCTGTGTGTTGGTGACTGTGGAAAACGGCAGCGTCAAAGGCATTGAGGAACGCGCTGTTGATGTCATGCGCTGGGCGGAGTGCCGTGTTGCCGTGGATGCTTGCCAAACAGTGAATGACGTTCTGGATCGTGTTGAGGTGGCTTTGCAGAAGGAAGCTGAGGCTTCAGATGGACGTATGTTGGCGGTGCGTATTCATTTGCACGGAACCGTTCCCTGTTTTCACGAACTCAAAGCAAGAAGAGATCACGTTACGAACGAAATTCGCGGCTTGGCTTGCCGTGCAACAGCGGCCGAAGTTTGGATCGAAAAGGTGCAATTTTCAGCCACTGCCCCGCAAACGCCATCAGCGGCTCTGGCCCAGCAGGAGTCTGAGGGTGGGATTCTTTCAGAGCTAGCTGGGGGAGCCACCACACCTGAGGAACTTAGATCCTTGAGGGAGGCCCTATCGGACCTTCGAAAGGCGTTGCCTGTCGATCTAACCGAAGGCGAAGACGCTATTGATCTAGACTCTCCAGAATTTCTTGAAGCGTTGGCCGCCGATGCCCGGGAAATTTTGCTTGCGCGGTTGTCAGACGAAGGAGCTGCAAAGTGAAGATCCTTGAGCTTCATCTTACGGCCTTCGGTCCATTTACGGATCGGAAGTTAGATCTCAGCCAGGGCAGCCATGGGCTTCACGTGATCTTCGGACGCAACGAAGCTGGCAAGAGTTCTGCGTTGCGTGCGTTAGAAGCGTTGCTTTTCGGCTTTGGTGGGCAGACGACAGACAATTTCATTCATCAATACGAAAAGCTGCGTGTTGGTGCGCGGCTGCGTTTGTCATCGGGTGTAGAAATAGAGTTCGCTCGTAAGAAATCTCCGAAGGGATCGTTGCTAGATCTGGGCGGAAGCAAGCTTGGCGACGACGCGTTGGATCGTTTTCTATGCGGCGTAAACAAGGATCAGTTTCGCCAGTTTTGGGGCATCGACTATTGGCGTTTGGTTGAAGGAGGAAAATCGCTTTTGTCGGGACAAGGCGAATTGGGGGAAAGCCTGTTTGCCGCCGGAACAGGCTTGTCTGGAGTGCGTGGCTTAAAAGCGCAACTGGAGGATGACTCAACGAAATTGTTTCTTCCACGGGGGAAGAAGGGCGAGATTAACCAGGCCTTGTCTGCCTTGAAGGATCTGCAGAAGGAACAGAAGGATGCAACTGTTTCTGTTGATGAGTGGCAACGTCGTCAAGACGCCGTGAATCGGGCCGAGCAAGAACTTGCAGCGCTTACAAATCTTGTTAATGAAAGTTCAACAAAGCGGACCAGGTTTGAACGGGTTAAGCGGATTCTTCCGTTGTTCGCGCAGCGCGATGAACTGCGCCAGCGCTTGTCGGATCTAGGTGCAGTAAAGCTACTTGAGCTTGATTTCCCTGAACGAAGACAATCCGCTACTACGGCGGCAAGGGAAGCGCAGCAAAGGCATGCGCGTGCCACAACTGAACTGGCCGAGGTCGAAGCTGTTGTGCAACGCTTGGGAGAAACGCCTGTGTTGGTGGCTGAAGCCTTCGCGGTTAATGAATTGCACAAAAGTCTTGGCGTCCACCGTAAGGCCATGGCCGATCGTCCAAGAATTGTGGGAGAGCTTGGCAACCAACGTGAACATGCAGAGCGATTGCTGCACGAAATTCGTCCCGGCCTTAGCCTCGAAGAGGCTGAACCGCTGCGTTTGCATTTGGGGCGGCGTTCAGTATTTCAAGATTTGATCGTGGCCAAAGAGCGGCTTGACGCACGCTCGGAAAATGTGGCCACAAGCGTTGCCAACAACAGCAAAACGCGTGGAGAA
>Ga0105048_10013293_pt1 | contig 12870 bp, 9 predicted proteins | sample MAT05_FD_78382 | JGI IMG/M metagenome (GOLD analysis project Ga0105048, IMG submission 78382) | Freshwater microbial communities from Lake Fryxell liftoff mats and glacier meltwater in Antarctica - MAT-05 | ecosystem: Environmental > Aquatic > Freshwater > Ice > Liftoff microbial mat | place...
CGCTTCCACTAATCACCCTAACCTGCCCACGTGATTGCGCCCACTCCCGGCACGCGCTATACTCAAGGCTGTCGAACGGTCACAGTGCGCGCAAGCGCACTTTTTTATTTGTCAAAACGACAAAAGACCGCGTCAGTAAATTGCGAGAGAGAACGGGAATGGCGCAGAACAGCCGGGAGGCGATCGTCGCGCGGGTCACGGAAATCGTGGAACGCGTGGGTCAGCCGGCACAACTCGAGGTGGTCGACGTGGAGCTCTCGGGCTCCGGTAAGTACCGCGTTCTGCGTATTTTCATCGACAAGCCGGGTGGAGTGACCCACGCCGACTGCGAGTTCGTGACGCACGAAGCGGGCACCATCTTCGATGCCGAGGATTTGATCCCCGGCGAGGCGTACAACCTTGAAGTTTCCAGTCCAGGAGTTGACCGGAAACTCCGAAAACCGTCGGATTTCCAACGGTTTGCAGGCCAGAAAGCCCAGTTCGTCCTGAGCGAACGGGTGGAAGAGGCCAAGCACTGGGAAGGAACGATTCGAGGCATCGACGAGGCTCAGGTGATCGAGCTGGAGCCCTCCGAAGGGCGGCTGGTTCGCATCCCCCTGAATCTGGTACGCAGAGCGAATCTGAAGTTCAAGTGGTAGAAACCACCACCGGTAAGACAGTCTGAAAGAAGGAACCGAAATGGCTTCCATCATTGAATCCATCGAGATTTTGAGCAAGGAAAAGGGGATCAACCCCCAGATCGTCATCAGCGCGGTAACCGACGCGATGCTGGTGGCTGCCCGCAAGAAATTCGGGCCGACGGAAGAACTGGTGGCGGAACTGAATCCGAAGACCGACCAGATCGACATCTTCGTGGTGAAGCGCGTGGTTGAGGAAGTGGTGGATCCGGTCAACGAATGGACCCTGCTTCAGGCGCAGGCAGTGGATCCGGAAGCGCACGTGGGCGGAGAAGTCCGTCTGGCCCGCGGCACCGAATCCCTCGGCCGCATCTCCGCCCAGACCGCCAAGCAGGTCATTCTGCAGAAGGTTCGCGAAGCTGAACGCGAGACGATCTACAGCGAATATTACGAACGCGTCGGCGAACTGGTGAACTGCGCGGTGAAACGCGTTGAGGGCCAGGACCTGATCTGCGACCTCGGAAAAACCGAGGCTCGCCTTCCCAAGAAGGAACAGAGCCGGCTGGACAGTTTCAGCGTGGGTGAACGGGTCCGCTGCGTCATCAAGTCGGTGGAAAAAACCGGCAAGAATGCCGGAGTGGTGGTTTCCCGCGCGGCGCCGGAACTGGTGGTGCGCCTGTTCGAGCAGGAAGTTCCGGAGATTTACGACAGCACGGTGGTGGTGAAGGGCTGCGCCAGGGAGGCTGGCGAGCGGACCAAGATCGCCGTCCTGAGCCGCGACCGCGATGTCGACTGCGTTGGCGCCTGCGTCGGCATGAAGGGCATGCGTGTGCAGTCCATCATCCGCGAGCTTCGTGGCGAGAAGATCGACATTATCGAATATTCCGAGGATCCGGTGGTCTTCGCCACCCACGCCCTCAGCCCGGCCAAAATCAGCCGCGTGGCCATCACCAGCATGGGCGAAAAGCACATGGAAGTGATCGTGGACGACTCTCAACTGTCGCTCGCGATCGGCAAGAAGGGCCAGAACGTGCGCCTCGGCGCGAAGCTGCTTGGCTGGAAGATCGACATCAAGAGCGAAGAAGAGAAGCGCCAGGAAGTGGAATCGCAGATGGCCGCGCTGGTCATCCCGGGCGCTCCGGTTTCGTCGCTGATGGACTTCGGTCTGGCCGAGGAGATTGTCGGCCGCCTGGTGGATGGCGACGTTGGGACGGTGGAAAAGCTCGGCAGCATGACGCCGGAAGAGCTGGAGAACCTGCCTGGGATCGACGCCGATCAGGTGGAGCAGTTACGCGATGCCGTGATCGCCTGGTACGGCCAGTTCGATCAGAGCAGCAGCGAGACCAGCGACACCATGGAAGAAGAACCGGCGGAAGAGCTTCCGGTCGCCGAACCGGCTTCAGTTGAGGAGTCCGGCGCACCGGCCGGTGACCTCCAGGTGGCGGAAGAAACCGCCGAAACGCAGGAAATTACCTCGGACACAGCAACGGACGACGCCCGCGAATTCGCCGAGGCACTAAGCTCCGCGGAGGGCGAACCTGCTGAATCTGCTAAACTGAGGGACGCGGACCAGGCTTAGGGGCTTGAACCTTCCTCTTTCCGAGTGGACTCTTAGTGCAAAACGACTGTTCAGACGCAGTAAATCTATCTATGAAGTTGAAGATTCGAATTAATGAGCTGGCCCGGGAGCTGGAAGTAAAACCGAACGTAATCCTCGACCTGCTGCACGACTACGGCGTCGAGGAGAAGAAGACGCACTCCAGCTCGATTGACGAGGATGTTGCGCTCGCGATCAAGCACCGCCTCGGCGGGACGGGAGCTCTGACTTCATCGGCCTCGCATCGGTCCTCCTCGGTGGATGAATCCGAGGATGGCGGAACGGCGGTGGCAGTCGAGGATCGCGTGGACGAAAAGAAGCACCACTCAGGGACATCCACGTCCCGCCCGTCGAACGGGTCCCATGAACGATCAGACGAACGCCCGGTGGCGCCTGTGGCTCCCGCCGCGGTGGTGGCTCCCGTGGCTATTCCGGAGGCTCCGCCGCAGCCGCCGCCGCCCGTGGCTGAAACCGCGAAACCGTCGGAGAGCGAATCGGCTGCCGACGCCGCGCCTGTAAAGCGCTCGTTGCCGCTGCGTCCTCCGCTGGCGGGCATGCTGCGTCCTCCGCTGGCTTCGCCGGCAGCGGCCCGGCCTGCGGTCACGCCTCCGCAGACGCCTCCGGCCCCGGCACACGCCCCGGCACACGCCCCGGCACAGGCACCAGCGCCCACCGTTGTCGTGGTGGCTCCGCCTGCGCCGACGCCTGCCGTGGAAGCCTCGCCCGTCGCGGCGACCGCGCCCCCGGTTGGCCCGGCCATCATTGCGCCCGCGATTACGCCTCCACCCTCAGTTGCTCAGGCTTCACCGGGAACGCCCGCGCCCCGTACACCGGCCCCCCAGGCAGGTCCTGGCCGCCCGTCCGGCCCTGGCGCACCCAGCGCCCGCGTGATCCCCGGACGAGACGTGCCCATTTTCAGGCCTGGTCAGGTAATTTCCGGACCTCGCCAGCCTCTTCCGCCGCCGCAGTCCGGTGAACGGCCGCCGATGGAAGCCCGTGAGCGCATCGCTCCGGCAGGCCCTGGCGCTCCCCGGCCCATGCCCGCCCCTGGCTCGCCGCGTCCCACGCAGCGTCCGGCGGGTGGTCCGCAGGGTGGTGGCCCTGGTGGTCCTCAGCGCCCGCCGCAGCGGCCCGGCCCTGGCAGCAACGTCAGTTTCCCGCAACCTGGGTCGTCCACCGCAGGGCAGCAGGCCCAGCAGGTTGGTGGTCGCCTGGTAGGACAGCCCGCCGCAAGGCCGGTGGTTCCGCCCGATCTGGATCTTCGCCGGCGGATTGAGCAATCCCGTCCGGCTCCTGGTGCGCCCACCGCGCCTCCGCCTCGTCCTGGCATGCCGCAGGCTCCGCGTCCCAGTGGCCCGGCGCCCGGTCAGCCCATCTGGGGCAGAGGACCTGGTGGTCCCGGGGGCCCCGGCGGTTTCCGTCCCGGCCCTGGTGGACCCGGCGGTTTCCGTCCCGGCCCTGGTGGTCCTGGTGGCTTCCGTCCCGGACCTGGTGGTCCTCCTGGTCCTGGCGGCATTCGCCGTCCGATGCACCCGACCAGCCCTCTGCGTCCCGGCGATGCCGGTCCTCCGCCGCCTCCCGCGGCCGACGGTCGCCGTCCCCCGCAGAAAGGCCGTCCGATTATTGCCGACGGTCGCAGAACCAGAGACGCCGAAGGCAAACTCCGCGAGCCGATGCGGCCCAACCGCGCCGCCGCTCTGCCGGTCGTCAACAAAGAAATCACGATTGGTGAAGGAATCACCGTTAAGGAACTGGCTGAGAAGCTGGGCGTACGTTCCAGCCTGGTCATCAAGCAGCTTTTTGAACGCAAGATTTTCGCCACCATCAACCAGACGCTGGACCTGAAACTGGCTGAGGAACTGTCCCGCGAATTCGGCGCCACCACCAGCACCCTGAGCTTCGAAGAAGAAGCCACGTGGGAAGTGGAACTCGCTGAAAACTCGGAAGATCTGCAGGTTCGTGCTCCCGTGGTTACCGTCATGGGCCACGTCGATCACGGTAAGACCTCGCTGCTGGACACCATTCGGTCCACCACGGTCGCTTCCCGCGAAGCCGGCGGCATCACCCAGCACATTGGCGCCTCGGTGGTGGATGTCAACGGACACCGCATCGTATTCATCGATACTCCCGGCCACGAAGCGTTTACCCGCATGCGTGCCCGCGGAGCCCGCGTCACCGATATCGTTATCCTGGTGGTCGCAGCCGACGACGGCGTCATGCCGCAGACGGTGGAAGCCATCGACCACGCCCGCGCGGCGAAGGTGCCGATCATCGTCGCCATCAACAAGATCGACAGGGCGGACGCCCAGATTGATCGCATCAAGCAGCAGCTGGCTGATCGTGGCCTGCTGGCGGAAGACTGGGGCGGCGATGTTACCATGGTCCCCGTTTCGGCCCGTACCCGCGAGGGCGTCGACACCCTGCTGGAAATGGTCCTCCTGGTCGCCGAAATGGCAAACCTGAGAGCCAACGCTACTCGTCCGGGCGTCGGCAGCGTGCTGGAAGCGCAACTGGATAAGGGTCGTGGTCCGGTGGCCACGGTTATCGTCCAGAACGGTACCCTTCGGGTCGGCGACTTCTTCATCTGCGGCCAGGTATTCGGCAAGGTTCGCGCCATGTACGACCATGGGGGAGCACAGGTGCGCGAGGCTGGTCCGTCAGCCGCGGTGGAAGTGATCGGTCTCGATCAGCTCCCCGAGGTCGGCGACGCGTTACAGGTGATCACCGATACCGCCAAAGCCAAGCAGATCGTGGTTTACCGCGAACGCAAGGCCCGCGAACAGCAGATGGCGCGTGGTGCGCGCATCACGCTGGAACAGTTCAACGAGCAGTCCAAAGAAGGCGATATCAAGGACCTCAACATCATCGTCAAGACCGACGTCGGCGGCACCGCCGAGGTCCTCTCCGAGATGTTGCAGAAGCTCTCCACCGACAAGGTTCGCATCCGCGTGATTGCAAAGAACGTGGGTGCCATCACCGAATCGGACGTGCTGCTCGCCACGGCGTCGAACGCCATCGTCATCGGATTCAACGTCCGGCCGGAACGTTCGGCCGCGGCGCTGGCGGACAAAGAGAAAATCGACGTCCGCCTGCACACGATCATCTACGAACTGACCGACGAGATCAAGAAAGCCATGTCCGGCCTGCTGGATCCGGTCTTCAAGGAAACGTTCCGGGGCCGCGCCGATGTCCGGGAGGTGTTCAACATCTCCAAGGTGGGCGCGGTGGCTGGCTGCTACATCACGGAAGGCTTCTTCACCCGCGACTCGCTGTTGCGGATTGTGCGGGACAACATCGTGATGTACACCGGCAAGGTGGATTCGCTCCGACGCTTCAAGAACGACGTTTCCGAGGTCAAGTCTGGCTTCGAGTGCGGCGTGGTGATCACCAACTTCAGCGACGTGAAACAGGGAGACATCCTGGAAGCGTTCTTCATGGAGAAGGTGGCCGCCGAACTCATCCGCTAGCCCGGTGGCTGCCGTATGCCCTCGATAGGCGTCCTCACGATGGAAATCCAGATTGAGGACGCCCTCTCGCTCAAGGAGAAGCGTCACGTGGTGGCGTCGCTCCGGGAGCGCCTCAGAAGCCGCTTTAACGTGGCCGTCGCTGAGATCGGTTGTCAGGATCTCTGGCAGCGCGCTATAGTATCCGCTGTTACAGTTTCCGCCGATCATACCTATGCCGAGGGTGTTCTGCAGGCCGTTGAGCGCGAAGCGGAAGGAATTCTGGGTGGAATGCTGGTTTCCACCACTGTGGAATGGGTAGAGTGAAAGTATGGATCCCCGTCGGTCTGAACGCGTATCCGAAACCCTGAGGGAGGAACTGGATGAACTCATCTCCTACGAACTGTCCGACCCCAGGATCGATTGCTCCGGCGTAGCCGAAGTGATGATCTCCCCGGACGGCCGTCAGGCGATGGTTCGCCTGATTCTCACCGGCGATGCAAATAGCCAGAAACAAACGCTGGAAGCGCTGGAGAGCGCCAAAGGGTTTATCCGAAGCGAGCTGGCTCAGAGGGTGGAAATTTTCCGGGTGCCTGATTTGCGCTTCGAAGCCGCGGTGCAGGCCGCACTCGGCTCCCGGGTACCTCATTTACTGAAAAGAATGCGCCGGGGACGTCCGCGTGACCCTCAACCGGAATCCGGACCGGCTAAATCGTAATTTTTACTGCTCTGTGAAACGCTTTGTGATATTTTTGTTGCTTGTGGCCATGGCGGCGGCTGTTTCGGCCGCTCCGGAGCCATCCCATCCCCAAGCCGATCAGAACAAAAGCCTTGTCCGGTTTGAGGAAACGGTGGATGCCATGGGTACGGCGATTACGGTCGTCGCCTGGGGTGAAGATCGCTTCCGGCTGCAGAGCGGAGTGTCCGCCGCGCTGGAAGAAGCCCGGCGGCTGGAGGAGTTGCTGTCCAACTATCGGCCACAGAGCGAGTGGAGCGAGGTGAACCGGAACGCGGCGCAGCGTCCGGTGCCCGTCTCGAAGGAATTGCTGGACCTGCTGGCCGTCTGCCTCCGTTACAGCGGCGCCAGCGAGGGTGCTTTCGACGTCAGTGTCGGCCCTCTGATGAAGGTCTGGGGCTTCTATAAAGGAAGCGGTCGGTTCCCGCACCGGACGGAAATCCGGGGTGCCCTGGCGAAGGTCGGGTACCGCAACGTGGAGTTGAACGCCGCCAGCCGTACGGTGCGGTTTAAGACTTCCGGCGTGGAACTGGATCCCGGCGGAATTGGCAAGGGTTATGCGGTAGACCGGATGGCCGATATTCTGAAGGCCCACGGAATCCGGTCGGCGCTGATCACCGCCGGCAGCAGCAGTATCTACGGAATTGGCGCTCCCCCAAACGAGAGCCGGGGCTGGTATGTCAGCATCCGGCATCCAAAGGACGCCGACAAAGTGGTGCAGGACGTTTACCTGAAGGATCAGTCAATGTCCACTTCGGGAAACTATGAGAAGTTCTTCCGGGCTGAAGGGAAGATCTGGAGCCATATCATGGATCCGCGAACCGGTTATCCGGCTCAGGGCATGTATTCGGTTTCGGTAATCACTCCCCGTTGCATCGACAGCGAGGCCTGGACAAAGCCGTATTACATTAACGGACGCCGATGGGCGTCCGCCCATAAACTGCCTGGCTCCCGCGTTTTTCTCTGCGAGGACAAGACAGGCGATAACAGATCGGAACCTTCATGCGCGTGGCTCCAATGACCAGCCGTTTCCTTGATGCCTGCCGGCGCCGGCCGACCGACGTTCGTCCGGTGTGGTTTATGCGGCAGGCCGGCAGATACCTGAAACCGTACCGCGAGATTCGCTCGAAACACGGCATCCTTGAGATCTGCAAGCGGCCCGACCTCGCCGCTGCCGTCACCCTGCAGCCCATCGAAATCCTCGATGTGGACGCAGCTATCATCTTCGCCGACCTCCTGTTGCCGGTGGAACCGATGGGCCTCAAGCTCCAGTTCCTCGCCGGGGAAGGGCCGGTCATCGATAACCCCATCCGGACCTCGCAGGACATCGACGCGCTGTCCATCTCCAACACCGACGACCTCGGATACGTGGGAGAATCCATCCAGCAGGTGACCCGCGCGCTGGCCGGCAAAGTCCCCGTCATCGGATTTGTGGGTGCGCCGTTCACCCTCGCCAGCTACATGATTGAGGGCGGAGCATCGCGCACTTTCCTCCAAACCAAGCAGCTGATGTACCGCGACGAAGGGTTGTGGCGCCGGCTGATGGGCAAGCTGGTAGACGTGCTGGGATCCTTCGCGCTGCTCCAGGTGTCCGCGGGAGCCCGTGTGATTCAGGTGTTCGACAGCTGGGTGGGCGCGCTGGGGCCGGACGATTACGTCCGCTACGTGGCGCAGTACTCCCGCGCGCTGATTGAACGAATCCGCGCCACCGGCACCCCGGTGATCCACTTCGGCACCGGTGCGGCCGGCTTCTTCAAGGAGCTCCACGCGGCGGGTGGCGACGTGATCGGCGTAGACTGGCGCGTTTACATCGACCAGGCGTGGATGGAGATCAGCTACCGCTCAGCGGTACAGGGCAATCTGGATCCGGCCGCGCTCTTCGCGCCTCTGCCGGAGCTGAAAGCCAAGGTCCACGAACTGCTGAAGCGCACCGGAACGCGTCCGGGCCACATCGTCAACCTGGGCCACGGAATCCTGCCGGAGACCCCGGTGGATAACGTCCGCGCCATGGTGCAGATGGTCCGCGAGTTCAAGCCGTAATCCCTCCCTGGCGGGGCGGCTCCGGAGTCCGGCAGCCGCCCCCGTGCCACCCGTTCGTCCCCCAATCCAGGCACCCCTTACGGTCGCGGCTCAGAAGCGCTTTCAGAGCCGTGCGCGTCAGCAAGCGGTTTCAGCAAATGGAACGATTGCTTCATGACAGGCCCTCAGCACCCTCACCACGCAAAAAGGGCCCCATAGCCGGCGGATACTCCCGCCCGCGATGAGGCCCTTTCGCACGATCACTCCGCCTGGCCCGAGCTACTTCACCGGCGCGGGGGTGGGAGCGCCAGCCGGAGGAGCAATCTGCTCCGGTCCGAAGTACGCGTCGTCCATCACCACTTTCACTGACTTCCGCATATCTTCCACGGCCTGCCGAGCGCTTTCCGGCTTCAGCTTTCCGCCAATCTCTTCCTTCAGCGAATCGAGCGCCTTCACCTCATGCTCATCCACCTTGATCAGGTGGTAGCCGAACTGCGTCTTGATCGGCTCACTGAGGTCGCCCGGCTTCATCGAAAACGCCGCCGCTTCGAACTCCGGAACCATCTGCCCCTTGCTGAAGGAGCCGAGTTCGCCGCCGTTGTTGCCCGAACCGGTGTCGTCCGATTCCGCTTTGGCCAGCGCCGCGAAATCGCCACCCGCCAGAATCTGCTTCCGCAGTTCCTGAACCTTCGCCAGCGACTGCTCTTCCGTTAGCTCAGGCTTACCTTCCTTCGTGGGAACCGGCGAGCCCTTGAACTTGATCAGAATGTGGCGAGCCTTCACCGACTCGTACTCGTTCTTGTGCTCGTTGTAGTACTTCAGCACTGCCGCGTCGTCCACTTTGACGCCGTTCTGGATTTCCGTGAACGCGGCGCCGGCCAGCAGGTTGTCTTCCTGAAAGCGGATGCGAGCCTTCGTTGCGGCGTCCTTGTCGAGGCCGCGCTTGCGGGCTTCGCCGGACAACATCTTGACGCGGACAATCTGCTCAGCCATCTGGCGCTTCATCGGACCGCGAGCCTGGGTGCGGTATTGTTCCGGCAGGGAGTCGATAAACGTTTCGAATTCCTTCTCCGTGATCTTCTCGTCGCCCACGGTCAGCACCACTTTACCGGTTTCGACGGGCTTTGCTTTGGCGGCGCCGGTCGGCTTCGCGGCGGCAGGCTTCGGAGTGGTTGCGGCGGGTTTGCCCGTGGCAGCCGGCCCGGCCGTGGGTTTGGCCTGAGTCGCCGCCGGACGCGGTTTCGGAGCGGTGGTCGCCGGAGCGGGCGTCTGTGCGAACACAGTCACCACCGTGGCAATGACAAGGGGAAATGCAACGGAGAACTTCATGTGTAGCTCCTATTTTCGCATTTCCAATGGCGAATTCACATTTTGTCTCAGCGCCGTCTGAATTGACCGGCACCAGTGCCGCTGCCATGGCGCACCGTCAGGCCTTTTCAGACGGAAAACCGCAATCCCCTAGAATGAAGATTCAGCATGCGGATTGCGTTAGGGCAGATCAACACCACCGTCGGGGACCTCCGGGGGAACGTGGACAGGATGGTCGCCGCCGCGCGCGAGGCCGTCTCCCGCGAAGCCGTCACCATCGTTTTCCCTGAACTCTCGTTGAACGGCTACCCTCCGCGCGACCTCGTCGACAAGGAGAGCTTCCTCAGCCGGACGCAGGAGGAGCTGGCGCGCCTCGCCACCGAAACGGACGACCTGCCCATCACGCTGATCACCGGTTACGTCGGCCGGGCGTCGCAGAACGCTACCGGCAAGCGCGCCACCAACAGCGCAGCGGTCATCCGCGAAGGCCAGATCCTGTTCCGCCAGGACAAGATGCTGCTGCCCACCTACGACGTCTTCGACGAAGGCCGCTGGTTTCTGCCCGCCGACCGCCAGTCTCTGACCACCGTCGAGGGCCGCACCACCGCACTCACCATCTGTGAGGACGCCTGGAACGACAAGCAGTTCTGGGAGCATCGCCTCTACCAACGCGACCCCGTGGAGGAGCTCGCGGTACACGGCGCGAAAGTACTGATCAGCATCAACGCCTCGCCCTACCACATGGGCAAGCGGGCGCTCCGCCAGGAAGTGTTCACCTCCACCGCGCGCCGCTTCGGCATACCGCTGGTTTACGTGAATCAGGTGGGCGGTAACGACCAGCTGGTCTTCGATGGCGGCAGCTTCGGCATGAACGCGGCGGGCGAGCTGATCGCCTGCGCGAAATCGTTCGCCGAGGATCTGGTGATCGCCGATATCGACCTCGGCACCGGCGAGCGCAACGAGAATCTGCCGGATGAGACCGAGGCCGTCTACGAAGCCCTGGTGCTGGGCACCCGCGACTACATCCGCAAATGTGGCTTCCGCAAGGTCCTGATCGGCCTCAGCGGCGGCATCGATTCCTCCATCACCGCCGCCATCGCGGTGGACGCGGTGGGTCGCGAGAACGTCACCGGAGTAGCCATGCCGGGTCCCTACTCCTCCGATCACAGCGTCACCGACGCCCGCGAAATGGCCGAGCGCCTCGGCATCCACTTTCACCAGATCTCCATCAACGACGGCTATCAGACCATGATCGGCACGCTGGCACCCGCTTTCGCCGGCCTCGCGCCCGATGTGGCTGAGGAGAATCTGCAGTCCCGGCTGCGCGGCCTGACGCTGATGGCGCTGTCGAACAAGTTCAACGCGATCGTGCTGACCACCGGCAACAAGAGCGAACTCGCGGTCGGCTACTGCACTCTGTACGGCGATATGTGCGGCGGGCTGGCAGTGATCAGCGATGTGCCGAAGACGCTGGTGTACCAGATCTCGCGGGTGGCCAATCGCCGCCACAACAACGCGATCCCGGAGAACGTGTTCACCAAGCCGCCATCGGCCGAGCTTCGTCCGGACCAGAAGGATACCGATTCCCTGCCCGAGTACGATTTGCTGGACAGTATTCTCCAGAGATATGTGGAATTCTCGCAAAGCGCGAGCCAGATTGCCGAAGAACTCGCCGTCGAGATCGGACTGGTCCGCGACATTATCAACAAAGTAGACAGAAACGAATACAAGCGGCAGCAGGCGGCCCCGGGGCTGAAGGTCACCACCAAGGCCTTCGGCATCGGCCGGCGCTTCCCGATTGCCCAGCGTTTCTCCGAATAACCGGCAAACACAACACACATATATGAAACGGACTGGTTTCGCGCTTGGTCTGACGTTGGCGATCCTGGCTGGCTGGCTGATTTCGCAGCCCGGCCCCCCGAAGCAACAGGTGGGAGCCACGCCCGATGGCGGCTTCCTGCTCAACAGTGGCTGGAAAATTACGCCGGCAGGGCGCCAGGTCCCGCTGGACACGTTCCCTATGTCGTCCCGGTTGTCGAAGGACGGCAAGTTCCTGCTGGTGCTGAACCAGGGCTACAAGCCGCCATCGGTCAGCGTGATGCGCGTGGACACCATGCGGGAAACCAGCCGCGTCCCGGTGCAGGACGGCTGGCTGGGCCTGGCGTTCTCTCCCGACGGCAAACAGGTCTACGTCGGCGGAGGCTCGCAGGCCGCTGTCTTCGAGTTTAAGTTCGACGCCGCCACGGGGACGCTCACCCCTGGCCGCACCATCCGGATCGTCGCGGAAGCCGAGCGCAAACACACTGATTTCATGGGCGACGTGGCCATTTCGCCGGACGGCCGCATGCTGCTGGTGGCGGGGCTGTATCACGACGCCATCCACGTGGTGAACCTGGGCACGGGCCGGGTGATTGAGAAATGGCCCACCGGTCGCCGTCCCTACCGCATCCTGTTCCACCCCGATGGCAAAACGTTCTTCGTCTCAAGCTGGGCCGACGGCACGGTGTACCAGCACCGTACGGAGACGGGGTCGAAGCTGAACAACATCCGCCTGGGCCAGCACCCCACGGACATGGTGATTCGCGCGCGCAAGCCGGAAGAGAAAAGCGAGATCCAGATGGCCTCCAACCATCGCCTCTTCGTGGCCGCCGCCAACACCAATTCGGTGTACGTGGTGGGCCTGGATGAGGGCAAGGATCTGCGCCTCGCCGAGACCATCAACGTCGCCATGACGCCGCAGCAGCCCCTCGGCATGACGCCCAGCTCGCTGGCCATGAACGCCGACGAGTCGCGCCTGTTCGTGGTCTGCTCCGATGCCAACGCCGTCGCCGTCGCCGACATTTCGGAAGAAACCAGCGCCGTCCTCGGCTTCATCCCCACCGGGTGGTATCCCACCGCCGTCCGCTCGCTGGCCGACAAGCGCCTGCTGATCTTCAACGGCCGCGGTCTCCGCAGCCTGCCGAATGCGAAGAACGGTCCCGACCCAACGAAGCGGCCCGCTCCCGTCCACGAGGGCGGACCCGTGCTGGAGTATGTGGGACGCCTGCAAACCGGCACCGTCTCCGTAATCGAACCCTTCAACGACGAGCAACTGGACCAGTGGAGCGAAGCCGTCCTTCGCAACTCGCCCTACCGCGACGAGATGCTGGC
>Ga0105048_10013294_pt1 | contig 12870 bp, 10 predicted proteins | sample MAT05_FD_78382 | JGI IMG/M metagenome (GOLD analysis project Ga0105048, IMG submission 78382) | Freshwater microbial communities from Lake Fryxell liftoff mats and glacier meltwater in Antarctica - MAT-05 | ecosystem: Environmental > Aquatic > Freshwater > Ice > Liftoff microbial mat | place...
AAATCGGTGGGTGAGGTAATGGGCATTGGAAGAAGCTTTCAGGAAGCACTTCAAAAGGCCTGTCAATCTTTAGAAATAGGACGAAATGGATTAGGCGCGGATGGAAAAGAAGTAACCGACCAAAATAAATTATTGTACAGTTTAGGCAACGCAAGCTGGGATCGTTTGTTCCACATTTACGATGCCATTAAACTCGGTATTCCGTTCAAAACAATTAAAGAAAAAACAAAAATTGATGACTGGTTTTTGCGTCAAATTGAAGATTTAATCAAGCTTGAAAAAGTTATTGAAAAATTTAAAATTGATACCATTTCAAAAGAACTTCTTTTTGAAGCAAAACAGAAAGGATATGCAGACAGACAAGTTGCACATTTATTGAATTGTCTTGAGTCGGAAGTGTATACTAAACGAGAAGAATTAGGAATAAAACGAGTTTACAAATTGGTAGATACTTGTGCGGCAGAATTTGAAGCACAAACGCCTTATTATTATTCAACATTCGAGTTTGAAAATGAGTCCATCGTAACACCACGCAAAAAAATTGTTGTGCTAGGTTCAGGTCCAAACAGAATTGGGCAAGGAATTGAGTTTGATTATTCGTGTGTTCATGGAGTGCTTGCTGCGAAAGAATGTGGTTACGAAACTATCATGATTAATTGCAATCCTGAAACTGTGTCTACTGATTTTGATATTGCAGATAAATTGTACTTTGAACCAGTTTTATGGGAACATATTTACGACATCATTCAGCACGAAAAGCCCGAGGGTGTTATCGTTCAGCTTGGTGGCCAAACGGCGTTGAAACTGGCAAAAAAATTAGAACGTTACGGAATTAAAATTTTAGGAACATCGTTCGATGCATTAGATTTAGCTGAAGATCGTGGACGTTTCTCTAATCTTTTGAAAGATTTAAATATTCCTTACCCGGAATTTGGAGTTGTTGAAAGTGCTGAACAGGCGCTAGAATTGGCAAAGAATTTAGGTTATCCTTTATTGGTAAGACCGTCTTACGTTTTGGGTGGACAAAAAATGAAGATCGTTATCAACAATGCAGATTTAGAGCATCACGTTGTAGACATTTTAAATGAAATGCCGGAAAATCAAATCTTGCTTGATCACTTTTTAACAGGTGCAATTGAAGCTGAGGCTGATGCAATTTGTGACGGAAAGGATGTTTACATTATTGGTATTATGCAGCACATTGAACCCGCCGGAATCCATTCAGGCGATTCGTTTGCTGTTTTGCCTCCTTATAATTTAGGAGATATGGTGATGACACAAATTGAAGAAATCACAAATAAAATTGCTGTTGCTTTAAGAACAGTTGGCCTGATCAACATTCAGTTTGCGATAAAAGACGATAAAGTATACGTGATTGAAGCGAATCCGAGAGCGTCCAGAACAGTTCCGTTCATTGCAAAAGCATATCAGGAACCTTATGTCAACTATGCAACGAAAGTTATGTTGGGTGAAAAGAAAGTAAAAGATTTCAAATTTAATCCGGTCAAAAAAGGATACGCAATTAAAGTTCCGGTTTTCTCTTTTGATAAATTCCCTGATGTAAACAAAGAGCTTGGGCCAGAAATGAAATCAACCGGTGAGGCCATTCGTTTCATTGATACGTTGCGAGATCCTTATTTCCAAAAAATTTACAGCGAACGTAATTTATACTTGAGCAAATAGTATGATTTTACTTAGCATCACAGGACTTTTTAGAACACTCTTGATAATTATCGGAGTGTTAATTGTGCTGCGTATAGTTGGAAGAATGATGATTGCAAAAAGAAATCTTGAACAAGAAAGAGAATTGCTAAAACGTCAACGTCTTTCAGAAAAAATGATGGAAGAATCAAAACAAAATTACGGAAAAACAACAATAGGGAACGTAGATAAAAAAGCTGCGGACCAAGCTGGCTATGTTGATTTTGAAGAAGTGAAATGATTTAAAACCGTTCGCGCGAAGTTCACGGAGAAAAAATTGAGAACGCAAATTCTGCGTACTTTATTTAAACTTACCGCTCTTTGCGAGAACGAATGAATAACAACAAATGAAACTGATTCGCAAATTATTAGTCAAACTTCTTGGTCTTAAAGGCTATCTAAGATTAGTGAGCAAAGTCTACATCATTTGCATTTCCTATGGCTTGATGCGAAAAAAATACGGCGAATTATTTTTTATTAAAAAAATCGTGAAGCCTGGAGATTCAGTACTAGATATCGGCGCCAACCTTTCCTACTATTCTTTTTTTATGATGATTTCTGCAGGTAAAAATGGCAAACTTGTGGCGGTAGAACCCATTCCTCTTTTCGCTGAGGTTTGGAAAAAAAATATGCGCAGTTTAAAAAAGTACAATTTCAAATTAGAAAATTGTGCACTAGGAAACGAAGCAAAAGAAAGTGTAAAAATGTCTATTCCAATTGTTGATGGAATTGTTCGACACGGGCTTACAAAAGTGGTAGATGAAAATGACAAAGGAATGACAACTGCTTTATCATTTGATGTGCCGATGAAAAATGGAGATCAATTAATAAATGAGTTAGGATTTGAAAGATTAGATTTCATTAAATGCGATGTTGAAGGATTTGAGCAATATGTGATTCCGTCGCTTACTGAAACCATTCAGCGTTATTTGCCAATCCTTCAAATTGAATTGTCGGGCGATGAAAATCGCGCAGCAGTTGCAGATTTTCTTGTTAATTTAAGTTATGACATCTTTATTTTTAAGGACGAATTCCTGAATCCGATACAAAAAAATGATATTTTTAGCGTCAATCAGGATTTTTACTTTGTTCATAAGACGAAGTTGGACGGAATTAAAGGTTTGATTCTGTGAATTTTATTAGTTGAGAGTTGAAAGTTGATTGTTTTGTGTTTCTGATTAATTTTACAGATATAATTCGTTATAATTAAAAAATGAAGTACTCGTTTGAAAACTTGGAGGTGTGGCAAAAGTCGAGAACGCTTGTTAAAGAAGTATATGCCCTTACTAACAATTTTCCGCAAGAAGAACGTTTTGGATTGACAAGTCAATTAAGACGTGCTTCAATTTCAGTAAGTAGCAATATTGCCGAAGGAAGCACGCGATGGAGCAAAAAGGATCAAGCAAGGTTTTATGAAATTGCCTACGGAAGGTTAATTGAAGTATTAAACCAAGCGATAAGATCTACAGATTTAGACTTCTTAAATCAAGATCAACTTTTTTTACTTAGAGAAAAAATAGATAATATTGGAAGAATGTTAAGCGCTCTCTACCATCAAAGAAAAGAACAAACATCAAAACCAATCGAATAAACTTTCAACTCTCAACCCATAAACCATCAACTCATCAACTCATAAAATCTCAACCCATAAACTCTCAACTCAATATGACCCTCAAAGAAAAATTACTTAAAAAATCAAACATCTGGCATTTAATCGCAGTAGGCGTTTTCTTGCTTATTTCCTGCTTTTATTTTTACCCTGCACTAAGTGGTTATGTTGTAGAACAAGCCGACGTTAAAAACTGGGTAGGGGCAGCGCAAGAAATTAATGATTACCGCGAAGGTGGTGAACAAGTTGGTTGGACCAATTCAATGTTCTCGGGAATGCCTGCCACGCAAATCAGCATGGTGTATGAAGGAAGAGATATTCCTAATTTTTTAAGAGGTGCCCTTTCACTTTGGTTGCCATCACCAATTTCTTTATTGTTTGTCTACTTTTTGAGTTTCTATATCATGACAATCAGTTTTAGAGTGAAGCCGTTGATTGGTATAGCTGGTTCAATTGCTTACGGACTTTCGTCATATTTTATTATCATCATTGAAGCAGGCCACGTTACAAAATCATTGGCTGTTGGTTATGCACCACTTTTAATTGCAGGATTTATTTTTGCCTATCGATGGAAAAATTGGATGCTTGGTGTAGGGCTTTCTGCCTTGTTTATGACTTTTCAACTTTCTGCGAATCACTTACAGATTACGTATTATTTAATGTTTATTTTAGTTGGATTAGGTGCAGTTGAATTAATGCGTCACATCCGTCAAGAAAATGGAGTAAAAAAATTCCTGAAAATTACGGGAGGCTTAATTATTGCTTACGTTGTTGCAATACTTGTAAACTATGGAAACATTAAAGGGACATCTGATTACGCAGAAGCAACAACCAGAGGTGGAACAGAGTTAACAATTAATCCTGACGGAACACCAAAAGAAAATGTCACATCCGGTTTAGATAGAGAATACATAACAGCTTGGAGTTATGGAAAAGCAGAGACATTTACTTTTTTAGTGCCTAATTTTAAAGGGGGCGAAACACAAGCTTTAGGAACCAATAAAAATAACGACAAAGCATTGAAAAAAGTTGATTCAATCTATCGTCCTAACATCAAACAAAGTAATCAATATTGGGGCGATCAACCTTTTACTTCTGGTCCGGTTTATATTGGAATTATTGTAATTCTTCTTTCAATTTTAAGTCTTGTTTACAGCAAAGAAAAAGCAAGATGGGCACTTTTCGTTGTTGTTATTTTAACGGTGATGTTGAGTTGGGGAAAAAACTTAATGGGCTTCACAGATTTGTTTCTTGACTTTTTGCCAGGATATAATAAGTTCCGTGCAGTTACCATTATTCTTGTGGTTGCAGAACTTTGTATTCCGTTAATGGGCGTATTTTTCTTGAATAAATTGTATCAGTCAAAAGAGGAAATCGCAAAAAATTTAAAACCATTTTTTATTGTTACCGGTTCGTTGATTTTTGTTTTATTGGTTTGTTTTGGAATGATGCCTTCAATGTTTAACAATTTCTTGAGTGATCAAGAAGCTGGAATGTTAGATACGATTGACCCTTCACAAATTGATGCTGCAAGCGAATATTTAGCGCAACTTGAAAGTGTTCGAATTTCAATTTTCAGAACGGATGTTTGGCGTTCATTAATTTTTGTAATTCTTGGTGCCGGTGTAATTTTTGCATTTGTAAAAAACGCATTTAACAAAACGGTTTTTGGAGCATCAATAGCTGTATTGATTTTGTTTGATTTGTTCTTAGTGGATACAAGATATCTTAGTACTGAAAAATCAGGAAAAAAATATAAACAATGGACAGAGGCCTACAAACAAAAATATCCTTACGTCGCTGGCGAAGGTGAGAATCAAATTCTATCTTTTGAGGTGCAAGAAAATCCTGCTTTAGCGCAGAAAATGGACTCAGCAATGTCGGTACTTAAAACAACCGTCTTGAATGATAAAGATTTGACAGCGACTGAAAAACAACGCATCACAGATTGGGCACTTTTCAGAACTTTAAATCGTTATACAAATTTTAGAGTCTTGGATGAGGGTAATGCTTACAATAGCTCGTACGTTTCTTATTTTAATAAATCAATTGGTGGTTATCATGGTGCTAAATTAGGTCGTTATCAAGAATTAATTGAATTCCATTTGTCAACAAGAAATCCATCCGTTTTAGATATGTTGAATTTAAAATACATGATTATTCCGCAAGCAGATAATAGCGGAAACATTGTCAACTCTAAACTTTCTAACATAAACGCAACTGCTTTGGGTAACGCTTGGTTGTCTAAAGGAATTAAAGTTGTTGCAAATGCAGATGAAGAAATCTCCGCATTAAAATCTGACAAAACATACAAAATGCCAACGTTTGGTGGACATCAATTAATTGTAAATGGTGCAATAGATTCGTCTGGAACTGTAAACGAGTCAGATCAAATTTCTTTACTTTTTGTACGTGGTGTTGATTCTACAGGCAATGTTGTAAAAGATACAATTCCGATGGTTGATATTCCTTATAATGCAGTGACAGAAGAAATGCCACTTGCATTTGTGCTTAGTGAGCAGGGTATAAATTGGGATTATGCAATGAATGTAGATTCATCCAAAATGCCGCTATTGGGTTTGTCTCCTGGTGGAAGATCAGGGTGGGATCCTAAATTAGTAACAGTCGTTGATCAACGTTATAAATCAAATATCAGTCAAGAAAATTATTCTGGAAATGGTGAAGTGGCAATGACTAATTATCATCCCGATTTAATTTCGTATTCATTTTCATCTCCTGAAAAACAACTGGTAGTTTTCTCAGAAATTTATTATGCGGATGGATGGAAAGCTTATGTAGATAATGCTGAGGTTCCAATCTCTTGTGTTAATTATGTTTTGCGCGCAGTTGAGGTTCCTGCGGGTGATCATAAAATTGAATTAGTTTACAAAGTAGATTCTTATGAGTCGGCTGGAATGATGGCGTGGATCGGTTCTATTTTTATTCTACTTCTAATTGGCGCTGGAATTTACTACGAGACTAAATTAGTAGAGGTAGAAAAAGTTGATTCTAGCGAAGCTTAATTGTAAAAAGTTTTCGCGCAAAGATTCGCAAAGTGAATTCGCAAAGGTTCGCAGAGAACAAGAGCAGAAGGCTTTGCGGTTCTTTGCGTTTTTTTCTTAGCGCACTTTGCGTGAATTAATTTTAATTTCAGATCAAGGGAAATAAAAACAATGATAACCGCAACAATCTCAACATACAATCGCGAAAAATATCTTCCTGGAGTTTTAGATAGTTTAGCGAAACAAACTTTGAATAAAGATTTGTTTGAAGTTGTTTTAGTGGACAATAATTCGCCCGGAAATACAAAAGAAATTTTTGAAAAATTTGCGATTGAGCACAAAAACATTTCATGTCGCTATTATCTAGAAACCAATCAGGGTTTAAGTTTCGGTCGTAATCGCGGAGTCACAGAATCTAATGGAAAGTACATTACATTTATTGACGATGATGCTTTTTTAGCAGATGATTATTTAGAAAAAATCTATGCATATTTTGAATCGCATCAAAATGTTGCCGCAATCGGCAGTAAAATTCTTTTGCATTACGAATCAATAATTCCCGCTTGGGAAAACAAATACCTCAATTCACTTCTTGGCTATTTTAATATTGGAGACGTTGAAAAAGAGTTTCCGAAAAATGATTATCCAAGAGGTTCTAACATGTCTTTTAGAACAAACGTTTTTAACAAAGTTGGTTTATTCAATACCGATTTAGGTCGAAAAGGCAGTGGAATGGGGGGAAGCGAAGAGAAAGATATTTTCAAACGAATCTACAACTTTCCTGAGCTAAAAGTCGTATACATTCCCGATGCACTTGTCTATCATTGTGTACCGGTTGAACGTACAACAAAAGAATTCATCAAAAAACAAGCATTAGGAACCGGTGCCAGTGAAAAAATAAGAGTAAAAAATGAAGGGTTTGCATCAACAATAAAAAGGTATTTAGTTGAATTTTTTAAATGGGGAGCAAGTTTTATTTTGTTCTTTTATTTCCTGATACTAGGAAAACCTGCAAAAGGAATCATGTTAGTGAAATTCAGATTTTGGGTAAGCAAAGGTCTTTTTGGAATCAATTAGATTCTAATAAATTAAGCGTTTCAACTTTCCAAAAAGCAAAAAAATAGTTTGAATTTCCCAATGTTTTTCAATATTTTATTGTCAATGTATGTTAAGCTTTTATTGACTTATTCTTTTTACATTTGTTAGCAAATCAATAATGTATTTATCGGCTAATAGTTTGAAAATTTTGGTTGAAATAGTTTATAATAATTTGTCATGGAAGAAAATGAAGGCCGTCAAGCAAAAAAATCTAAGGTAATACGGTATAAAATATTAAAGTATACCGGTATATCTGGCTTGTATAGGTTTTTTACAAGAAAACATGAAGCAAGTGGATATAAGCTGGCGATAGAAGAAAAATCAGGTTTTCTTGTTGCGCATAGATCCGGTACTACGGATCTTCAAGTAATCGAACATAGTTTTGAAAATGACATCTTTTTTTCTGGTGTTCCAGAATATACTCCATCAGAGAATGATATAATGATTGATGTTGGTGCTCACATTGGTACCTTTTCGATGTTGGCTAGTAGGAAAGTTCCCAAGGGTAAAGTTTTTGCAATTGAAGCGTGCAGAGAATCTTATAATTATTGTTTAGTAAATAAAAAATTAAATGATTTAAACAATGTAGAGACGTGCAATTATGCGTTGCATGATAAAGAAGGTACAATTAAATTGAATTACGATACCGAAGGTTGGGGACATTCTATAACATCTGTCCTTACTGGTGAAGGTGAAGAGGTTCAAGCAATTTCAATGGAATCTTTTATGTCTAAATATAAAATTGATCAATGCAATTTTATAAAATTTAATTGCGAAGGTGCAGAGTTTCCAATTATCCTAGGAACTCCAATATCGATTTTAGCTAAGTTTAAATTTATGCTAGTGCTTTATCACTTAGATTTGGCGCCAGAGTCTTCGTTAGTACAACTTGAAAATCATTTTACCAATGCTGGATTTAAATTGAGATTTTCTAATGTTCATCCAAACGGTAAAAGAGGTTGGTTAATCGCTACAAAAAGTTAGCAAATGAATGAATTTAAATGGATAAATAATGTTGTAACATTTATCAGATTAATTATTTTTTCTAAATGGATTGGAAAAAAAATTAAACCGAAAAGTGGAGTTGAATCAATTTATATTCTTGCCAACGGGCCATCATTAACTCCTGAAATGGAAGAAGCGGGAATTGATTTTTTTGTAGGCAAACAAAACTTGGTCGTGAATTATTTTGTGTTTTCTGATTTTTATGAAAAAATAAAACCCATTCATTATGTTATTTCAGCGGTGGAATTATTTCAAGATGTTCCGCCATCTACACTAAAAGAAAATAATATTCGTCTTTACAAAGAGTTGAAAGAACGCACTAGCTGGGATATAATTCTGTACGTGCCGATGGAAGGAAAAAAATTTAAGAACTGGAAATATATTTTGGAAAATCCCAATATTAAAGTTCATTATTATAATACTGCCGTTGCAGAAGGAAGTACATGGGTAATAAATTGGATGTTAAAGCGACAATTTGGAATGCCTCGTTTGCAGAATGTATTAATCGCTGCGCTAACATTATCAATTGTTTCAGGCTATAAAAGAATTTATTTATTTGGTGTCGATCACTCGTGGTTAAAGGAAATATCTGTTACAAATGAAAATGCTGTTTTAATAAATCAACCGCATTTTTATGAAATAAATTCAACCGCACAAAAGATGATTAAAAATAATACCGAAACAAGAAGACTACATGAAATTCTTTATAAATTTTATTTTTCTTTTAAAGCATATTTTGATATTAAAAACTTCGCAAATAAAAATAACGTTCAAATATTCAATCTTACCCAATTATCCTATATAGACGCTTTTGACAGAATGTCAATTAGCGAATTGAAAGAAAAACAAAATAACTAAAATTGATTATGCTTGATTTAAATGGTAAATCGGTGTTAATAACAGGAGGCACTGGATCTCTTGGTAAGGCATTAACAAGAAGAATTTTAAAAGATTTTCCGAACATAAAACGATTGGTGATTTTTTCTCGTGATGAGCAAAAACAGCATGAAATGGCGCAAGAGTTTCCATCGACAACCTACAAGGCTATTCGATATTTTATTGGAGATGTGCGTGATTTTGATAGATTGAGAAGAGCTTTCAAAGAAGTAGATTATGTTATTCATGCTGCGGCAATGAAACACGTTCACATTGCAGAATACAATCCAATGGAATGTGTAAAAACCAATGTGCTTGGTGCAGAAAATGTGATTAATGCATCTTTAGAAACACAAGTAAAAAGAGTAGTTGCGCTTTCAACTGACAAGGCTGCGGCACCCATTAATCTTTATGGTGCAACAAAATTAGTTTCTGATAAATTATTTGTTGCCGCTAATAATATTAAAGGCGCAAACGAGATAAAATTTTCTGTAGTGAGATATGGAAACGTAATGGGATCTAATGGTTCCGTGATTCCATTTTTTCTGAAGAAAAGAAATGATGAATTTTTACCAATCACCGATGCAACGATGACACGTTTTAATATTTCGCTAGATGGTGGTGTGGATATGGTGTTACATGCTTTAGATAATGCTTGGGGTGGAGAAATATTTGTTCCTAAAATTTCTTCGTATAAATTGACAGAGGTAGCTAAAGCAATAGCGCCAAATCTTGAACACCGCACAGTAGGAATTCGTCCCGGAGAAAAAATCCATGAAGAAATGATTACTCGTTCCGATTCCTTTTACACCTATGACTTAGGAAAATATTATGCCATTTTACCAAGCGTTACAAATTGGAATATAGATGATTTTATAAAAAAATTCAACGCGAAAAAAGTAAAAGAAGGATTCCAATATAATTCGGGAGACAATACCGAATGGGTTGATGCGGAAGAATTAAGAAAGCTAATAAAAATTCACGTTGACCCGACATTTGAGGTTTGATGAGTCCAATTCCATACGGCCGACAATCAATCGATGATTCAGATATTGAAGCAGTTGTTCGTGCATTGAAATCTGATTTTTTAACGCAAGGTCCGCTTGTAAAAGAATTCGAAGAAAAATTCGCAAAATATGTTGGAGCAAAGTATGCAGTGGCTTGTTCAAATGGAACAGCAGCGTTGCATTTATCGGCTTTATCATTGAATGTAAAACTGGGACAAAAAATACTAACAACACCTATCACCTTTGCAGCGTCGGCCAATTGTATTTTGTATTGCGGAGCAGAAATTGAATTTGTTGATATTGATTCTGAAACATATTTAATAGATTTAAATCTACTCGAGAAAAAATTAAAAAATTCTCCGAAAGGAATTTACGCAGGTGTAATTCCTGTTGATTTTACAGGGCTTCCTGTTGATACAGAAAAATTGAGAAAATTGGCAAATGAATATGATCTTTGGATTATTGAAGACGCTTGTCATTCTCCTGGTGGTTATTTTATTGACTCAAAAGGAAAAGAAATTAAATGTGGTTCGGGAATATATTCTGACCTCACATGTTTTTCATTTCATCCCGTAAAACACATTGCCTGCGGTGAAGGAGGAATGATTACAACGAACAATGAAGTGCTTTACAACTCATTAATGAAATTGCGAACGCACGGAATTTCGCGTGATAATATGCCTGTAGAAAAAGGTGGTTGGTTTCACGAAATGCAATCTCTGGGGTACAATTATCGATTACCAGATTTGAATTGCGCATTAGGAATTACACAACTCGCAAAAGCAGAAAAAGGATTAGAAAGAAGAAAAGCAATTGCAAAAAAGTACGATCAAATTTTTACTGATAACCAAAAAATACAAAGTCAAAAACAACCACAAGATTTTTCAAATGCATATCATCTTTATGTCATTGAAGTGATGAATAGAAAAGAGCTGTATGAATTTTTAAAAACAAAAAATATTTTTTCGCAAGTACATTATATACCTTGTCACCTTCATCCTTATTACCAAAATTTAGGTTGGAAAGTTGGTGATTTTCCAATTGCAGAAAAATATTATGAAGGTTGTTTGAGCTTGCCGATGTATCCGACGTTGACAGATGCAGAGCAGGAGTATGTTATTAATTGTGTTTTGGAATTTGTGAATGAGTAAAATCTGTATCATACCTGCACGCGGCGGAAGCAAACGAATTCCGAGAAAAAATATAAAACATTTTTTAGGAAAACCGATTATTGCTTATTCGATTCAGGCCGCTATAGATTCAAAACTTTTTGATCGAATTATAGTTTCAACCGACGACGAGGAGATAAAAAAAATAGCAATTCAATTCGGAGCAGAAGTTCCTTTTTTACGAAGTTCAGAAAACTCATGTGATCACGCTCCCGTTGCGTCTGTTTTGATTGAAGTGCTTGAAACTTTTGCTGAACAAGGCAATCACTATGATGAAGTGTGTTGTTTGTTTGCAACCGCACCATTTATCACGTGTAATCAAATTGTTTCGGTAAATAAATTGGTGAATGATATTGACTGCGATTCAGCATTCACTGTTCAGGATTTTGGATATCCGATTTTCAGAGCTTTAAAAAATAATGAAACCGGAAATTTGGAAATGGTTTGGAAAGAACATCAAAATACTCGTTCGCAAGATTTGCCAAAAACGTTTCATGATGCTGGACAAGTGTATTGGATAAAAACCCAATCTCTCTTAACTCAAAAAACGCTCTTTACAAAAAATGCAAAAGGATTTGAATTAAAGAAATCAGACGCTGTAGATATTGATACCGAAGAGGATTGGAAAACAGCCGAGTTATTCTATCAACTCATTCGCTCAAAATAAATTGAGTTGTACCAAAACAAATATCTGCTTTCGTTGCGATGGAAATTCGCAGATTGGTTTAGGTCATATTTATCGTTGTTTGGCTTTGGCAGAATTTCTTGAAGAACATTTTAAAATTATTTTTATTTTGTGTCAATCATCTAACAAAACCATTATTACTTCAAGTTATCAAGTTGTTGAAATTTCGGATGCGTTGGAATTAAATTCAGAAATTCAGTTTTTTGCGAATAAGTTTAATTCTGAAGAAACCATTTTTGTGATAGATGGATATCAGTTCGACCAGGATTATATTAGCAATTTAAAAAAACTATTTAAACTTGTTTACATAGATGATTTGCACAAATTTAATATTCATGCTGATCTTATAATCAATCATACTGGAGGATTTAGTCATTCTGATTTTAGCGCGTTACCGCTAACTCAATTTTGTATTGGACCTGATTATGCGATTATCAGAAAGGCTTTTTTTAAAAAAACACGTATAGAAAAATTTGAATTTGATTTATTGATTTGTTTTGGCGGAGCGGATCCCGATAACTTTACGTTGCGCGTTTTGCAAGAATCTCTTTCAATGTATTCCGATTCAAATCAGTCAAAAAAAATAGCAATTGTTGTTGGATCAGCTTATCAATTTCGAGAAAACCTCAATGCTATTTCAATGCCAAATGTAACTATTTTTGACGCTCTAAATGCAATTGAATTATCAGACGTCATGTCAAAATGCAAATCGGCGATT
>Ga0105048_10013298_pt1 | contig 12868 bp, 7 predicted proteins | sample MAT05_FD_78382 | JGI IMG/M metagenome (GOLD analysis project Ga0105048, IMG submission 78382) | Freshwater microbial communities from Lake Fryxell liftoff mats and glacier meltwater in Antarctica - MAT-05 | ecosystem: Environmental > Aquatic > Freshwater > Ice > Liftoff microbial mat | place...
CGGGCCCGAGTGCACCGAACAGCCGCTCCACGTCAGCCAGCTCGATGCCCGTAGGCTCTGGCTCAGAACAAACTCGCGCCTTCAGCAGCTCCGCCAGCCGGCGCTCATGTTCGAAATAGCGACGCAAATAGAGGCGCGAACCCACCAGAACCAGAGGCGTCACGCCGTCTGCTCCACTCACGAGTCGGGATTGCAGAAGCTCGCTACGCCACGCCTCCGACGCGGGCCAACGAAAAGTACTGGCCCACAGATCGAGACTGGCCCAACGCGCATCCATCTGACTTTGACCTTCGGGGTCAATGATCGGAACTCCCGCGAATTCAGCCAAATCCAGACAAACGTGCCCTTCACGAGTCTGCCGGCTCGCCAGCGCGACGCCCAAGAGCACCGCTTCAGGAACTCCGCCCGCAATCTGGCTTAACGTTTTGGCGGCGTGCACATCCAGCGCCGAGAAGAAACCACTCGCTCCCAGCTGATCCAACACCTGGCTCACGCCGCACCCGACTTAGCTGGTTCGCTAGAGCCAAACAGCGTGTCTAGAGCCGCTACCACTCGTAGCTCTGGACGATGAAAAAACACGCCGGATTGGTTACCAGTTCTCGGTGCCATGCCGCGCAAGAAGAGGTAGAGCACTCCGCCGAAGTTCGTTTCGTAGTTGTAGTTCTTGAGCTTCTGCCGCAGGTACCGATGCAGGGCCAGCGTGTAGAGATGGTACTGAAGAAAGTAGTGGTGCTGAGCCATCGCTTCTTGCAGCGCGGCCGGTGCGTAGTCGCGATAGCTAGGGCCGAGGTAGTTGGACTTGTAATCAGCGAGGTAAAACAGGCCCTCGTGTTCGAACACCAGATCGATGAATCCCCGCAGAAAACCCTGGAGTGGCACGAACTTCAAGCGCCCTAGCTCGCTTGGGTAGTCCTTCGGGAAAATGGTGGAAGCGCCACCTTCGGGCGCGAGAGCACGCGCGAGATCGAGAGGGGTGAGGGACTTTTGCGTGGCCGCCGAATGCACCGGCAACGTGAATTCGAGTTCGTTCAGTCGGCGTGACGCTGCGATACGCGACAAGCTGAATGGATTCGGAGCATCCAGAAGCGGGGTTTGCAACACCTCCAAAAGCCCCCGCCCGAGCATTGGGTTCAAAGCCGAAACACTCAACCCTTGCTGCCGCAAGAACGAGCAACTCACCTCCTCAATGCGCTCCGAGGTAGCGCGCTGAAAATCCAAATGCTCCAGCACTGAGTGCAACAACGTTCCCGCCTGGGCACCACGAGGGAACTGCTCAAGCGTGACAGGTGCGCCCCCGCCAGCCGAAGTAGCGACAACCTGTGGCGAAGCTTCCTCGTCCCAATCACGACCCAATTCGCGATTGGGGGCCATTTTTGCCCAAGCTGTTTTCGTCAGCCCGGAAAAGCTAGAACTCCTGAAATGAGAGGCCACACTGCGCGTCGCTTGGCGCGCGGCCAGTGTCGGTTCCAACGGATAAAGCGGGATAAACTCAACCGCCGGCCCGGGAAGAATTTCTGCCACAGAAATATTGCCCAGCGCCGTTTCGCTTAATGCGCGGAGCTCGGCCAGCATTTCAGCGTCTGATTGCGCTTCTAGCCGCGCCGCAACCAGCGCCGGCGTCGCTAACAGATCGCCGCGCTGGCAATGCAGAATGTACCCAAGCGCCGCCGTGTGAGCGTTGTTGAAACCACCCCAAACCACGACCACTCGGTGTTTGGCCCGTGTCAGTGCTACATACAGCAAACGCCGATTCTCGGCCAGCCTCTCGCGTTCCGCAAGCTTCAGCACGTCGACCTTCTCGCGTTTGCCACGCACATCCAGCTTCACATGGTTGAGCTGGTCTGGCTCATGATAGAGCAGCTGCTGTTCCTCTTTTTTGCGGAGGAGTGTGCCGTCCCAAAGGTACGGACAATACACGATGGGGTATTCGAGCCCCTTGCTCCGATGCAGCGTGGTGAGTTGGACGGCCAGGGCGTCGCTTTCAAGTCGGATCTGCTGGGATTCTGGCGCAAAACCCTCGCGCGCTGTTTGATCGTGACGCATGTCATCGAACCACTGGAGCACACCCGCCTGGCCGAGGTGGCGCGAGCTGGCCTCGTGGTGCAAGAGCTCGCCCAGGTGAAGCGTGTTGGTCAAGCGGCGTTCGCCGTCTATGAGGCAGAGCAGACGCTCGTGGGCTCTGTTCTCAGTGAGTACTTGGCGCAGCATTTGATAAACGCCCCGACGTTGCCATGTTTCGCTGAAGCGATGAAAATCCTCAACCCAGCGTTCCCAACCCGCCTCATCTTGTTCCAAGAGAAACAGATCATCCGCCGTTTGCCCGAATAACGTGGTGACCAACGCTGCGCGGAGCGCCTGTTGACTATTCGGCTCTGCCACCGCACGCAACACAAACGCAAGTTCACGTGCCTCCGGTGCCTCAAACACCGAAGAATCTCCCTGGAGCACACTCGGAACACCCAGACTGCGCAACTCAGCCTGAACGCACAGCGCCTGTCGATTGGTACGCGTCAGAACGGCGATATCCCCTGGGACAATGGCCTTTTCGCCAATCTTCATGCCGGCGTTGAGCGAAGCCCCAATCTCGCGAGCGATCGCCTGAGGCAGGACCGTTTCCGACCAATGCTTCGTAAATCGCTGCTCCGGCTTAACGCCCTTGGAATTCCAAGTTGCGCGTGGAAAGAACTGAATCTCGAACGGTGCCAAACGCGCACCCTTTTGTGTCAAGGTGTCGACGGCGTCGGGACGAGCTTCCACGTGAACGTAACGGATGTCCTCAAATACGAACGGCGCAGGGACACCCTCAAACAGCGTATTGACGGCGGATACAAGCCCCGGATCGCTTCGAAAATTGGTGGCCAACGTATAGGTATTGGGTGCTGCGTCGCGTGCAGCCTTCAGGTACGCAAAGATATCCGCTCCGCGAAACGCATAGATGGCTTGCTTCGGGTCACCGATCAGGAAAAGCGTACTCTTGGGATCTGAATAGACAGTTCTAAAAATTCCGTACTGTGTCGGATCCGTATCTTGAAATTCATCGATCAAAGCGGCTGGATAGCGCTCCCGAATGGACCGCACCAAGCTCCCCTCTGGACTAGCACTGACCGCTTGGTGCAGCCTGGTCAGAAGATCATCAAACGATTGGACTCGACTTCGCTCTTTTTGCTTGGGGAACTCGCTCCGCACCAACGCGACCAGCTTCCCGATGAAAGCGAAGCGCCAATTCTCGAGCGCCAGCTTGGCTGCCTCGTGCGCGGTCTCCAAGGCTGCCAGAGCTTCAAACGTTGGGTTTTTTGGGGTGATCTTGCCCTTGTTCGTCCGTTCCGCCAGTCCGGTCGGCGTTAGGTTTGGTATCTTGTCAAACCAGCCATCGAGCGTTTCGGTGGTTTCACGACTGAGTGCGTCAAGCTGTTCGAGCCAACTCGGCATTGAGCTGAGACGGTAGGAATTGCGGGATAGTGCCTCTGAACGAAGCAGGATCTCTTGGACTGTTCCGCGCTCCACGGCCCAGACTTCCGCGAAGCGTGCGCGCGCCCCCACAAACCCCGCGAGCGGGCTTTCATCTACGTTGTCGGTAGATACAGCTGGAACTACGTCGAGCGTGGGGAAGCTCGTTACGGTGCGAGCCAATTGAGTGAGCTCCGTGATCCCCGTGTTGGCTTGCTTCAGGTACAGAATCTCACCTTCGCTCGCTGCGAAGAGCTCCCGAGTCCAAAAGTCCTGAACCAGCTCCGCAAGCAACGTGCGTGAGTCTGCGCTGAGCTCAAGGTCGAAGCGCACCCCGCTCTCAAAGGCATATTCGCTCAAAATCCGCTGACAAAAGCCATGGATCGTGAAGATTTGGGCGGCGTCGAGAGTCGCGAGCGCCAGCCGCAGGCGATGGCGCGAGTCCTCCGGCGTTTGACCGGCGGCAAGCCTCAGCACTTCGGGATCGGGGCACGTGCCACCCAAACGCAGCGCTTCCAACGCATCAAAAGCTGAACGCAGACGCTTGCGTATCCGGGCACGCAACTCAAAGGTAGCCGCTTGCGTGAAGGTGACGACGAGGATCTGCTCCACTGAAAGCTTCTTTTCGAGCAATAGGCGCAGGTAGAGCGTCGTGATGGTGTGGGTTTTCCCGGTGCCTGCACTCGCCTCAATCAGCTGCGTACCCGTGAGCGGAACCGAAATCGGATCGAGATTTCTCATCAGGCCTCCGTTTCCAGGTGCTCAAGCAAGGGAGAAAAAATAGCCTCGGCAAGTTCGGTGAAGCTCGGCGCTGCCACGTTCCCAAGCAGCACCACGGGCTCCCCAGAGATGGGCTCCTCACCCGGGAAGCAACATAAGACGCTGAGGTCCGTTCCCTCCGGCATGCTTTGATTTGCCTTGTCCGCGCTCTGCCTGCCTCCGAAAGCCTCGCGCGCTACGTTGAGAGCCAGCTCTACGGAATTCTCGTTCTCTTGATGCTTACGTTTGGCGACGATGAAAGCCTTGGAGGCTTTGGGAAAAAAGCGCAGCGGCAGCCGTTGGCCTAGCATGTAGATCGCGACCAGATCATTCAGGATCGCCCGTGCCCGCTTCCTTTCAACGGCGCGAAACACGCGAAGCGTAGGCTCAGTTGTTTTCGAATCTGGCGCACGCCCGATCAGAACGCTTTGGGTCGGCGCCCCCTCCCCTCCAGCACATTGCAGCGCCAAGTGTCGGATCCAGAAGGCAACTTCACGCTTGGCTGACACGCGCACAAACTGGCGAAGCACCTGCGCACGTGGCCACAACTCTAGAAAGGCCCCTTCGAGTTCGCAACCCGAAAGTGCGAGGCGAAAGTGCCGCGGTTCCAGGCGTACGCCTTCGACCCAAGGGCGCGCTGCCATTGCCAACTGTTGGGCCTCGTCTGCAACTCGCTCGTAGACGCAACGGCCGGTGGTGCCAAGCGGTAGGAGTCCTGTCGCTTTCGCTAGTGCGAACCCAGACTCAACGGATACGCCCGCCAAAGTGCGCTCCAAGCTCTCGGCGCCAATTTGGTAGCGCTCGAGCGCCTCCGGATCGATGGGCTCCCTATCCGCCACGAGGTCAGGCTCGTCGCGTAAGAACAAACCCAAGCTATCCTGCAAGTAACCTTTCGCAGGATTTTCGAAAAACCTCACCAACCTCTCTAGGGAAATGACGGGCCGGGGCGCCTCCGGAAGGAGTGCCCTCTGAAACATTGGCAGCTCTGCTCGTGGCCCGGAAAGCGCTGCTGCGCCGCGAGCTTCCACCTCACCAAAGCTGAACAAACGGGCGTTTGTGGATTGGAAATAACGCGGACTGAAAGCCTGGAGTGGATGTGAAACAACGAACAGCGAACTCGCCGGAAACTGCTCCTCACCCGGCAACGGCTGAAGAATGAAACTCTCATTGATAGCATCCAAGAGCTCGCCGACAACGACCGAAGGCGGGCGCTCTTTGTTGTCGTGTGGATCTCTGCCCACATAGGTGATGATCAGCGCATCGCGTGCGGCCAGCAACGCTTCGAGGAATAGATAGCGGTCCTCGTCGCCAAGCGACCGATCACCCAGCCGTGGCTTCTGAACCATCCGATCAAAGGCAAGCCTGGGTGTGGTTCGAGGAAAGCCACCGTCATTCATTCCGAGCAGACACACCACACGAAATGGAATACTGCGCATCGGCAACAGCGCACAAAACGTGACCCCTCCGCTCATGAAATCGTGATGTGTGCGCTGCTCTTCAAAACTGCGCGCCAGCACCGATGCTATCGTTTTCAGATCAATCGCTTCGTCAAATTTCCCCAATTCGGCGAGTTCCACCAGCTTCTCGACCGTTTGACGCACAAACTCCAAATCCGCAGCCGACGAACCTGTTGTTCCCAGCATCTGATCTTGGAGGGCGCTCAGGCGTTCCTGCCATTGGCGTGGTGTCTTGGGGTTTTGAAAATCGGCGAAAAAACTGAACAGCTTATCGCAAAACGCCGCGAGCTGGCCCAGCACCTCAGCCCCAGCGCCCTCGACACTGTCGAGCGGCAGCACCCCTTCAAACAGCTGCTGCCTATGACTCGGCAGCGCCCAACCCAAGAACAGGCGCTCAAGCCCAAAGCGCCAAGTGTTCTCCGACGCATTCGGCTGAGCCTCCCGAGCGCGATGTTCGGCATCTTCTCCCCAACGAATGCCTGAGCGAAACACCCAATGCTCAATTTGGCTCAGATCGGCCGGAGAAAGTTCGAAGCGGGCTTGCACTGAGGGAAGCGCCAAAACATCCAACACCTCGCTCGCCTTCATGCGACCGCCCAGCACTCCGACCAGGGCCATGAACGCCTCTGCCGCGGGGCTGCAGGCGCGCAAGCTGCGGTCCGCGATACGATACGGAATGTAGCCAGGTGCGGCTGGATCGACGCCAAAAACGGCCTCAATGATCGGGGCATAAGCCTCCACATCGGGCATCATCACGATCACGGCATGCGGCTCCAGCGTGCTCCGCGCTTCGAAACAAGCTAACAGCTGATCACGCAGCACCTCGACCTCGCGGATGGGCCCATGGCACACGTGTATCGAGATGCTAGTGTCGGCACGATCAAGCGGTATGGGCGAAGTTTGTTCGGGACCCTGACCGCGTTCGGTGAGGTGCAGAATATCGCTCTGCAACACCTGAAGCGCACTGCTCGTGCCCGGCTCCACGTAGAGGTCCGAGCTGCCCTCCACGTATTCCACGTGGCTCTCAAGAATCTGCTGAAAATCTCGACCTAGGCGCCCTAGCGAGGCCAACAGCGGGTTCTCCAAAGCCAGGTGTTGCGTGCGCCAGGCCGGCTCGGTGCGATCGAGCCTGGCTAACTCCTTGGCTGAACGGATCTGGCCAAAGTATTCCCGCGAAGGACTCAACTGAAACAAGTGCACGGGGCAGTGTTTGGAAAGCGCGTTCAGGGCCTCCAAATAGATGGGCGGCAACGAAGAAATGCCAAAGACGCTCACGCGTCCCGGAAGTTCCTGAGCGGGGACCTGGGCTCGCCCGATGTTCTCGATGAGTTCTGTGATCCTGGTAGCACCGCCGCCGTAGGCGTTACTCAATGCGCGCCAAAGCTCCGCTTGCCAATCGTCCCCCTCCCCGTTCAAAAATGAACGCACCAATTCAGGTCGGTAAACGACGTACTGATCAAAGATCTGCGCAATCCTATCGGCCAGCTCAAGCCGACGAGCCAGGGCATTCTCGCCCTCCAAATAGCGCTTCAATTCGGCGAATTTTTCGCGAACGATGAGCGATGGCAAGAGCGCCGCGATCGACCAAGCCAGCACAGGACGACTGAACGCATCCACCTCAGACGCCGGCACCTCCACCTGAGCGTTCGCTGACGGATCAGCCACAGGGAACAGCTTATTCAGCTCGCCCACGTAGGCTTTGGGAAACGGAAAACGCGCATTCGCCCAAATGCCCAGCTTTTGAGCACAGAACATCGAGAGCCAGCGCTCCATGCCCTTGCTTTGGACGATAATGGTTTCGGGTTCAAAAGGCGAACGGAGCGGCTCACTCACGACAGCCAGAAGCGCATCCGCTAGGACTTCCACCCGGTTGCTTCGATGCACCAGAATCGGCACCAAGCGGTGTTAGGCGCAGCGTGCTCGCGAATCAAGGCTTGCTCTGGCCGGCTAGGACAGGGAATGCCCGCAGCCCTGCTGACAGCGGCTCTGACGGTCAGTCCCGACTGGCGATCTGGAGGAGGAACGCGCTAAACCGCGGGGCGTGGCTCCCATCGTCATTGTAGGCCCCGGAGAAATCGGCTCGACCTTTGCGACGGGTTTCCTACGCCTCGGGCACACCGTATCCCCCGTCTTACGCGGGCAATCCCTCGTGGCTCGCGCGAGCGAACTCCCGCCGCCCACTCTGGTTCTTGTCGCGGTAGGGGAATGGGAGCTTGAGCCAACCCTGAGTGCGCTTCCAGAGCTTTGGCGCTCTCAGGTGGTGTTGGTCCAAAACGAACTGGTCCCGAGCATTTGGGAAGCCCACCAACTCTCGCCTTCAATCTCGATCGTTTGGTTTGAAAAGCGAGCCGGCCAAGCGCCACGCGTGGTTCTCCCCTCGGTAAACTATGGTCCGCACGCCGATCTTCTTGGCGGTGCACTCGGCGCGATCGGACTTCCGTGTCGAAAAATCACCGACAGCGCGACGCTCATTCTCGAGCTCGCCAAGAAGAACTTGTACATCTTGACGCTCAATTTGGCGGGTTTGCGCTCCCAAGGAACAGCCGCACATTTGCGTACCGAGCACGCAGAGCTATTTTCCACGCTCGCCCGCGAGCTCATCACACTTGAATCGACACTCATGCTTCGACCACTGCCCGAAGCTGAGCTCATCTTGGGACTTGAAGCCGCCATCGATGCGGATCCTGAGCATTCTTGCCAGGGACGCACCGCAACCCGGCGCCTCGCACGGGCACTCGAGCAGGCGCGCGCACGGAACTTGGTGCTCCCTACCCTTGAAGCGTTGGGTCGGGAGTTTCTGGATTTGCGCTGAGGCCTGCCAACGCCTCCTCGATCGCCTCGATCACAAGTGGCTTATGGAGATGAATATTTCCGGCAGAACTCAGAAAATCCTGGCAACGCTTGGTAAAGACGCCACCAGTGGAAAACACTAAGCGTTCGAGTAGGTGGGGCGCCTGCTTGCTGAGCGCAGCGTGCACTGCCACACCGTCGACGTTCGGCATCATGAGATCGCACACGATGAGATCGAGGTCGGGCGTCTGAAGGATACGCGCCAACCCTGCTTCGCCGCCCACCGCCGTTTCCACGTCATGGTAGCGGCTGAGTGAGCGTTGGTAGGCTCGCAGCAGCTGAACTTCATCATCAATGATCAGCACCTTCTTGCGCAAATGGGTCTTCTGGGAGGGTGCAAGAGACGCCTTCGCATAGCGGGGGATCAAGCCTGTATTGAACGGGATGCGAACCTCGAAACGCGTGGGCCCACCCGGTTTGCTCTGAACACTGATTTCGCCCAGGTGGTCGCGAACAATATTGGCGCACAGCGCAAGCCCTAGGCCGGTACCGATCTCACGGCTTTTGGTGGTGAAGAAAGGCTGAAAAATCCTGGCTCGCGTTTCGGCGTCCATGCCGCTGCCCGTGTCTTCAACGCAAATTCGGAGGTACTCGTCAGTGTCCTCCGTGCTCACGCGAATCCGATGCTGCTCGGCACGGCCATCTTCGATGGCCTGAGCCGCGTTGGTCAGCAAGTTGGTCAACACCTGAATCAGTCGACCGCGACTGCCTACGACGGGACGCGTTGCGAGCAAGGACTCTTCGAGCCCCGCTCGATAGCGGATCTGAGTGTGACAGACTTTGAAGGCAGTTCTGACAATCTCATTGATGTCGAGCAACTCCGCGTCCTCGCGTTCAATGCGTGAAAACGCTCTCAGCTCTTTAACCGTGGCTGCAATGCGTTGCACGCCATCAATGCTGTCTACCAACATTTCATGCAGCTCGGAAAATGGCCGCACGCCCTCTTCCAACTCCCCGAGCGCCGCCTGCACCGCGAGATTTCCGGCGTACTTGGCCTTTAGCCGCAACATTCGGCCCTCAGCACGAGCCACCTCCCGGCGCACCTCGGAGAGATACACGGAGACAAAAGCGGCAGGGTTGTTCACTTCGTGAGCCACCCCAGCGGCCAACTCGCCAATGGCTGCCAGCTTGCTCGAATGTACGAGCTGCGCTTGGGCTTCACGCAGGGACTCGTTGGCAAGCGCGAGATCGCGTTCACGACGCACGTGGTGGCTGACATCCCGAATCAACACCACACACTGGCGGCTGGCCTCGGTGCCGATTGAAGCGACGGTCACGTCAGCAAAGAACTGCAACCCGTCTTGGCGAAGGAATTGAATGCGCGAGCGAATGGCCCGCCCTGAATCGGCAAGCTCGGTGATGACGGCATCGGCGACATCCTCCGAGGCGAAGAGTCCTTTGAATGATTGTTTCAGTAGGAAATTTTCAGAACAGCCAAAGAGCTCACCCCCGGCGCGGTTAACTTCAACGAACGCTCCTGAATCGTGCTCGAATATGAGGATCGCGTCGCTTGAGTGTTCTACGAGTGCCCGATAGCGCTCCTCCGGTGCCGCCAGCTCTGGGCTCCCCGATGGTTTGATCACGCGCGAAGTCCTAAGACGCATCTCAGATTTGGCAGTGGCACTTCCGCTTGAGAAGCTGGGTGGGCGAGGACGATTGCGAGACATCATTCCAGGTTTCCGTAAGCTCACGGATCGGTAAGCGACTCATGATACCGAAATTCGGGCTGTGGTCATCCTGCGCGAAACTTCTGGAAAAGCTGAAACTGGCGCGCGAGCACACACACTGAACAGACGCGCTCGTTCGATCAGCTTGAGCATGGCTTCGGGTCGGCGGGGCAGGCCAATAGGCCTGTCCGTCACGCTCAGAGCAGGGATGCCCTGATCTTCTAGGCATTCTTCCCCAAACTTAAGGCAACCAGATTGAACCCCATGACCGGGTTGCGATAATCGGCCATGACAGGTCCTACCTCATGAGCCCGATCTTAAGCTGGATTCGACGCTGGCAATCTACCCTTATCGTTGCGGCGTTCCTCGCCGGCGTTCTTTATTTCACGCGCGATCGAGACACAAGAAAGTGCCGAGACCTGCCCGTCTGTACCGAACTCGGGAAATGTGGCGGCACGCCGCCTGAATGCAAAGCAGATGTCGACGAGTCCTGTAAAAATGCGCGCGTGTGTAAGAGTGCGGGGCAGTGCCGAGCCTCAGCCGGGCGCTGCGTTATCACGGACGATTGGTGCCAAAAACAGAAGAGCTGCAAAGCCTCCGGACAGTGCACGGCGCTCATCGGGCCACCCGACCAATGCATCGCCGCTAACCAAGATTGCCAGACCACGGACGTCTGCAAGAGCGATGGCCTGTGTCTGGCGCGGAATGGCCAATGCGGGGCGACCCAAGAAGGCTGTAAGGCCTCCATCCCCTGTCAGCGTGAAGGCTTGTGCAGCGAGCAAGAGGGCAAGTGTTTAGCCCTCGCTCGCAACGACTGTGAAACCTCTGAGAATTGCTTCAAACAGGCTAAATGCAGCGCAATCGGAGGCATTTGCAAACCCGACGCTAACGATTGTGAAAGCTCAGCGCTCTGCCAAAAATATGGTTTGTGCAAGACGAAGGAAGGCAGCTGTACTGCCGAGACGGACACGGCCTGCCTCGCCTCGGAGGAGTGCAAACAGAATGGTCGCTGTCGCGTAAAGCAGAACACCTGTGGCGCCGTGAAAGATGAAGATTGCGCGGCTTCAGCGAAGTGCAAAGAGGAAGGCCGCTGCGCCGTGCGCTACGGAGTGTGCGCTTCGACGGAAAACAGTCATTGTCGAAATTCAGACGTGTGTAAAACGCAGGGGCGTTGCGCGGCTGACAACGGGCGCTGCATTGCGACCTTGAATCCGGACTGCCGGAACTCCGATCTGTGCCGCGATGAAGGACGCTGCTTCGCGGATCGAAGTAGCTGCGCCGCACAGCGCGATGAAGACTGTAAGCGTTCGAAAGTGTGCCAAGAGAAAGGCACGTGCACGGCAAAATACAGCCGTTGCGTCGTTGATTTTAACTACGGCAAGGCCGATGCGGGTGCCGCTGTTGTTAAGCCTGTCGCCCCGCCCACAAGACAGAAGTGAGCGCGGCTGAACGCTCCTAGACGCCCCCTGGCCCTTAGGCCTGACTCTCTCGGAGCTCCTGCTCGGTGAACTCAGGTGCCTTGGGGGAAGGCGGGATTCTCGAACCCTTCACACTCCAACGCACGCCGCTATCGGCCAGCTCACTGAAGCGCACGCGAACGCTCACGGGCTCCTTCTCACAAATTACCCCAGCTAGATCAAATAACTCGGCACGGATTAACTCATCCGACTCGCCACACTGCGCAGTGAGAAAAAGCTCACCATCCGGGGCCATCTTACGGGACACCTTTGATACCAGCTCGCTACGCCGGGCAGAATCAGACGGTTCGGAATCTCGGGATGCGGCGACGATGATCACCTGCACACTCTGACCACTCTGAGCCACGCTCTGGACTCGACGCTGCACGCGCATGGAAAACTGACGGTAAGACTCTTCGTCAGCCTGCACCTCAACCAAGGACCCGCCCGTGCCTCGCTGGAGATCCGCGGCAAAGACCGGCCAACCGGCTCCACGCTCCATGATCACCATGCAGACGGTCTTTTCTTTTTGTTGCTCCTCAGAGCTAGCGAACGACATCCCTCTACTCACCTTTTCAAAAACGCTGAACATTTGCATGCCCTTAATAAGCCCGTCAAGAGGGTTCTTTGTTACGATTACGCGGAGCCCGTACGCTCTTCGCGCACCATACGGCTGCGCAATTCCAGGTCTTAAGCCCGAATGTGCGAGAAGAAGTCGCAATCGCATCCTGATCCAGCGGCAAGGGGCGGGCGCAATGGTAAGGGATCGAGATCGCTCCATGTTGTTGGTCAGTGGGCTCACCAAATTTGTTTTGGGTGCCCACCCCCGCTGCCGGTTGCGGCAGCTTGCCCCTCCCCGATGTCTCCCGCGGCGGGAGCCATGGGATGGGCATGGCGAGTCGGCTCCGCGCCGCAGAAGAAGGCGCGGCGATGGAAAAGCCGCGTGCGGCGCGGCAGCTCGGTTTTGGGCTTGGGAAGAAAAAAGGTTGGAAGAGGCGGCAGGGGAGTCCGAGTGCCCAATCCCAGAACCGAGCTCGATATGAGGATTTACGGAAATGATGGGTGTCGGGGAGTAGTTAATCTAAGAAGACTCCAGGAAGGCCCCGCCCAAAAGGAAGACACCCGTTTCGCGTCGACGTTACCGACAAGTTCGGCAGCACGACGGCGCGAGCCTGCTCGTTGCTTGCACGGTCTGACGCACGCAGCCAAACAGGCTGGATTTTTGGGGCGA
>Ga0105048_10013299_pt1 | contig 12867 bp, 10 predicted proteins | sample MAT05_FD_78382 | JGI IMG/M metagenome (GOLD analysis project Ga0105048, IMG submission 78382) | Freshwater microbial communities from Lake Fryxell liftoff mats and glacier meltwater in Antarctica - MAT-05 | ecosystem: Environmental > Aquatic > Freshwater > Ice > Liftoff microbial mat | place...
CAGCATCGCAGCGAAGCCCATCGACGGGCCACGGTTCACGCCCATGTGACAGTGGATCATCACCTTGCCGTCTGGCTCTGCCAGCGCCGCCACGGAGGCAGTGACACCCTGGTCGAACCACGAGTCGGGCTGCCGACCGCCGTGGTCGTCGACGCCCACCCAGGTGTAGGCCAGGTCGGACGCGTGCTCGACCACGAATTTCTCGTCACTGTGCTCGAGGCGGGTGTCGACGATGTGGGTGATCCCCGCAGCCGTCCACTGATCGAGCCCGCGCCCCTTGGCCGCGCCTTCGGGCAGGTCGCCGCTGAGGCAGATCTGCGGGGTCACCCAGCACAGCTTGCGCCAGTACTGCATCGGCTCGAACCGGGGGATGTTGTTCGCCTGTTTCTTCGCCACGGGAAGTCCTTCGTTCATGCCTGCGGGTGCTCACACGTGGGCACCCGACTGATCGGGCCTCACAGCATCGCTGCTCGACACCCGAGACCCAACGCCACGGGCAGACGCCACACCTCGCCGTTCCCGCTCGCCCGGCCGGGAGCGAGCATGATTCCGGAAAAGCACTCCAGACGAAGTCTTGACGAACCGATGTACTCACCATGCCATCGACACGCCCGTCCGATCTGCTCGTGGACGAAGTGGCCACTCAGGCCTCGTTCATCACCGATGTGCTGCCCGGCGGGTGGCACCAGATCCCGGTCCCCGGGGTCGACCGACCGGTCGTGCTCGGACCCGGAGGCGTGTTCGTCCTCGACGTGCGGCACCACTCGACGATGACCATCGGGCCCGACAACGGCCGCCCGTGGGGACACGACCACCGCAATCAGATGAGCACCCCGCAGATCTCGGCCGAACTCGCCACGCAGCTGCTCAGCTGGGCCTGCGGGGTCGAGGTGATCGCTCATCCGGTGATCGTCCTCACCGGCGACGACGCCGAGATCGTCGCTCGCCCCGACGGCGTCGAAGTGATCCACCAGCACCTGCTGATGCGCTGGCTCAGCCATCTGCCGGCCGAACTCGACGTCGAGGCGATCGCCCTCGTCATCGAGCACACCAGCCCCGCGCCCTCGATGCCGCACTCCTAGTAGCCACGGCCCTCCACGGCCCTCCACGGCCCTCAGGCGCACACGCGGGGAGCCGCTCGGTCAATCGATGGCGGATCGCTTCGAACCGGCCACGCTCGCCAGCACCACGAGCGCGACCACCACGATCAGCAGGTCGATTTGCTCGTGCAGGAAGATGCTCGCCCACACCAGCGACATCATCGGCTGCAGCAGCTGGATCTGACTCACCCGTGCGATGCCGCCCAGCGCCAGACCGGCGTACCAGGCGAAGAAGCCGAAGAACATCGACACCGCGCCGATGTACGCGAGGCCCAGCCATGCGGTCCACGGCTCGTCGAAGCCCACCGGGCCCAACCCGATCAGCGTCACCGGCACCGTGATCGGCAGCGCAAAGATCACGATCCAGCTGATCGTCTGCCACCCACCGATCTCGCGGCTCACCACCGCTCCTTCGGTGTAGCCGATGGCCCCGCTGGCGATTGCGCCGAGCAGATACAGATCGCCGAGCGCGACGGCCGCCGTACCCTCCGCGATCGCGAGCGCCACGATCGCCCCGGCGCCCACCGCGGCGAACATCCAGAAGCGCATCGACGGACGAGAACCGGTGCGCAACACCGACCACCCGGCCGTCGCCGCAGGCAGCAGGCCGATCACCACGGCGCCGTGTCCCGATGGCGCGTGCTGCAGGGCCAACCCGGTGAACGCCGGGAAGCCCACCGCCACGCCGCCCACGGCCATGTACAGCCGGCCCCACAGGCCCCGGCGCGGCAACGGTGTGCGGGTGATGCCCAACGCGATCGCTGCCAGCACCGCAGCGATCACGGCGCGTCCGAACGAGGGGAAGATCACGCCGAATTCGCGGACGGCCACCAGGGTGAACGGCAGCGATGCGCTGAAGCACGCCACTCCGACGAAGCCCAGCGCCAGGCCACGCGTTTCTCGATCCACGCGAGTAGCGTTATCGGGGATGGTCACAGCTCAGGATAACAGCATGGACACATTCCTCCGCCACGCGTGCTCGACCGGACGGCCCGGCGACCGGCTACCGAGTGTGCGCGATCTGCAGCAGCGGTTCTCGGTGAGTCCCGTCACGGTGCAGCGCGTGGTGCGTCAACTCGTGATGGAGGGCCGAGCGATCACCCGGCCCGGTGACGGCACCTTCATCACCAGACCCGCCATCTCCGACGCCGGCGACGTCGACCACTCGTGGCAGATCGCGGTGCTCGGCCGGTCGCCCCAGGTGGCGGCTGGGCTCGAACACCTCGCCCACGAGCGCAGTTCCGGCACGATCGCGCTCGACAACGCGTTCCCCGACCCCACCCTGCAGGCGCACGAACTGCTGGCCAAGGCCACGGTCCGCTGCGCCCGCCGTCCCGACGCGTGGGACCGCTGCCCACCCCAGGGCATCCCTCTTCTCCGCGAGATGTTCGCCGCCGAACTCGGCCACCCCTTCACCGCCGCCGATGTGCTCATCACCCCAGGTGCCCAGGCCGCGCTCGACAGCATCTTTCGCGTGCTCGCCCGCCCGGGCGACCCGGTGGTGCTCGAGGACCCCTGCTACCCCGGCGCCGTGGTCGCGTCGACCCTGTGCGGACTCGTTCCCACACCGGTGCCCACCGACGAGCACGGCATCCTCCCCGACGCCCTCGCCGACGTGCTCGATCGCAGCGGGGCCCGCCTCGTGGTGCTACAACCGCGCCACTCGAATCCCACCGGCTCGGTGCTGTCGGTCGAACGTCGAGCAGCGGTGCTCGCCGTGGCGATCGAGTTCGGCTGCTTCGTCGTCGAGGACGACTGGGTGCGCGACCTCGATCTCGACGGCCCCACCGGACCACCGCTGATCGCCGACGACCAGCAGGGCCATGTGATCTCCATCCGCTCGCTCAGCAAGGCCGGTGCGCCCGGGCTGCGCATCGCTGCCGTCACCGCCCGCGGCCCTGCGCTCGCCCGGCTCGTCAGCGCCCGCTTGGCCGCCGACTTCTTCGTCGCCCCGCTGCAGCAGATCACCGCCGCCGAAGTACTCGCCGCACCCGGCTGGCAACGCCATCTGCTCACCCTCCGCGGCGCGCTCGTCGAACGCCGCGACACGCTCGTGAGCGCACTCGCCGAGCACGCACCCACGCTCACCTCCACGCCACCGAGGGGCGGGGTCGCTCTCTGGGTGCAGCTACCACCGGGCATCGACGAAGCCACCCTCGCCGATGAGTGCGCCGCCCGTGGCGTGCGCGTCGCCGTGGGCGCCACGTACCGACTCACCGAGTCGAGCACCGGGCACCTCCGCCTCGCGTTCGGCAAGGACGATCCCGGCACCCTGGTCACCGCCGCCCAACGCATCGGCGCCGCCCTGCGCACCGTCAGCGGAACCGCAAGGTGACCTGATCGGGGGGTTGGTCGAGTGCGCGAGCCGTTCCCACTCCAGCGGCGTGATCGCGGACCGATGAGAGAACCATGACGTTCACGCGCACCAAAGACGTCGACGGGGCGTCGGCGGCCCCTGCCGGGCTCATCGACCTGCTCCCGCGCGGCTGGCACCACCTGCCGATCCCCGATGTCGACCGGACGGTCGTGATCGGCCCCGCCGGGCTGTACGTGCTCGTCACCCGCAGCGCCACCGTGGTGCCGATCGATCGCATCCGTGCCCAGCCGTGGAACGGGTTCGATCGTCGACGCCCCGCCAACGCGCAGGTGACCAGCGACCTCGTGTCGCAACTCGTCTCCAGCCTCTGCGACCTCGAGCTCACCTGTCGACCAGTGGTGGTGCTGGCCGATGACGACAACCGGCTCGTGGCCTGCGTCGACGACGTGCCCGTGTTCCACCGGCGCCGGCTCGCCGAGTGGCTCGCGCGGCAGCCTGCCCGCCTCGACCCGTTCACGACCACCCGCGTCGTCGAGACCGTCACCGGCGTGCGCCCATCCCTCGCCTGCTGACAACGGCGAACAGCCGGACACCCGGCGGGATCACGACAACTGGACGATCAGGACAGCTGGGCGATCAGGACAACCGGGCGATCAGGACAACTGTTCCACTCGCCGGTCGAGGTGACGCTGCTCGGCCGGATGCTCGGCGAGCGAACGCGCGACGACGAACGCCTGACGGGCATCGTCGGGGCGGCCGGCACGATCGAACAGCTCGGCGCGGGCGGCGTGATACAGGTGATGGCGATCGAGGCCGGTGAGGACATCGAGCATCGCCAGTCCCCGCTCCGGCCCATCGGCCATGGCCACCGCGATCGCATGGTTCAGCTGCACCACGGGTGACCCCGTCATCGCGACCAGCTGCCGGTACAGCGAGGAGATGGCCGGCCAATCCGTGTCTGCCGACGTGCGGGCGTTCGCGTGGTACCCGGCGATGATCGCCTGCACCTGATACGGACCGGGCTGCACACGGCGCATCGTGCGCGCCAGCACCTGATTCGCCTCGCGGATCGCGACCAGATCCCAGCGGGTTCGGTCCTGACGGTCGAGCAGCACCAGATCGCCGTGGGTGTCGGTGCGAGTGGCGAGCCTCGACCGGTGGAACAGCTGCAGCGCCAGCAGGCCGTCGACCTCGGCGTGATCGGGCACCAGGTCGAACAGCAACCTCGTCAGGCGCACTGCTTCGTCAACCAGATCGACGCGCACCAACTCGTCTCGGTCGCCGAGCGCCAGGTAGCCCTCGTTGAACACGAGGTAGAGCACCGCGAGCACGGCGTCGATTCGCGTGCCGAGATCGCGGGGAATGGCCAACGGGAAGCCTGCATCGCGGATCTTGCGCTTCGCGCGCACGATCCGCTGCGCGAGCGTCGGCTCCGGCACCAGGAACGCCGCAGCGATCTCGGCCGTGGTGAGACCGCCCACCAGACGCAGGGTCAGTGCGACCTGCATCTCGGTGTCGAGTGCCGGGTGACAGCACAGCAGGACGAGTCGCAGGTGCTCGTCACCGACGTCATGGGTGTCATCGGCCACCCGGTCGTCGCGTGCGGACACCTCGTCGGCTCGGCCCGGATCGTCGGTCGCCAGCGCTCGTGCCGCTGCCTCCGTCCCGCGCCGGGCCGTGGCGGCGCGACGACGCCGGTCGATCGCCCTGCGCTTCGCGACCTGCATCAACCAACCGGCCGGGTTCGCCGGTACGCCATCGCGTGGCCACGTACGAGAGGCCTCCGCCAGTGCGTCCTGCACGGCCTCGTCAGCGAGGTCGACGTCGCCCAGACGGCGCGCGAGGAGCGCGAGCACACGCCCACTCTCCTCACGCGCCACCAGCGTCAACGCCCGGGCGATGTCGGCATCGGTCAACAGCCCGCTCCCCGATGCGCTGCGAACCGGCCGCTCAGACCGCGTCGGGGCGGAACGCCACCGGACGCACCTCGAGCGACGCCTGAGGCACCGGGATCGACGACGCCAGCTCGATCGCCTCGTCGAGGTCGCTCGCACTGATCAGGTAGAACCCCCCGAACTGCTCCTTGCTCTCCGCGTACGGTCCGTCGGTGATCGTCGGCGCGTTGCCCATCGTGCGGTGCACGGTGGTGGCCGTGGCGGTCGGCATGAGGTTCGCACCGGCGATCCAATGACCACCGTCGATCAGGCGCTGGTTGTAGGCGAACCACTCGCCCATCATCGCCTCGAACTCGGGAGTACCGGGGGCCGGAGCCTCGAAGGTCTCGTCGGAGTGGATGAGGATCATGTATTCCATGGGTCTGCTGCTTTCGTGAGGTGTGTGTTCGTTGGATCTGAAGTGAGATGTGTTGGCGCGTGGAGCGCCGTGTCGCACGGATGTGCGGTGCTGCGCGAGGCAGCGCCGTGACGAACCGAGGCGTCGCTCAGCGGAGAGATGGACGGCGTTCGGCGACGAGCGCCACCCGGTCGAGCGTGGTGACCATCGCCGAACGGAGGTGTTCCGCTCGATCGGTGACACCGGCCCGTCGTTGGAGGAGTCGGATGGGGAGCGGTGATCGGCGTTCCTGCCTCATCGACTCGGTCACCTTCGTCCCACCTGCGACCGGGTCGAAGGTGTAGGTCCACGTGGCACCCGACCGCCCGGGCACCACGAACTCGAACCGACGACCCCGATCGGCCGCCGTGACGGTGGGCTTGGTCGACCAGTGCAGCGAGCCGAGCGCATTGGCGCCCTCGAACCGTGCACCGACGACAGCGCCGGTGGCACCGCCCAACCACGACGCACCAGTGTTCTCGGGGCTGTAGTCGCCCATTGCGGTCACATCGCTCACGATGTCATACACAGCCTCCGCCGACGCGTCGATCACCCGCGACACCGAGACTGCCAAGGGAACTGATGTCCTCATCTGTCGTCTTCCTCTCCGGATCCGAGCGGTGCCTCGTGCGCCGCTCACCCGTGATGACGCAGCCCGATCGTCCGATCGACAGCGAACGACGAAAGAATCTCCACATATCCGTCGATCTCCACCGTTTCAGCGTCCGGTTCACTCGACGTGGCTGCTCACCTGGGGTGATCCATCAGCGCCGCCTTGCGCGCTGTCTCGCCACTCGCCGGCTGAGCCAGCGCTCGGAGGGCGATCAGGTGACGGTGGAGATCACGTGCTCATCGGCCACGGCACAGGTGGCGACGGCCCACACACGTTCGGCTCCCCTCGCACGCAACTGCTGGGCGCACGCCGTCAGCGTGTCGCCGGTGCACACGGTGTCGTCCACCAGCAGCACGAACCTCGGCACCCTGCGACCACGCCAGCGGCGCACCTTCACTCGACCGCGCACCGATCCGTCGAGGCGACCGAGCAATCCGAGCCGGACCCCGAGCACGCGTTCGCTGCGGCGCCCGAGCACAGCACCCGTCAGGCGAGCCAGCTCCCCGACGAGATCACTCGACGAGGGCACCGGCACCACGACCAGGTCGGTGGGCCATGTGCGATCGGACATCACCTCGCCGAGCCGCATTCCCAGCTGATGTGCGGGCGGACCGAACTCGCCGTACTTGGCACGGCTGAGCATCAGCCCGACGCGGGTGACGCCCACCTTCGGGTGAGCGAAACGATCGAGCACCCAGGTGCCGTCGACGCCCTCGATGCCCGTGAGCTCCAATGCCGTCGCCGGCGAGATCAGTGATGCTGCCATGTGTTCGCCTCCGAGTCGTCCGATTCGTCGACGACTTCGAGCGCCGAATCGTCAACAACAGCTCAACATGGTCGACGCTGTGCGGCAATGGGCCGCTCGGCTCATCCGCTGCGCGCCGGCGATAGGTTCCGCTCATGATCGACGATGTCGTTGCAGATCGGGCAGCCGCCATCGGCGCGCTCACCGGCAACGAGCTCGCGCGCCGCATCGCCCTCCAACCACACCTGGCGGCCTGGTGCGTGGGCGCCGGGCCGCTGCGCATCTGGCTCGGCCACAGCACCCGCAGTCCTGGCCGCAAGCAGCTGGCCGGCGCCCTCGCCAACCAGCACGTACTGCGTCTCACGATGGAGCTGCTCGACGCCGCATCGGCGCAGCTACTGGTGGTGATCGCCAGCCGCGGTGGCCAGGTGGCCCCGGCCGACCTCGAGCAAGAGCTCGCCCCCGTCGCTCCCGTCGAGCGCGAGCGGATGATCCACGCCCTCGCAGACCGCCTCCTCGTGCACGACCCAGCGCCCGGCGAACCGCTCCGCCTTCGCGCCGGCGTGGCCGACATGGTGGGCCGGCCCGGCCGGCCGCTCGATCGGCTGCTGCTCGACCAGACCGTCACCAAGGATGCGATCGGCATCTGGCTGAAGCGCCTCGGGGTGGTCGAGGTGCCAGCGGGCAAGAACCAGCGGATCGACGCGCTGCGCACCCTGCTCGGCCGGCCCGACACGCTTGCCACGCTGCTCGACGGCCTCCAACCAGCCGAACGCAAGCTGTTCCAGCTGCTGGTGAACGCCGGCGGTCGTGGCATGTCGGGCGACCGGCTCACCGCCAACTGGTGGCAACTCAGCCTGTACGGCCCGCTCGACCAGCGACCCAGCTCGCTGCGCCCCGGCCTCACCCCCGAATCGGCCGCCCTGCAGTTCTTCATCGATCACGGCATCGTCTGGATCGAGCGCGAGATGCGCCAGGTGGGACTGTGGCTCGAGACGCTCATCGCCTTCCACGGCCGCACCTACGCCGAATGGCCCACCGTGGCGCAGGTGCCCGTGGTGCCGCTCGACCTCCATGCGCCGGCGCACCCCGATGCGCTCAGCGCGCTGCAGAGCCTGCTGCGCCAGGTGGCCGTCGAGCCGATCCCGGGCCTCAAGAGCGGCGGCATCGGGGTGAAAGCCATCCGCGACATCGCCAAACGGATGGGCTGGCCGCCCGAGCACCTCACCCCGCTCGTGCATCTGGCGCTCGGCCTCGGCCTGCTCACCCAGATGAGCGAGTACATCGGGCGCGGCCGATCGGCCAACTGGGTGCACCGCTACGAGGTCAGCGCCGAGCGCAGCTCCGAATGGCGTCAGCTCGGCATCGCCGATCAGTGGATCCAGCTCGTCGATGCCTGGCTCGATGCCCTCGACTCGCCCGGCGAAACCCGCTCGCTCGAGTCGGTGGTGCGACGCCAGGTGGTCGCCGACCTGCTCGCCCTCCCCAGCGGCCACGGGGTCGCCGCCGAACGGTTGCTCGAGTGGTGCCACGCCCAGCACCAGCTCGCCGACCGGGTCGACCTCGAGCACCTCCACGCCCAACTCGTGATCCTCGGCCTGTGTCCATCCGTTGGCCCCGTCGGTGTCAGCGCCCTCGCCCGCACGGTGCTCACCGAGCCGATGTCGCTGCACGACCTGCTGCCCGAGCAAGACCTCACGTTCGTGGTCCAGGCCGATTTCTCGGTGATCGCCCCGCCGGCGCTCGATCCGGCCGTGCGGGCCCGTCTCGATCGGCTGTGCGTCGCCGAGTCGAAGGGCAGCGTCGCCGTGCTCCGCCTCGATCGCACCCGAATCGCCACCGAGATGGCCAGCGGCGACACGGCCCAGTCGCTGCTCGACTTCCTCACCGAGAACTCCTCCGTGCCCGTGGCGCCGGTGGTGGCGCAGATGCTGGCCGACGTCGAGCGCCAGCGTGGTGGGCTCAGCGCTCGCTCGGCCGCCACCATCGTCACCGCCGACGACGTGCTGGGCCTGGCCGCCGCCGTGAAGGTCCGCTCCGCCCGACTCACCCTCATCGCCCCCACCGTCGCCGTCAGCGATCTGTCCCTCGACAAGGTGATGACCGCACTCCGCAAGGCCGGCCTCGCGCCCTCCACCTCCGACGAACCTGCTGCAGCGATCGAGATGATCAGCCGGGTGCAACCGCGGCCCAAGCCCCGTAACGTGCCCGAAGTGCTGCACCCGCAGATCGCCCAACTCGAAGCCCTCATGGAGGGCTGGTGAGCGACCCCACGAATCCGCTGATCGTGCAGAGCGACCTCACCGTCATGCTCGAGCTCGCCAGCCCGCGCGCCGGCGATGCACGGGCCTCGCTGCAGCGGTTCAGCGAGCTCGAGAAGGCGCCCGAGCACATCCACACGTACCGCATCACCCCGCTGTCGCTGTGGAACGCGGCAGTCGCCGGGATGAGCGCCGGCGAGGTGGCCTCCACGCTCAACGACCTCGCCAAGTACCCGGTGCCCTCCGGTGTGCTCGCCGAGGTGCACGACCAGATGGGTCGCTACGGCCGGCTGCGACTGGTGCGCGACTTCGACACCGGGGGCCTCGCCCTCGTCAGCAACGAGGTGCCGCTGCTGGTCGAGGTGGCCCGCGACAAGCACGTCGGCCCGATGCTCGGCGAGCGCCTCGACGGCAACCGCTTCGCCGTGCGCCTCGGCGATCGCGGCGCCCTCAAGCAGGCGCTGCTGCAGCTCGGCTGGCCCGTCGCCGACGAGGCCGGCTACACCGAGGGCAGCGTCCTCGCCGATGCCACGCTCACCTGCGACCTGCGCAGCTACCAGGCCGACGCCGTCAGCGCCTGGTGGCAGGACGGCATCGACGCCGCCGGCAACGGGGTGCTGGTGCTGCCGTGCGGTGCGGGCAAGACCGTCATCGGGCTGGCCGCGATGGCGGCCGCCGGTGCCCACACGCTCATCATCGCCACCAACATCACCTCGGCCCGGCAATGGATCCGCGAGATCCTCGACAAGACATCGCTCACCGAAGACCAGGTCGGCGAGTACTCGGGCGACCGCAAGGACATCCGTCCTGTCACCGTCGCCACCTACCAGGTGCTCACCTGGTCGCCGGTACGCAAGAAGAAGCGGGGCGAACCCGACCCGGTCGATGTGCACGCCGACGACCCGGCGGGCGAGTTCGGCCCGCCCCATGGCGCCACCAGCGCCGGCACCGATCCCACCATCGCCGACGGCGCCGACAGCGACGTGCTGCACAAGCTCTACCCGCACCTCGGTCTGTTCGATCGCACCGAGTGGGGCCTCATCGTCTACGACGAGGTGCACCTGCTGCCCGCCCCGGTGTTCCGTGCCACCGCACGCATCCAGGCAGTTCGCCGGCTCGGTCTCACCGCCACCCTGGTGCGCGAGGACGGCAAGGAGGCCGACGTGTTCGGCCTCATCGGTCCGAAGCGGTTCGACGTACCGTGGAAGGAGCTCGAGCTGCACGGATGGATCGCCCCCGCCATCTGTACCGAAGTGAGAGTCGGCCTCCACGACGACGCCCGAATGGAGTACGCACTCGCCGACCAACAGCAGCGCTACCGCCTGGCGGCGTCCACCCCGCGCAAGGCCGAAGTGGTGCGCCGGCTCGTCCACCAGCACCAGGGTGACCGCGTGCTGGTGATCGGTCAGTTCGTCGACCAGCTGAAGACCATCGCCGCCGAGCTGGGCGCGCCGCTGATCACCGGCCAGACCCCGCAGAAGGTGCGCGAGGCCCGCTTCGAGGCGTTCCGCAACGGCGAGACCGAGGTGCTGGTGGTGTCGAAGGTGGCGAACTTCTCGATCGACCTGCCCGAGGCCAACGTGGCGATCCAGGTGAGCGGCACCTTCGGCAGTCGCCAGGAGGAAGCCCAGCGTCTCGGCCGGATCATGCGCCCGAAGGCCGACGGCGGACAGGCGAACTTCTACACGATCGTCACCCGCGACACCGTCGACCAGACCTTTGCCGCGAACCGCCAACGGTTCCTCGCCGAACAGGGCTACGACTACCGCATCGTCGACAGCCACGAGCTCTGAGCCACGAGCACGGCGTGCGCGCTGCACGTGGTCGGTCAACGCGCCGACGATCCCAGCCCGTCGCACCCTTGCGGCAGCTCGCTGAACAGGCCTCATCTCCGTTGAGCTTGGCTGATTCCCGCCCCCACTTCGCCGTTGTGTGTCCGTCGATACAGACCGACGTCGACCAGTGCGTAATCTCGCGCTCGTGGAACGCACAGGAGGCATCGCGGTGAACGGCTCGACACCCGTTCGTCCGGCGATCGCCGTCCTCGGTGACATCACCGTGTCTGACGCCGCCGGCACCGATATCTCGCTCAGCGCCCAGCGCCGCGAGATCCTGGCCGCAATTGCTGCGGGCGCCGGGTCGATCGTGCCGCAGAGCGCCCTGCTGCATGCGATCTGGGGTGAGGACTCCGACTCGGCTCGCGGCAGCCTCAAGTCGCAGCTGACCAACATCCGCCGCCACCTCGACCGGGGTCTGTCGATCGAATGGGTGAACCGCGCCGGCTACCGGCTGAAGGGTCCGCTCGACCTGCTCGACACCACCAGGTTCGAGCAGCTCGTCACGTCGGCGCGCGACCTCCCACCCGAACTCGCGGCGCCACAGTTCGCACGAGCCCTCGCACTGTGGCGCGCTCCGCTGCCGTTCCTCAACGTCAACGGCAGCGCGCTCGTCGACTCGGCCGTATGGCGACTCGTCGCCCTGAGGGACGAGGTCATCCGGGCGCTGGCCGACTGCGAGATCGTCGCTCGCTCCGGCGCTTGCTCGCTGCCGTATCTCGAGCAGCTGTTCGCCGACGACCCGCAACGCAGCGACATCACCGTTCGCCTCGCCAAGCTCTACGCACTGAACGGCCGCCACAGCCACGGACTCGCGACCATCAACGCCCACCGCGATGCGCTTGCCAACATCGGTGCGGTCATCTCGCCCGAGGCGGCCGACGTCGACACGCAGATCCTGCGGTACGAGTTGGGGCCCCAGGCGCGTCCGATCCTTCCTCGGGAGGGCGAACCATCGACCTTCGCCAACGTGCGGCTGCAGCGCACCGCCTGGGTCGACGAGGTGGTGGAGACCCTCACCGTGCAGTCGGTGCTGGTCATCGGCGAGGCCGGCGTGGGCAAGACCACGCTCACCCGCCTCGTCGCCGAACGCCTCGAGGCGCTCGAGGTGCCGGTGTTGCGGGCTGCGGTGCTGGAAGCGCCGTTCCGATCGATCCAGGTGATCGCATCGATCCTCGAACAGCTGCAGACCGTGCTCGCACCGTCCACGACTCGCGCACTGCGATCCAAGCGTCTCGCCGACGCGCGCGCCCGCGTGCTGCAGAGCCCCGCCGAGGCCGACGTACCCGCCACCACACGCGACGAGCTCCTCGCCAACCTCACCGATCTGATCGCCACGGCGATGGCCGGCACCGGTGCAGTGCTCGTCGTCGAAGACACCCAGTGGCTCGACGCGACATCGGCCGAGATCATCACCGCCCTGATCGACCGCGGCGACGTACGCCTGCTCGTCACCTCTCGTCCGCAGTCGCAGGAGCTGATCGCCGACGCCGACCGGCTCGTGACGATGGAGCTGCCGACCTTCGACCGCGCCGAGGTGGAGGAGCTGCTCCGGCTCACCCTGCCGCTGCGAGCCACCTCCGAACTCGCGGCGAGCCTCCACCATCAGACGGGCGGCAACCCGCTGTTCCTCGGCCTGCTCCTCGAAGTGATCAGCCGCGGCGA
>Ga0105048_10013300_pt1 | contig 12866 bp, 5 predicted proteins | sample MAT05_FD_78382 | JGI IMG/M metagenome (GOLD analysis project Ga0105048, IMG submission 78382) | Freshwater microbial communities from Lake Fryxell liftoff mats and glacier meltwater in Antarctica - MAT-05 | ecosystem: Environmental > Aquatic > Freshwater > Ice > Liftoff microbial mat | place...
GGCTTCAACTCGAACAACTTCGGCGGCATCGACAACGGCTCCAGCGCCAGCTTCACCAACCTGGGCACCTACACCAAGACCGGCGTCGGCAACAGCACCATCGGCGTCACCTTCATCAACAACGGCACCGTGAACGCGGCCGGCGGCACGCTGTCACTGAACCGTGGCGTCACCGGAACCGGCACCCTGGCCACGGCCGGCAGTGGTTCCGTGCTGCTCGGCGCCGCCTCCAGCGTAGGCACGCTGCAGAACAACGGCAGCGGCGCCAGCGCGCTGAACCTGCAGAGCTTCACGGTGACGGTCTCGGGCGACTACGACAGCGCAAGCTTCGGCAGCGGCAACAGCTTCAATCGCCGTGCCAACGTGGCCGTCAGCGGCGCCGCCGGTAACCGCATCATCGCGGCCGGCGACGTGAACCAGGCCCTGGCCGGTGCGCAGGTCGGCAACGGCAACGGCACGGCCCCCACGCTGACCTTCGGCAACGTGCACGTGGGCACCACCACGCGCAGCTACGAGATCGTCAACGTCGGCACCACGGGCCCCGTGCTGCGCGGTGCCGTGCAGACCACGGCAGGCGGCGCCAACGTCTCCGACGGCCGCCTGAGCGGCAGCGGCGTCACCGCAGCCAACTGGGGCCCGGTGGCCGCCGGCAGTGCGCTGGCACGCAATGTGACGCTGAACGTGGCCACAGCCGGTTCCTATGCGCCGCTGAGCGGGCAGGCCGTGAACATCGTCAACAACTTCGACAACACCCGCAGCCAGCTGCTGACCATCACCTCGTCCGCCGGCGCGGCCGCGTACAACCTGGCGGTTGCGGGCACCGTGTCGCCCAACCCGGTGACGCTGGCCAACCAGCGTGTCGGCATGGCGCTGGCCGGTGCGCTGACCCTGACCAACACCGCGCCTGCGGGTTCGTTCACCGAAGGGCTGAACGCCAGTTTCGGCGCGCTGACCGGCAACGCCTTGACCAACGGCGGCAGCGTCAGCCTGCTGGCCGGCGGTGCCAGCAACGGCAGCGCGATGGCACTGCGTGTGGACACCAGCACAGCCGGCAGCAAGTCGGGCACGGCGCAGGTGCTGCTGGCCTCTGACGGCACGGGCACCAGCGGCCTGGGACTGACGGCCCTTTCCTCGCAGACAGTCACCGTCGGCGGCGACGTCTTCCGCCTGGCCACCGCCAGCGCGGCATCGCCAGCGGCGCTGATGTTCAACAACGTGCGCCAGGGCACTGGCGCGCTGCAGACGATCACACTGTCCAACACGGCACTGGCCGACGGCTTCAGCGAAGGGATGAACGCCAGCATCATCGCCACCAGCGGCTTCTCCGCCAGCGGCTCGTTCAGCCTGCTGGCCGCCGGCGCGAGCAGCTCGGCGTTGCTTGTCAGCATGAACACCAGCACGGCCGGCGCCAGATCAGGCACCGCCACCATCACGCTGGCCAGCGACGGCAGCGCCGCCGGCAACAGCGGCTTCGGCGCCATCGGCATCGGCACGCAGGTGGTCAACCTGTCGGGTGGCGTGTTCCGCCTGGCCAGCGCCAGCGCGGCTACACCGAACCCCGTGGCACTGGCCAACCAGCGCGTGGGCGGCACGCTGTCGCAGCTGATCACGATCGGCAACACCGCGGCCGTGGACGGCTTCTCGGAAGGCCTGAACGCCACCATCACCGCCAACGGCACGGCCACCGCAGCCGGCAGCTTCAGCCTGCTGGCCGCAGGCGCCAGCAGCAACGCGCTGAGCGTGGGCGTGGACACCCTCAGCGCCGGTGCCAAGGGCGGCACGGCCACCATCACTCTCGCCAGCGACGGTGCTGGCACCAGCGGTTTTGCGGCATTCGGCATCGGTACGCAGACCCTCAGCGTTACCGGCAGCGTCTTCCGCCTGGCCAGCGCCAGCGCGGTGACGCCGGCCGCCGTGACGTTTGCCGACCAGCGCATCGGCGGCGGCCTGTTGCAGTCGCTCAGCCTGGGCAACACGGCTCTGGCCGACGGCTTCTCGGAACGCCTGAACGCCAGCATCACGGCCAGCGGCACGGCCACCGCTGCGGGCAGCTTCAGCCTGCTCGCAGCAGGCGCCAGCAGCACGGCACTCGGCGTGGGCGTGAACACCGCCAGCGCCGGCGCCAAGAGCGGCGTGGCCACCATCACGCTGGCCAGCGACGGCAGCGGCACCAGCGGCTTCGCGGCTTTCGGCCTGACGGCGCAGACGGTGAACGTCAGCGGCAACGTGTTTCGCCTGGCGCAACCGGTGGTGGACACCACGCCGCTCGTGATGATCGCCCGGGTGGGCGATGCAGGGCTCAACCGCAGCATCGGCATCAGCAACAGCGCGCCCGACCTCTTCACGGAACGCCTGAACGCCGGCATCGCCAGCAACCCGGCCGGCACCAACGCCGGCCCGGCACTCGTGGGCCTGGTGCCCAACGCCAGCGGCAACCTGCTGCTGAGCCTGCCCACCACCACCGCCGGCAACTTCAGCGGGCCGGTGGGCGTGGCGCTGATTTCCAGCAGCGCCGGCACCACCAGCGGCGCGCCCGACTTCAGCCTGGGCAGCGTGAACGTGGGCCTGACCGGCCGCATCTATGCACCAGCGGTGGCGCAGGTGGCGCCCACGGTGGTGAACTTCGGCACCGTGCGCGTGGGCGACGTGGTGGCCGCGCGCACGGTGACGGTGGGCAACACCGCCACCGGTGCGCTGACCGACACGCTTCGCGCCACGCTCAGCGGGGGCAGCGCGCCCTTCACCGCCAGCGGCACGGTGGCCAACCTGGCCGCAGGCGCCAGCAACAGCACGGGCCTGCAGGTGCAGCTGGCCACCGCGTCCGCTGGTGTGTTCACGGGTCTGGCCACCCTGGCATCGACGAGCCAGAACCCCGACCTGGCCGACTCGACGCTGGCGCCGGTGGACATCACGCTGCAGGGCCAGGTGAACAACCTGGCGCAGGTGGCACTGGCCCAGGCCGGCGGCCCCGGCACCTTCAGCGGCGGCGCCTTCACCTACACGCTGGACTTCGGCACCGTGATCACCGAAAGCGGCAGCCTCACGGCGGAACTGTTGCTGGGCAACGCCGCTGTCGGCACCGCCGACGCACTGGCCGGCAGCTGGGTCTTGGGCGCGGGTGGCGGCGCTTTCAGCGTGGCCGGTTTCGGCCCCTTCAGCGGCCTGGCCGCAGGCGCCACGCTGGCCGGGCTGACGGTGACCTTCGACCTCGGCACCGAAGGCAGCTTCAACCGCGTGCTGATGCTCAGCAGCCTCAGCACCAACGGCAGCGGCCCCGACCTGACGCTGGGCTCCGTGACGCTGCAACTGCAAGGCACGGTGGCGGCCATTCCTGAACCCGGCACCTACCTGATGATGGCGGTCGGCGTGCTGATGATGGGCGGCATCGCGCGGCGCAAGCTGCGCGCGCAGCAGCGCTGACGGTTCAGGCCACAGGCGGCGTGGTGGTGGCTGCGGCGGCAGCAGCGCTTTTCGCCGCCATCGCCTCCGCCATCGAGTCGCGCAGTTTCTTCAGCCGCTCGCGCGGGTCTTCCTTGCTCACCTGTTCAGACAGCTTCATTTCGGCGATGAAGCGGCTGGGCACGGCCTGCACGGTTTCGCGGCCCTTCTTGCGGCGGCGCAGTGTGCTCACTACCAGCGTGGTGCGCGCGCGAGTGATGCCCACATACATCAGCCGACGCTCTTCTTCCAGCCGCTCGGGCGTCATCGGTTCGGCGCTTTCGCTGGCGCTCTGAAACGGCAGCAGGCCTTCGTTGATGCCCACCAGCACCACGTGCGGCCACTCCAGGCCCTTGGACGCGTGCAGCGTGGACAGCGTCACCACGTCCTGGTCGCCTTCACGTTCGGCCAGGCTGATGATGACGGCGATGGTCTGCGCCACCTGCAGCACCGTCTGGCGCTCGGACTCGTTGGCGGCGGCGTCCGTGTTCACCTGCCCGCCGCAGCGCTTGGCGATCCAGTCGACGAAGTCCAGCACATTGCTCCAGCGCGCAGCGGCGAGCTTTTCGCTGTCTTCGCCGTCGTGCAGGTGCTGTTCGTAGGCGATATCTTTCAACCAACCCAGCAGCAGCAGCTTGGCCTCTTCAGCGCCTTGCGTGTGTCGCGCGCGGTGCTCCAGCTCACTCACCTCGCGCCCGAACTGCTGCAGCGACTCGATGGCCTTGCCCTTCAGCGCCATCTGCAGGCTGGGCGCGAACAGCGCCTCGAAAAGGCTCACCTTCCACTTCGAGGCGAACTCGCCCAAGGCCGCCAGCGTGGTGTGGCCGATGCCGCGTTTGGGCGTGGTGGCAGCGCGCAGGAAGGCGGGGTCGTCGTCCTGGTTCACCAAGAGGCGCAGCCAGGCGCACAGATCCTTGATCTCGACACGGTCGAAGTAGCTCTGGCCGCCACTCACTTTGTAAGGTATCTGTGCAGCGCGCAGCTTCTGCTCGAACACCCGGGCCTGGTGGTTGGCGCGGTAGAGGACGGCGAAATCGGCAAACTTGTTGCGGCCGTCGTTGCTGCGCAGTGCCTGGATGCGCGAGACGGCCCGCTCGGCCTCGTGCTCTTCGTTGTCGTTCTCCTGCAGCTTCACCGGCTCGCCGTCGCCGAACTCGCTCCAAAGCTTTTTCTCGAACAGCTTGGGGTTCTTCGCGATCACCGCGTTCGCTGCGCGCAGGATGTGGCCGGTGCTGCGGTAGTTCTGCTCCAGCGCAATCACCTTCAGCTGCGGGTAGTCTTGCGGCAGGCGTTTCAGGTTGTCGATGGTGGCGCCGCGCCAGCCGTAGATGCTCTGGTCGTCGTCACCCACCGCGGTGAAGAGGCCGCGTTCGCCGACCAACGCCTTCAGCAGTTCGTACTGCACGGCGTTGGTGTCCTGGTATTCGTCGACCAGGATGTGATGAAACTGCGCCTGCCATTTGGCGCGCGCCTCTGTGTCGCGCTGCAGCAGCGCCAGCGGCAGCGTGATGAGGTCGTCGAAGTCCACAGCCTGAAAAGCGGCCAGCCGCTCCTGGTACCGGCGCATCACGCGCGCGGCCACCTGCTCGTCGGGCGTGGTGGCGGCGGCTTCGGCACTGTCGGCGTTCAGGCCCTGGTTCTTCCAAAGGCTGATGGCCCACTGCCAGCGGCGCGCCAGTGCGGCATCTGTCGTGCCGCCGGCGTCGCGCATCACGCCCAGCACGTCGTCGCTGTCCAGGATGCTGAAGTTGGCCTTCAGGCCGATGCGCGTGCCGTCGCTGCGCAGCATGCGCACGCCCAGGGAGTGGAAGGTGCTCACTGCCAGGTCGCGCGCGGCCTTGCCGCCGATCAGCGCCTTGGCACGCTCGCGCATCTCGGCCGCGGCCTTGTTGGTGAAGGTGATGGCGGCAATCTGCCTGGGCTGCAAGCCGCTGCGCAGCAGCCGCGCCACCTTGTGCACGATGACGCGCGTCTTGCCCGAGCCCGCGCCCGCCAGCACCAGACAGGGCCCGTGCAGGTGGTGCACGGCTTCCATCTGGGCGTTGTTCAGCGAGACGGCGGCGGGTGCGTTCATGAGGGCCGGGGATGATAGCGGCGCACTTTCTGGCGCACGTTCTGGCGCGCCCTCCGGCAAACCCTCGGTCGAATTTGCAAGCCGGTGCAACAGCAGCGCCCACCCGCGCCAGCCCGGTAGCATGAAGATCGGCAGCCCGGCTGCGCCACGCGCCTGCCCCAGCCGCTTGAACCGAAGGAACCCCGCCATGACCACCGCCGCCGAAAAGACCGCAGCCAAGGCGCTGCAGGCCAGCCTCATCACGCTGGGCTATATGCCCAAGGGCAGCGACGACGGCAATTTCGGCAAGGGCTCGACACGGGCACTGCTGCGTTTTCAGCGCCATGCCGGGCGCGTGTACCGCATGTTCGCGGCGACTAAGACTTCCGCCGATGTGGTGCCTGCCTTGATCTTCAGGGGCACCGCCACTGGCAAGCCGGACGAAGCCACGCTGGCCGAAATCAAGAGGTGGATCGACAACAAATGGGCGCTGCCGCTGGGCCGTTTTGCCATGAAGAAGGTGGGTGACTTCACGCTGCGCGAGGACGTGGCCGACGCCTGGGTGGCCCTGTCGGCGCGCATCAAGGCCTTGGGTGGCACGGTCGACGGGCCCTACGGCGACAGCAAGCGCGGGCTGGGCAAGGCCACCAAGGTGGGCGCCAGCAGTTTCAGCTTTCACATCGTGGGCCGGGCCATCGACCTCAATCAGGCCCTGGCCAACCCGTCGGGCAGGCGGTACTGGATCGCGCGCGACACCGACAGCGCTGCGCGCGATTTCTGGCGCCTCTATTGCAAGACCGTGAACCAGGACGGCACCCAAGGCCAGGCCTTCGAGAAGGGCGACGTCAAGTGCCAAAGCTTCCAGCCCAACACCACGTTCGACATTCCCAAGGGCTACTACTTCGACCTCACCGCAGAAATCGAGAAGGGCGGCCTGTTCGAACGCATCCCCGCGCATGGCGGCTGGGACACCAACTACAACAAGACCGAGTGGTGGCATTTCCAGTACGCGCCTGACAAGCAGGCCACCTTCCAGGACGAGTGCGAGCTGGTCGGCATCAGCGAAGCCGACTTGAAAAAGGCCGGCTACACCGAAGCCGAAATGGACCGCAAGCCGGGCTGAGCGATGAGACCTGAAGCCAACCCCGTCGCAAGCCCCTGGCGCCCCCCGCGCCTGACCACGGCATGGCGCTGCCGCGCCGCCGCTGCACTGGCCGCCATGGGGTTTGTCGGCAGCGCCTGGGCCCAAGGACTTGTTCAAGGCGTGCTGGGCCTGCCGGTGTCGCCAGCGCCTGGTGAAGCGCCGGCCCTGCAACTGCGCGGTGGCGTGGCGTTGCGCCTGGAACAGGTGGAACTGGATGGAAGGGTTTGGCGGCAGCTGCTGGCCAGCGACGGCAGCCACGGCTGGACGCCGCTGCCGCTGGGCGCTGAAGTGCCGGTGACGGCACACGCCGTGGCCAGCGGCTTCGAGCTGCTGCCGCTGCCGCCTGGCCACGCCGACTTCCTCTCGGCCGTGGGCCAGCCGGTGCCCGATGCCGCCGTGGGCCGGCTGCTCGGCGGTTCACGCGAAAGCCACGTTGCCGACACCCAGGACCTGATGCTCCCGCCCTGGCTGAGAACCAGCCTGGCACCCTGGCCGCACTGGTCCATCGCCGGGGTGGACGGTTATGCGCCGCTGGCTCTGGTGCGCCTGGCGTGGCCCGGGCCGGCGGCCGGCAGGACGGATGAAAAACCGAACGCCGGCGCAGATGTCCGCGCGGCCGCCCGGACGAGCGGCAGCGCAGCCGGGCGCGCGCGGCATGCCCTTGCAGCGCGCGACTTGCTGGGCGGGTGGGGCTTGCACGGGCTGTCGCGTGCGCCTTTTCTGGCGCCGCTGGCCGCACCCTTGCAAGGACTGGCCCCGGCCGCTGGAACGGCCGCGCTCGACCTGTCCAACGCCCCCGGCAAGCCGGCAGGCCGGCGCGTGCTGGACGGTGCCTGGCAGGGGCCGCTGTGCGCTTATCGCGCCACTTCAGCGCCCCAGGGCGGCCTGGCCGCGCTGCTGTGTTACGGGCAGGGAAAGACTCGCGCCTTCGTGGTGCAGGGCAGCAACGGCAACCAAGCCGTGGCCTACGCCGATGACGACGGCCTGTCCGTCACACGGCTCGAAGAAGCCGACCTCGACGGCGACGGCCTGCCGGAATGGCTGCTCGAAGTGGCGGGCCTCTACGGTGATGGCTACTACACCGAGCTGTGGGTGATCGACGGGCGCAGCGCCAAGAGCGGTCTGCGCGTGCAGCGCGCGGCCCTGTCGCACAGTTCGGGCGAAATGCCTGGCGCCACCCAGCTCGCCGCCTGGGGCGTGGGCAGCGGGCGTTCGCTGTGGGTCTGGCGCAGCACCGCTGAGGACAGCCGCCTGAGCACGCTGCGCTATGCACGCGGCGGCCTGAAACCCGCAACCACGCCAGCGCTCGTGGTGCTGGGCACCGACAGCACGCACGTGGCGGCGCAGCAGCGCCGCTTGCAAGCGCTGGCGCACGCGCCCGACGCGATGGTGCTGCCGCGCCAGACGGCGGCCGGGGTGAACTGGGTCACCGCGCTTGCGGGTTCGGGGCATCGACAAGCCCTTCGTCAGGCCGCTTCGCTGGCCCTGCCGGCATCGCAGGTGCAAAGCCTGCCCTGGCGCCCCTGAATGGCGGAGCTGCCCGCGTTCGACTTCAGGCCATGAACCCCAAGTTGCGCTTGGCAACGTCGAAATTCGCCAGGTTCGGGAAGATGTCGGCGAGCGTGGTGTCGCTGCAGCCGAACCAGCGGCCCAGCGTCGCGCCCAGCTGGTCCACCGACACCTCGGGCAGCAGCGAGCCGTTGCCCAGCTGGTCGGCGCTGCTGTCGAAGTTGTTGTTGTTCGGGTTCTTCACGCCCAGCGTCGGCATACGGCCGTAGAGCTCGCGGCCGCGCACCGCGCCGCCCATCACGAAGTGGTGGCTGCCCCAGCCGTGGTCGGTGCCGTCGCCGTTGCTGGTGAAGGTGCGGCCGAAGTCGCTGGCGGTGAAGAGCGTCACGTTGTTGCGCGCGTTCAATGCGCCCAGCGCACCGTCGAAGTAGCTCATCGCGTGGCTCAGCCGCGCCATCAGGTCGGCGTGATTGCGGTTCTGCAGGTCGTGGGTGTCGAACCCGCCCAGACTGACGAAGAACACCTGGCGCCGCGCGCCGGTGGCGCCACTCATGCCCGCATCGATCATGCGTGCCACCACCTGCAGCTGCTGCGCCAGGCTGTTGGTGTTCGGCTGACCCGACAGCGGGTTCAGGTAGCGCAACTTGGGGTCGGTCGCACCGTTGTAGGCACCGCTTGCGGGCGGGGTGCCGAAGGCGGCGTCGCTGGGCGCACGCAGCGCGCTGCGCAGCGTGGCTTCGGCTTCGATGGAACGTGCCGAGATCGCGGCCAGGTCGCGTTCGAAGACATGGTTGCTGCGGCTGGTGGCGGCAATGCGCTGCAGTGTGTTGGCCACATCGGTGCTGCCGAAGACGCGGCCGCTGGCGTCGCCTCCCATGCGAATGGCGCCGTTGGTGCTGACTTGATATTGCTGCACCGTCTGCCCGGCCAGCCACACCGCGTTGCCGCTGGCCGAGATCGAGGTGAAGACCGTGCGCGAATTCATCGAAGCCAGCGCATCGCCCATGCGCCCGCCCCAGCCCCGTGTGGCGCCTTCTGCGGCCAACGCCTGCCAGGTGTTCTGCTGGTCGTTGTGCGAAAACAGGCTGGCCGGCTTGGGGTGGCTGTTCTGGCCGTACTGCGCCTTGTTCGTGGGGCGGATGAGCGGGCCCACGTTGGGCACGACGGCCAGCCGGCGGTCGGTGTCGAACATCGCCTGCAGGCTGCCCATCAGCGGATGCAGCGCCAGGCTGCGGCCGGTGTTCAGACCATTCGCGTTCAACGGGTTGAGCGACAGCACGCCGCCCAGGCGCGCCGGCGAACCCACGGCCGCGCCTGCGTTGGGCATCACGCCCGAGGCCAGCAGCGCGATGGAGTCGGGCGCCTGGTCGCGCGTGGTGCTGTAGGCCTGCCAGCTGGCGGCATCGGTGGGCAGCACCATGTTGAAGCTGTCGTTGCCGCCGAAGAGGAAGAGGCAGACGACGGCCTTGTAGTCAGGCGCAGTCTGCGCCGCGGCCGAGCCTGCGGCCAGCAGGTTCAGCGCCATCGGCGCACCGGCGCCGGCCAGCGCGCCCATGGCGCCGGCATGTTGCAGGAAGAGACGGCGGTCGGCTTTCATGTCGGGTCCTATGCGTTCAGTTCGGGACTTAGCGCTGTACTTGGAATTCGGGGGTCGCCAAGAACAGCAACACGGCCGCGTTGACGCGGTTGCGGCGCGCGCTTTCTATGGCGGCCTCGTTGGTGCCGCTGCTGTTCAGCACCGGAAGGGCGATGGTGGCCACGGCCGCGGCAATCTCGGTCTTCAGCGCAGCGCTGGCCTGGTTCCACACGAGCTTCTCGGCCACGCGCTGCACCAGTGCAGCGGGGTCGCCCGCCAAGGCCAGCTCGGCGCTGAAGTCGGGGCGGATGTCGCGCCGGTTCAGCGCCACGCCGCCGACGGTGCCATTGCTGGCGCCGACGCCCGAGGCGACGTTCTCGCGCATCAGGTTCACCCAGGCGGCGACGCTGGTCTCGTGGGCGATCTGCAGCTCCGGCGCCACCAGGCTGGCAGCGGCTGCGGCGGTGCCCGGCGCCACATAGCCCGGGCGGTAGTAGTTGAACACCGAGGGCGAGCGCATCGGCGTCTGGCCCAGCGACGTGGCGGGGTTGTCGGTGTTGCCCACGCGCCAGTTGCCGGTGTCGCTGCTGTGCGGAAAGGCGCGCAGGTAGGCGGCCAGCTTCAGCACCGGCTCGCGGACCTTGCCCGAGGTGTCGGTCATCTGGCGCGCCTCGGGGTGCATCAGGATGGTCTTGACCACGGTCTTGATGTCGCCGCGCACACCGGCGCCGTTGTTCGCCCAGGCCTGCGACACTGCGCGGACATAGGCCGGGCTCGGGTTGCTGGTGACCAGCCGCTGAATGAGCTGGCGGCCGATGAAGGGGCCGACGTTGGGGTGGTCGGCCAGTGCGTCCAGAGCCGTCTTCAGGCTGCCGTTGGGGTCGCCCACGGCCTGTGCCGGGATGGTGGTGCCCAGGAAGGTCTTGATTTCGGTGCTGTGGTACTGCGGGTAGCCCAACATGGCCTTGAAGCTGCGGTCGGGGTCGCTGTTGCCGTTGTTGCTGCCGCTGAAGAAGCAGTTGTTGTTGGCAAAGTCGGGGCAGGCCCAGCTCCAGCCGGTGAACACGCGCGCCATGGCGCTGATGTCGGCCGGGGTGTAGGTATCGGCAGCTTTGCCGGCCGCAATGCGGGCGCTGCCATCGTCGTTCAGCTCCACCAGACCGATGCTGAAAAGCTGCATCACCTCGCGCGCATAGTTTTCATCAGGAACGCGGCCGCTGCGCAAGTCGGCCTTCTGGTTGCGCATGTGCGAAAGGTAGGCGCCCATCATCGGGTGCAGCGACGCCGATTCCAGCAACGCGCGGTAGGTGGTGAGGCCGTCGCTGCCCAGCATGTCCAGATAGGCGGCCACGGCGCGCGGGCTGTCGCCCACGGTGCTGTCGACCATGCTGACGACGAAAATCTGCGAAAGCGCATAGGCCACACGCTGGCGCAACTGGTCCTGACCGGTCACGGCCTGCTTCCAGAAGCTTTCCAGCACCTGGTCCTGGCCGCCCGTGCTGCCCGGCGTGGCAGCGCGAATCTCGGCGTCACGCGTCTCCCAATGGCGGCGGTGAACCGCACTGGCGGGCAGCGCCAGCTGTTCGTCGATCCACGCGGCGTAGCCCACGCCCATCAAACGGTCGATCTGGGCGTCTGTGGCGCCGAAGCTGGCCTGGGCAAGAAAGCGTGCGGCCTGGGCGCGCGTGGTCGGCTTTTCCACCAGCGGTGCAGCGGGCGGGGCTGGAGCGGCGGGGGCTGGCGCGGCCGCCTCGGTGCCGCTGCCGCCGCCACCGCCACCGCCGCAAGCGGCCATCAAGGTGCTCAGAGCCAGGGTGGCGAATGCACGCCGGTAGGTTTTCAGCAGCATGACAAGGGGCACGGCGTGACGGGCGCCAGTGCAGTTGTGGGCGGGCACGGCGTGCCCGTGACCCTGAACCCCCATTCTCGGCAACTGCAGGGCAGGCATGTAGCCAATTCCTTGGCGGCCTGCACAGCACTTACCGACTGATGCGAATCAGCGCCGCCCCGTGCGGCGCGAGCAGGCCGAACCGCGTGGGCCGCGGGCCAGACCGGGCTAGCCCAGCGCCGGCGCCAGCGCGCGCCGCGCGTCATGCTCGGCCAGGCCCTGGCGTTGTGCCCAATCGGCGAGCTGGTCTTCGCCGATGCGGCCGACATTGAAGTAAATCGCGTCAGGGTGGGCCAGGTAGAAACCGCTGACGCTGGCCGCCGGGGTCATGGCCAGGCTGTCGGTCAGGTCCATGCCGATGGCCTGCGCCTGCAGCACGCGGAACATGTCGCGCTTCACGGTGTGGTCGGGGCAGGCCGGGTAGCCCGGCGCCGGGCGGATGCCGCGGTACTGCTCGGCGATCAACTCTTCCGTGCTCAATGCCTCGTCGGCGGCATAGCCCCAGAGGTCGGTGCGCACGCGCTGGTGCAGGCGTTCGGCAAAGGCCTCGGCAAGGCGGTCGGCCAACGCCTTCAACATGATGGCGCTGTAGTCGTCGTGGTCGTCGGTGAAGAGTTTTTCCTTCTTCTCCACACCCAGGCCGGCCGTCACGGCAAACATGCCGATGTAGTCGGCCTTCGCGCCCGGTCCTGATTTCGGGGCGATGAAGTCGGCGAGGCTGCGGTTGGGGCGCTTCTGGCCTTCGACGGTGGGCCGCTCGGTCTGCAGCCGCAGCGGGTTCCAGCGCAGCGCGACCTGGCTGCGCGTCTCGTCCGTGTAGATCTCGATGGTGTCGTCGCCCACGGTATTGGCCGGCAGCAAAGCCACCACGCCGCTCGCCTGCAGCCAGCGCCCTTCGATCAGGCGCTGCAGCAGCCGCTTGCCGTCGCTGAAGACACGCTGCGCCTCGTGGCCGACGACCTCGTCGCGCAGGATGTCGGGGAACTTGCCCGCCAGGTCCCAGGTCTGGAAGAACGGCGCCCAGTCGATGGCTTTGGCCAGGTCGGCGAGGTCGTAGTTGCGGAACTCGCGCCGGCCGATGAACTTGGGCACCGGCGGCGTGTAGGCCGCCCAGTCGATGGCGGCCTTGTTGGCGCGTGCTGCCGCCAGCGTCACCAGCGGCGTGGCCTTTTTCTGCGCGTACAGGGTGCGCACCTGTTCGTAGTCGGCACGCAGTTCGTCGATGTACTTCGCGGCGCGCTCGTCGCTGAGCAAATCA
>Ga0105048_10013301_pt1 | contig 12866 bp, 12 predicted proteins | sample MAT05_FD_78382 | JGI IMG/M metagenome (GOLD analysis project Ga0105048, IMG submission 78382) | Freshwater microbial communities from Lake Fryxell liftoff mats and glacier meltwater in Antarctica - MAT-05 | ecosystem: Environmental > Aquatic > Freshwater > Ice > Liftoff microbial mat | place...
GGCCGCTCAGAGGCCCGGGCGCATGCCGCCCAGCTGCGTGGCTGGGCCGCTCAGAGGCCCGAGCGCATGCGCGTCACGCCGCGTGGCTGGGCCGCTCAGAGGCCCGGGCGCATGCCGCCCAGCTGCGTGGCTGGGCCGCTCAGAGGCCCGAGCGCATGCGCGTCACGCCGCGTGGCTGGGCCGCTCAGAGGCCCGGGCGCATGCCGCACAGCTGCCTGGCCGCATCGCGCCACGTACGAACGAGCCCCGGCATCGCTGTCGGGGCTTGGTCGTATCTGATAGACCGGGGGGAACCCTGTCGTGTTGCGAGCCTAGGAGCCCGCCTCGGCGTCTTCGGTCTCCTGGACGGGCGCGGCGGGACCCGCGATGACCGGCTCATCGGTCTCACGCGGCGCCTGGATGCGCGCCAGCGGCTCGGCACCATCGGTCAGGATGGTCACGCCGGCAGGTGCGATGACGTCACTGACGTGGATGGTCGATTCGTAGTCGTCCATGCCCGAGATATCGACCTCGATGGCCGACGGCAGGGCATCCGGCAGGGCTCGAACGCTGATGGTCTCGCGCTGATGGAGCAGCGAGCCACCCAGCTTCTTGATTGCCTCCGCCTCGCCCACGAACTCGACGGGCACGTCCACGGTCATCTCCTCCGACATCTTCACCACGAAGAAGTCGGCGTGGATGGGCGTCCGCTGCACCGGGTGCACGGCGACGTGCTGCAGGATCACGGGCGTGGCGCGGTGGGTGCCGATCTTGAGGTCAAGGATGGCGTTGCGGCCGGCGTGGCGACGCAGCAGCTCGAACTCCTTGGCGTCGATCTGGATGGCCTCGGACGCATGGCCGTGGCCGTACACCACGGCGGGCATGATGCCCGCACGCCGAAGGGTCGCAACCTTCTTGCCGGTGATGGTCCGATGCTCCGCGGCCAGGCGCGGGCGGGTGCTGGTGCTCACAGGTCGATGCCTCTCGGTAGGTGATGGGCGTCCGGCGGCGCGGATCGCGCACGGCACATCGTTCGATGGGATACGGACGGCCCGGTACGGATCAGGCATCGTAGCACGAGCAGGTGCTGCCACCCCGGGGTACCATCCCGGCCCATGCCGACGATCTTGATCATCGAGGACGAATACGCGGTCGCGCGTGGCGTCCAGTACGCCCTGCAACAGGAAGGCTACGAGGTCACACTCGCACCAAACGCGGAGGAAGGCCTGAATATCGCCACGGAGCTGGCCCCAGACCTCATCCTGCTGGATGTCCGGCTGCCGGGTATCGATGGCTTCGAAGCACTCCGCCGACTCCGCGCCACGGGCTCCAAGGCACCGGTGCTGATGCTCACCGCGCGCGATGAGGAGATGGACAAGGTCATCGGCCTGGAGCTGGGTGCGGATGACTACCTGACCAAGCCGTTCGGCCTGCGCGAGCTGATGAGTCGCATCAAGGCGTTGCTGCGGCGTGCCTACGGCGACCTCGCGGATGCCGCGGGTGGTCGGCAGATCCGGCACAAGGACCTGGTCATCGATCTCGAGCGACGGCGTGTCCAGCGCGGCACGCGGCGGATCAGCCTGACCGCCACGGAGTTCGAGATCCTGCGTCACCTGGCGTCGCGGCCGGGGCGCGTGTTCTCGCGTCGGGAGCTGCTGGAGCTGGTGCGTGACTACGAGGCGCTCGACCAGGACGAGAAGACCATCAACGTCCACGTCAGCCACCTGCGCGAGAAGCTCGAGGACGATCCGGGCGATCCGTCGTTCATCCTGACTGTCCGCGGCGCCGGCTACGCCTTCGCGGAGCGTTGATCGCGCCTGATGCGCTTCGTACGGGCGTTCGTCGGCAGCTTCCGGGTCCGCCTGGTGCTGGCCATCGGCGCGGTGGTGGCCATGGCCCTGACCATCGTGCTGGTGGCCCTGCCGCGTCAGCTCGATAGTTACTTCGCGCAGCAGGACAGCGAGAACCTCGATGCGCGCACGGAGGCCATGGCGACGCTCGTGGGCAACCAGATCATCATGGTCACGACGCTCGCCTCCAACCCCTACCCGGTGCTCCAGATCGACACGACCGCGGACGGCGAGAAGGTCTACCGAGGCAGCGATGCGGTCTACCGCGCACTCGAGCAGACCAGCTTCGTCAAGAACCTGACGCCGAACGTCGCGCTCGCGGATGTGACCGTGACCATCAGTGAATCGCCTGATGCGACGTCACCGGTCTACACCCTGGGCGTGCCGCTCGCAGATGCCGCAGGCAAGCCCGGCCAGACCCGCGAGACCCTGACCAGCAGATCCACGTTCCAGGTACCGGACGTCTACTACACCGAGAATCCCGCCGCCGCACCTGTCCGGCTGGTGACGGTGACGCTCTCGGATCCGTTCACGTTCCGGGAGCAGACCGTGACCACACTCGTGAACGTGATGATCGGCGCGGCCGTGGCAGCGCTCGCGGCGTCCATCGTGGCCGCGATCCTCCTCGCCCAGTGGCTGACCAGCCCGGTCCGACGCCTCACCCACGCGTCGCGGGCACTTGCCGAAGGACGCCTGGATGTGCGCGTACCGGTCAAGTCATTCGGTTCGCCGGAGCTGGCCGAGCTGGCCGGCTCGTTCAACGAGATGGCCGAGCGGCTCCAAAGATCCATCGACATCATCAGCGCCGACCGCGACCGCAGCCGGGAGTTCGTGGCCGACGTCTCGCACGAGCTGCGGACGCCCATCGCCGCGCTGCGTACGTTCAACGAGCTGCTGCGGGATGGCGCGGTGGACGACCCGACCACCCGTGACGAGTTCCTGGAGCAGTGTCATCGCCAGATCGAGCGGCTCGACTGGCTGGCAGCCAACCTGCTGGAGATGTCCAAGCTCGACTCGGGGCTGGTGTCGCTCGACCTCCGGCCCGAAGACCTGCGCGCGGTCGTCGAGAGTGCCGTCCAGCAGGCCGAGCCGGTCGCGCGCCGGAAGGGCATCGACCTCATTCTCCATCTGCCGGCGACCTCCGTGCGCCAACCGCACGACCCACCACGCGTGGGTCAGGTGCTCACCAACCTCATCGGCAACGCCCTCAAGTTCACGCCTTCGGGTGGCCGCGTGGACGTCGAGCTGACATCGACAGCCGGCGGCGCGGAGCTCACGGTGACCGACACGGGCGCGGGCATCTCGGCTGAGGAGATGCCCCATGTCTTCGACCGGTTCTGGCGGGGAGCCCGCGCGCCGGAGCTGCGCGCCAGTGGCTCCGGCCTCGGACTGTCCATCGTGAAGTCCATCGTGGATATGCACGGCGGGACCATCAACATCCTGTCCGCCCCGGACATGGGCACCCGCGTGACCGTGGACCTGCCGCGGACGATTGCCGTTTCTTCACCTGCCGGAGATCCGGCGTGAACGCCGGCAGTGCATCCTCCAGTCCTGCCACCGATCGGCTGGCCCGGGCCCCAGCCCGCGCCAGCAGCGGATCCATGCGTCAACCGGAGAGCACCCCAGCGTGAAGGATCGACCGCTCTTTGACGCGGACGACACGACCACTTCCTATTCGCCGCCTCGGGCGGACCGACCCCGATGGGTCGAGCAGCAGTGGGGCAATGGCGCGACCGCGGGCTCCTCGACTTCGCAGGCAACACCGCAGCACTGGTTCGACCCCAGCGGCGGACCAGCATCGGCACCCCCGCCGCCGCCCAGCCATCCCTCGGCACCCCGCCCGCCCCGCATTGATGGCCCGGGTCCCAGCAGGGGCGCCATGGTGGCCGGCGCAGCGGCCCTGGCATTCGTGGCCGCCGGGCTCGCGTCGGGTGGCACGTTCGGATTGCTCGCGATGGGTGGCTATCTGGACCGGAGCGTCGGCGCGCCGGCCAGCCCCACCATCCAGAGTGTCCGCTTTTCGCCCGGCGACCAGAACGTCGTCGTGGAGTCATCGGACAGCACGGCCGCGGCGGCGGCGGTGAGCCCTGCGGTCGTGACCATCAGTACCAGCACCGTCCCCATGGGTGCTCCCCTCGATAGATCGTCGGGCATCGGCTCGGGTGTGATCTACGACTTCGACCCCACCAAGCAGGAAGGCTGGGTCATCACCAATCGCCACGTGGTGTGCGGCGCGGGCGCGCTCACGGTTCGGCTCGCGGACGGGCGCCGGTTTGCCGGCAGCACGTACGGCGTCGACAACCTCACGGACCTGGCTATCGTGCGCATCACTGACGCGCCCCGCCTGCCGGTGGCCACCATCGGCGACTCCGCGGCCCTCAAGCCGGGGCAGCTCGCGCTGGCCATCGGCAGCTCCCTGGGGACTCTGACGACGAGCGTCACCAGCGGCGTCGTGAGCGCCCTCGGCCGCGACCTCGTGGTGGACGACGCCTGCGGTGAGGGACGCGCAAAGTCCCTCCGCAACCTCATCCAGACGGACGCGGCCATCAATCCCGGCAACTCCGGCGGCGCGCTGGTGAATTCGCTGGGCGATGTCGTCGGCATCAACACCGCGGTCGCGGGCGGCGCCCAGGGCATCGGCTTCGCCGTGCCCATCAACATCGCAAAGCCCATCATGCAGCAGGCCCTTGACGACAAGCAGCTCACCCGCCCTTGGCTGGGAATCACTTTCGTGCCCCTCGATGCCGGGGTGGCGCAGGCGAAGGGGTTGCCCATCGATCACGGCGACCTCATCCAGGCATCGGATGACGGGGCGTTCCCGGCCATCTGGCCGGGCAGCCCTGCGGAGGCCGCAGGTCTTCGCGAAGGCGACATCATCACGGCCATCGACGACCAGCGCATCGACTCCACGCACCCCCTGGACGACGTCCTCGCCCAGTACCGCCCGGAAGCCCAGGACCCGATCGTCATCTGGGTCTTCCGCGATGGCGCTCCCACACGCCTGCTGCTGACCCTTGAGGCGCGGCCGGCCGACGCCATCTAGCGGCCTCGGCGGATCTCCACCTGGGCGAAGTCCAGGTCCGCGTCGATGGGCACGGCGAGCTTGCGCACGCGCACAGTGCAGGCGAGGACACCGGGAGTGGCCAGCACCGCATCGGCGATGACGCCTGCGATGCGCTCCAGCAGCCGATAGCTGCCCGTCTCCACGACTTGCCTGCAGATCTCGACCAGCGGCCCGTAGTCGACCGTGTCGACCAGGTCGTCCGAGGCACCTGCCGCGCGCACGTCCAGCTCCACGACCAGGTCCATTTCCAGTAGCTGGGGCAGGGATCGCTCATCGTCGGTGGCGCCGTGCTGGCCTTCCAGCCGGATGCCCTGGAGCAGGATGGTGTCGGGACGATCGGTCATGGTCATCTCCCCAGGTCGGCTGGCTGCCAGCCTCGGACGATCGCATCGGACATGCGCGCCACCCGCTGATTCGCCTGGACATCATGCACGCGCACCAGGTCCGCGCCACCTGCGATCCCCAGCGCCGTCGTGGCAAGCGTGCCCTCGAGGCGGTCGTCGGGAGGCAGGCCCAGCACCAGCCCGATGGTCGACTTGCGGCTGGCACCCAGCAGCACCGGGCAGCCAAGGGACCGGAGGGCACTGAGGTCGCGCAGCAGCTCCAGGTTCTGGTCGGGCGTCTTGCCAAAGCCGATACCCGGATCGACGATGATCGATCGCCGCTGACAGCCGAGTGACAGGGCACGCTCGATGGCGGCGGCCAGGTCGTCCACGACGAGTGCCGCGACGGTCCCCATGGGGGCCTCACCCAACCCGCGGTCGTGCATCACCAGGTAGGGCACGACGCGCGCCCCTGCGAGTGCGGCGAGCGACCCATCACTGGTCACGCCACTCACGTCATTCAGCACGTCCGCGCCCGCATCCAGGGCCGCGAGCGCGACCGCCACCTTTCGGCTGTCGACACTCAGTGGCACGTCTGGCAGTGCCGCCCGGATGGCGCGGATGGCAGGCACCACGCGTGCCCGCTCCGCATCGACAGAGACCGCGACGTGGCCTGGACGGGTCGATTCACCCCCGATATCCAGGATGTCGGCGCCTTCGCCAACCATCCGCTGCGCCTGCGCCACCACGGCGTCCACAGACGGGACACCAGCGGCGCCGGCCGCCAGGCCGTCCCCGCTGAACGAGTCGGGTGTCAGGTTGAGGATGCCCATGAGGTACGTGCGCGTGCCCCAGTGGAACGTGCGACCTCGGATGACCATCGGTTCGAGCCGCGATCGGCCACTCACGGCTGGTCGCCCATGAGACGGCCCCGGACGTGACCCACGAGGTACAGCGAGCCGCACACGATGAGCGGACCATGCAGCGTCCGCGCCAGGTCCAGACCCGCGTCCAGGGCGTCATCCACGTCCACTACCGACCGGGCATCCGGGCCCCACACCGCCGCCAGTGCCGCCGGATCCATGGCCCTCGGCGTGCTGGGTACCGTCGTCGCGATGACGCGCGCGCCACGCAACGCCGCTGAGGACCGCAACGCGTCGATCATGCGCGTCACCTCCTTGTCCACGAGGATGCCCAGCAGCAGTGTCACCGGACCCGGTGCCAGGTGCGGTCGCAGCTCGCCCACGGCCGTGGCGAGGGCGTCAGTACCTGCCACGTTGTGCGCCCCGTCGAGCAGCACATCCAGGTCGCCGGTCGTGGACAGCGGCAGGAGCTCCAGGCGGCCCGGCCAGCGGGTCTGCGCCAGCCCACTCCGGATGGCCGACTCCGGCACCTGTGCGATGCCTGCATCCTGGAGTGCCCGAAGGGTGCCCAGGGCGACCGCCGCGTTCGCAGCCTGGTGTCTGCCAAGCAGTCCCAGGCGCAGCTCCCCCAAGTCGGGATGCGCGACGGTGGTACCCGACCGGTCCATGCCCAGCACGGCGAGGGGTGGGGTCACGTCGAGTGGGACACCCATCCGCCGAGTTCGACGGCGGACGACGCCCAGGGCCTCCCCGTCCGTGCCCGTGACGGCCACGTCACCGCGCTTGATGATGGCCGCCTTCTCACGCGCGATGGCGGTGACGCTGTCGCCCAGGTACTCCATGTGGTCGAGCGCCACGTTGGTGATGGCCGCGACACCGCCATCCCAGGCGTTCGTCGCGTCGAGGCGGCCACCCATGCCCACCTCCACGACGGCCACGTCCACTGCCGAGCGGGCGAACCAGAGCAGCGCAGCACATGTCAGTGCCTCGAACTCGGTTGGCGCACCGTGTCGACGCGTGATGGTGTCCGCGACACCCACCACCTCCGCCACCAGGGCTGCGAAGTCCGCTGGGGCGATGGGTGCCCCGCTGACAACGATGCGTTCCCGGTAGCTCACGAGGTGGGGCTTAGGGGTCTGGCCGACACGCAAGCCTGCCGCAGCCAGCACGCTCGCGACCATCGCCTGGGTGCTGCCCTTGCCGTTGGTGCCCCCGATGAGCGCCCCCCGGAGGGCCAGCTCCGGCGACCCGAGGCTACTGAGCAGGGCGCGCGTGCGACCCAGCCCCAGGCGGATGCCCAAACGACCGCGCGCCTGGAGTGCCCCGATCGCGGCTGCCTCGTCTGGCGTCATGCTGCGACCTGCTCCGACCACAGTCGCGTCAGCGTCCGGTCAGCTCGTCCTCGTAGAACACGCACTGGTTGAAGCGCGACGAGAGACAGATGTCCGTGACGTACCCACCATCGAGGTGCACGCCGCCCCGCAGTTGACAGCGCGAGACGGTGGCGTCGTGGCGCATCAGCGCCTTGATCATGTGGGGTGCCTGGATGGTGATCGGCCCACGCGGCCCGGTCACGAAGAAGTGGGGACAGATATTGCGGCGCAGGTTGGGCAGTCCGAACCGCTCGCGGGTGCCGAGCGCGGCAAGCTGGGCGGAGGCGACTTCCTGACGGGTCAGTGGCGAGACCCGCCCGAAGGGGCCTTGCGGCGGTCGGGGCGGGGCCGGCCGGCCCCCGACGGTACGGCCTGCGGGCTCCGCGGGCTGCCCGGGTCTGCGATATGAGATCGACAACGTTCCTCCCTCGTGGACGCCCCTGTGGCGGCCGCGTGCACGTAGCGTACTCGGTCGATGTCACGCACAGCGTGGTATTCACGCGCACCTCTGCCACAATCCCCCCATGGACGGACTGGCCCCGAGCCCCCGCCGCTCCGACCGGCCCATGGTGAGCCAGGATGCCGGACGTGGGAACGACGGCCGTCGGCGGGGCCCTGATGGTCCGGGGGCACTGGAACCGACCGATGATGGCAACCTGTCACTCGGCAGGCGGATCGGGGTCCTGGTCGTACTGGCAGCGCTCGGCGGCGCCATCGTGCTGGCGGCCGGCGGCGTCGGTGGCAACCGTCCCGTGACGCCGCTGGCATCCGCATCACCCACGGCGAGCCCGCGCATCGTGCGCACACCCCGGCCACTGCCGTCGCCACCAACGGTCGCCCCCGAGATCCTGGTCCCGGACCAGACGCTCATCACGACCCGCACCATCGACCTGCGTCTGGTCGTGCCGGACCCGGGCACGCCCATGGCTGGCATGGAGGTACGCGTCTACCGCAACTCGAACGAGTTGCGATCGGCACGCGTCGACGACGTCGGTCGGGTGAAGGTCAAGGACATCCCGTTGCGGCGCGGCAGCAACAAGCTCACGGCGACCATCGCGAACCCGGGCGGCGAAGGCCCCCGTTCGGTGGCCGTGACCATCACCGTTGACGACCAGGCGCCCGTGATCAAGGTCCGGTCGCCCCGGAGCGGTACGACCCTCAACGAGTCGAAGGTGACCCTGGAGGGCAGGACCGAGGACGGCCTCACGGTCAACGCCCGGAACGTGACCACGGACAGTCGCGCCAGCGCCGTCGCGAGTGCCTCGGGCGACTTCCAGGTCCAGCTTGGCCTGGCCCCCGGCCGGAACACCATCACCCTCAGCGGCCGGGACGTGGCGGGCAACAAGGGCACCACCACCACGTTCGTGGTGCGTGGCGACGGCAAGACGTCCGTGATGCTCAAGTTGTCGCGCGAGGTCGTTCGCCTCAAGAACCTGCCCCGGACGGTGGACGCCACGGTCACCGTGCTCGATGCGGCCGGACGGCCCCTGCAGGGCGCTGCCGTGATGTTCACCATCTCTCCCTCGGGCCAGCTCACCTCGACCTTCCCGACGACCTCGGGCAAGGACGGTACCGCGACCTGGTCAGGGATCCGATTGAGCCGGGCCGGAGCCACCGCTGGGGATGGCCTGGTGAGCGTCCGGGTCGTGGCGCCCGATGGCAGTGCCGCCCGGGACTCGGTGCACCTCGACTTCAAGTGACCCACGGCCCTCGACGGCCAGGCTGGCGGCCGAAGGCCTGATACCGCGGGCGGCCACGAACGGTGCCTCGAGCAAGCGCTGGCTGATGCCGTTCGATGCGTGGCTCGACGAGCCGCCATCGAAGGTGGCACCAGACGCCGATACGGCCGACGCCGGGTCGGGTGTGCCGTGGATGGGTAGGGCCCACGTCCGCGTGCCAGGGATCGGTTCATCGGGCGGGCGGGTGAGCGCTGGCTCGTCGGGCGCGACCGGTGTGGTCCTGACCGATAGCTCCCGGAACAGCCCTTCGAACGTCTCCTCACGGACCGGTGGCTGCCAGCAGGCACGGACCTCGTCCCCCTGGAGGGTGGCCCGAGTGCGGTCCATGCCGCAATAGCCGTAGCGGCCCGCCATCGCCCGCCGGAAGTTGCGACAGCTACCGCAGGCGACGGGGTGGCGGGAACAAGCCCAGCACCGAGTGCCATCGGCCTGGGTCGTGCCGCAGTGGGGACAGCGCCATGTGTCCAACGCGGAGAAGTGTATCTGCACCAACGGCAGATGGCGCGCGGTTCCCGCGAGCGTGAAGCGAGGCGCGGTCCTCGCCCCCGATCAGCGCGCCTGTTCGGATGTGGGTCAGGTGCAGGGTTCAGCCGGATCAGTGACCGTCAGCCGGACACGTGTGCCTGGATCGACCTCGGCGCCGGCGGCCGGATCCTGGTCCTGGACCAGCCAGCTGCCATCGCTGGTGGGCTGGCCGGGGTCGACCTGGCCCACGACCATGCCCGCGTCCTGGATCTGCTGCCGGGCATGATCGAAGTCGACGCATCGGTAGTTGCCCACGAGCACGGGGACGGGCGCGACAGTGGGAGTCGGGGGTGGACGCGCGCCGCGCGACAGGGTGTACGCGACGGTGGTCCCCACGGCGACATCCGTGCCGGTCCGTGGGTCCGTACGCAGGACCTGGCCCTCGGGCATATCCGAGTCATATGCCCTGAACCGGCCGCCGGGCACGAGCCCGGCCTCCACCAGGCCGGCGAGGGCGTTCTCCTCGGTCTGGCCACGGACGTCGGGGACGGACACGGTGCGCGCCTCCTGGGCCACCAGGACGTGCACGCTGCTGCCGGGGCGGACCCGCTCACCGATGGCGGGGTCCTGCTCGATGATGGTCCCCGGGGCAGCCTCATCGGTCTGGCGACGCTCCTCCTCAAGCACCAGGCCGACCCGCCTGGCGACCGACCTCGCCGTCGTCAGGGGCAGGCCCACGAACCGGGGCGCGGCGAAGGGCGTGGGTCTGGGGGTCGCCGTCGAGCCAACGGGTGCCTCGGTCGGATCGAGTGGCCCAGGTGAGGCCGTGACGCCACCCGCGCCGGACACGATGACCAGGAACAGCAGCACGCCCACGAGCACGAGCACGAACAGGCCGATGAGCGCCGCCACCCAGCCGACCCGACCCGCGGTCGAGAGGTCGGCATCCTGCCGCGGCGGCGCATACATGCCTGCGGGTGTCGGCGGCGGCGTGTGGATCGTGGCATAGCTGGACGTGCCGTACGGGTCGGCCAGGAATCGCCCCAATGCAGCAGACAGTTCCAGTGCTGGCGGACGTGCCCGGGGATCGGGCTGCAGCGCCCAGCGGACGATCGCATCGAGCGCCATGGGGACGTCCGGGCGGACCGTGGCGGGTGTCGGGATGCGACCCGACAGGCGCGCCATGGCGACTTCAGCCGCCGAGCCGCCGCTGTAGGCGCGCTGCCCTGTCAGCATCTCGTACAGCACGAGGCCCGCGGAGTAGACATCCGAAGGGAATCCGACCGGGTCGCCGCGCGCCTGCTCCGGGCTGAAGTAGTGGACGCTGCCCATGGTCACGCCGGTCATCGTCAGCTGGGCGTCTGTGAACGCCTGGGCGATGCCGAAGTCGGCGACCTTGACTCGCCCGCCCGTGCTCAGGAGCACGTTACTGGGCTTGATATCCCGGTGGACGATGCCCCTGGCGTGTGCCGCGTCGAGGGCGTCGGCGATCTGCTGGGCGATGCTCGCCGCGACCGTCGGCGGCAACGGACCCCGCTCCCGCAGCGCGCCCGCGAGATCCCCGCCCGTGACCAGCTCCATCACGATGTACGGCCCGACGGGATCCTGGCCGTAGTCGAACACGGCGACGACGTTGGGGTGGTTCAGCTGGGCGGCGGCCTGTGCCTCCCGCTGGAACCGGGCAAGGAAGCTGACATCCGAGCCGTACTCGCCGCGCAGCACCTTGATGGCCACATCCCGGCCGAGCTTGGCGTCGCGTGCCCGGTAGATGGTCGCCATACCGCCCTGGCCAACCAGCTCCGCCAGGTGATAGCGGCCACCAAGGACGTGCCCCACGTCAGCCATGCGCGGGCTCCATGGTCAGCCGGGTGGGGCGGACATCAACGCAGGTCGACGGTCGAGAGGTAGCGTCGGAACTCGGCGCCGATGTCCGGTCGTTCCAGCGCCAGCTCGACCGAGGCCTTCAACCAGCCCATCGTCGTCCCGGCGTCGTAGCGCTTGCCTTCGAACGCGTACGCGTAGACATCCTGTTCTGCCATGAGCGCCATGATGGCGTCCGTGAGCTGGATCTCGCCACCCGCGCCGTGGGGTGTCTGCTCCAGCTTCTCGAAGATCTTGGGTGTCAGCACATAGCGGCCGATGATGGCCAGCTCGCTGGGCGACTGGCCCGCTGCCGGCTTCTCCACCAGGCCCCGCAGCTTGTGCAGCCGCATGTCGCCGTCCGTGCCACCGGGTACCGGGTCGACCACGCCGTAGCGACCGGTCTCGTCGGCGGGCACCTGCATCACCGCGACCACGGAGCTGTGGGTCCGCTGGTAGGCATCCACGAGCTGCCCGATGCAGGGGCGCTCCGCGGAGACGACGTCGTCCGAGAGGATGACCGCGAACGGCTCGTGGCCCACCAGCTCCTTGGCCATCAGCACCGCGTGGCCCAGGCCCAGCTGCTCCTTCTGGCGGACGTAGCTGATCTGGACCATGTCCCCGATCTGGCGGACACGTCGGAGCATCTCGATGTCGCCCTTGGCCTCGAGCAGGTGCTCCAGCTCGTAGCTGTGGTCGAAATGATCCTCGATGGCCCGCTTCTGGCTGCTGGTGACGATGATCACCTGCTCGATGCCGGCCGCCACGGCCTCTTCCACCGCGTACTGGATGACCGGCTTGTCGACGAGGGGCAGCATCTCCTTCGGCTGCGCCTTGGTGGCTGGCAGGAAGCGCGTCCCCCAACCGGCGGCCGGGAACACTGCCTTTCGTACGCGCAATCGAACCTCGGGGTGATCGAGCAGCTCGTGGCCGCAGGGTGGACGGACGGGTCCGACCGAGTATACCGGCCGACCACGACCCGGCCGAGCCAGATCGGGCCGCGCGTCGTTCCAAGCCCCCGTCGCCTCACCGCGGCTCGTCGCGTCACCGCGTCCACAGCACGGCGCTCGCGCCACTGATCACCACAGCATCAAACGGGCGGAGGAAGGCCTCCAGACGCGCCTACCGACCGACTCGCGACCGGTTCCTTCGTCATGTGGCATCCCGCCTGTATCGATCTGACGGAGGAACGCCTCGGAGTACGGCCCCAGGCCGGCTCGCAGCCAGTTCCTCCGTCCGTAGGATCACTACAGCGGCGATCGGCGGCGGGCAGAGCGGCAGCGGCGATCGGCCTCCACTGCTCGGCCACCCTTGGCGGGGCGATGGGAGGGGCGGTGCAGGACGGCACGA
>Ga0105048_10013305_pt1 | contig 12864 bp, 14 predicted proteins | sample MAT05_FD_78382 | JGI IMG/M metagenome (GOLD analysis project Ga0105048, IMG submission 78382) | Freshwater microbial communities from Lake Fryxell liftoff mats and glacier meltwater in Antarctica - MAT-05 | ecosystem: Environmental > Aquatic > Freshwater > Ice > Liftoff microbial mat | place...
AAACGAAGATCATCTGTCATAAAAGGAGATGGAGTTTCTTCAATCAGTTTTTGATGACGTCGTTGAATAGAACAATCGCGTTCTGAAAGATGGCACGCTCTTCCATCCTGATCACCTGCAATTTGAATTTCAATATGTCGTGGTTCCTCAATATATTTTTCAAGATACATTCCATCATTACCAAAAGCAGCACCTGCTTCCTGGCGTGCGGAATCCCATGCAACTTCGAATTCTTCCGATTTCCAAACAATACGCATTCCTCTTCCGCCACCACCGGCAGTAGCTTTAAGAATGACCGGATACCCTATTTTCTTTGCAATTTTTTGTCCTTCTGCAAAACTGCTCAACAACCCTTCAGAACCGGGAATAATAGGAACACCTGCTTTCTTCATAGTGTCTTTAGCATTCGACTTGTCACCCATCATGTCAATCATTTCGGGTGATGCACCAATAAATTTTATATTGTGCTTGTCGCAGATGCTTGAGAATTTTGCATTCTCCGAAAGGAAACCATAACCGGGATGAATGGCATCGGCATTGGTAATTTCGGCAGCAGAAATAATATTAGCAATATGAAGATATGAATCTCTGCTGGGAGGTGGTCCTATACAAACGGCTTCATCGGCAAAACGCACATGGAGACTTTCTTTATCGGCGGTAGAATATACTGCCACCGTTCTAATTCCCATCTCTTTGCAGGTGCGGATGATTCGCAAGGCAATTTCACCTCTGTTTGCAATAAGGATTTTCTTAAACATAAATTGAGTGATTAAAGGAAATATGACCTGAAATTACGAAGGGTCTACCAGAAACAGCGGCTGATCGTATTCTACGGGCGATGAATTATCAACCAATACTTTTACGATGCGGCCGGCGATGTCACTTTCGATTTCGTTGAATAGTTTCATAGCCTCGATAATACATATCACCTGACCTTGTTTTAACTCATCGCCAACGTTTGCGAAATTCGGTTTATCGGGACTAGATGATCTGTAAAAAGTTCCTATCATAGGCGACTTTACCGTGTGGTACTTGGAGGTATCCTCACCGGCCGGGGTCGTTGGTGCCATAGGGGTGGCAGGGGCAGGAAGTGCTACAGGAGCAGCAGCTAACGGTGCGGCATGTATGAAAGGAGGTGCAGCTACATATTCAACCTGTTTAACAGAATTTTTTATTGTAATCTTAAAATCTTTCTGTTCTAAGCTGACCTCACTAACTCCGGCTTTTGAGACGAACTTTATAAGTTCTTCAATTTCTTTTTTGTTCATCAGGGTGAAGTATTTTAAACCAAATATATAAAATAATTACATTTAACTGCCATAGGCCCATTTTATATAAACGGAGCCCCAGGTAAAACCACCTCCGAAGGCGGCAAGTATAAGGATATCACCTTTATGCAACTGATTTTCCCACTCCCAAAGACAAAGCGGAATAGTTCCATTGGTGGTATTGCCATATTTCTGGATGTTCAGCATTACCTTTTCACTTCCGAGCCCCATCCGACGGGCAGTTGCATCAATTATTCTCTTGTTAGCCTGATGGGGAACGAGCCACGCAATATCCTCAGCTTTAAGGTGATTGCGCTCCATAATTTCGGCTGATACATCGGCCATTTTGGTAACGGCAAACTTAAAAACAGCTTGTCCTTCCTGATAAACAAAATGCTGACGGGCATCCACAGTTTCGTGGGACGCCGGAAGAGCACTTCCTCCTGCTTTTTGATGTAAATGAACGCAACCGGCACCATCGCTGCGTAGAATAGAATCAATAATACCGTTTCCGGATGCATCGGGTTCCAGTAAAACTGCACCACCGCCATCACCAAAAATCACACAAGTAGTTCGATCGGTATAATCAATTATAGAAGACATTTTATCGACACCAATCACAACTACTTTGGTGTATTGACCGGATTCAATAAATTTTGAGCCGGTAACGAGCGCGTATAAAAAACCGGAACAAGCGGCATTCAGGTCGAATCCAAATGCATTTTTCATTCCAACCATATCACTTACAATATTTGCCGTAGCAGGAAATTGCAGATCTGGAGTAGTTGTTGCACAAATTACGAGTTCGATTTCTTCGGGGCCAATGCCACGTTTTTTCAAAAGACCTTCAACAGCTTTAGAGGCCATTTCGGAAGAACCTTTTCCTTCACCTTTTAAAATACGTCGTTCGTTGATTCCTGTTCTGGATGTGATCCACTCGTCGGTGGTATCCACAAATTTTTCCAGTTCTTTATTTGAAAGTACATATTCAGGAACATATCCGTTCACTGCAGTAATAGAGGCTCTGATTTTTCCCATAAGCAGGTTATTTAGGCATCTGCTCGCTGACTGGCAAGTCGCTCAGTGCCCTGGAAATTTTTTCGGTGAGGCCGGCTTCCACCACCCCACGCGTCAATAATATCATATTTTTTATTGCTTTGGCATTAGAAATACCATGAGCAATTATTACGGTGGAGTTAACACCTAAAACCGGTGTGCCCCCATAATTTTCAAAATCGAAGCGATCGAAATATTCATCATGAATATTTCTTTTTACAAGCAGCGTGTGCAAAGACTCTGCAAGTTTCAACATAACGTTTCCGGTGAATCCATCAGCAACCAAAACATCGGCTTTGTTGTTGAACATATCACGTCCTTCGAGATTTCCAACAAAATTAATGTGTGGTGTTGTTCGAAGCAACAAATTAGTTTCTTTAGTCAGAACATTCCCTTTTTCATCTTCTTCACCAATACTTATTAATCCCACTTTAGGATTGTTGGTATGATAAACGCTTTCAATAAAAATGGAGCCGAGCACTGCAAACTGCTGAAGCATTTCAGGTTTACAATCGGCATTAATTCCAACGTCGAGAATAATACCAATACTACCATCTTCTTTAGGAATAATAGAAGAGATGGCGGGACGAATAATTCCCTGAATCGGCTTCACCGAAAACATAGAACCTACCATCATGGCACCGGTATTTCCGGCGCTGGCAAAAGCATCAATTTTTTTTTCTTTCAGCAAATTAAATCCAACAGAAATGCTGGAATTAGGTTTTTGAGAAAATGCTTTTGTAGGATTGTCGGCCATTTCAATGACCTCGGTAGTATTCACGAAAACAAAATCCGAAACATTTGCTCCATTGCGAATCAAAATATCACGGATTTCGGATTCATTGCCTATAAGAACAAGCGTATATTCAGAACTTAGCTCTTTCCTTGCCTGGATAGCCCCTAAGGTAGTTTCCAAGGGAGCGAAATCCCCGCCCATCATATCAATGCCAATTCTCATTAACGGCTGATTATAAGTTTAATTTAAATGAACGTGTAACAACAAGTGCCTTATGCAACAGGTTGTTCCATCACCACTTTACCTTTATAGTACATTTTGCCCTCATGCCAGTAGGCACGGTGGAACAAATGTGCTTCACCGGTAGTGGAGCAAATAGCTACAGTAGGAGCAGTTGCTTTGTAGTGGGTTCTCCTTTTTGCACTCCTCGATTTGGAGTGTTTGTGTTTAGGATTTGGCATTTTAGTACTCTTTTATAATGGTTAATATAATAATTCAATTTTTTCTCTTACTCAGATTCTTCAAAACCTCCCAACGGGGATCAACATCTTTGTTGGTTTTTTCTTCCTCCACTATTCCTGAAAGCTTTTTCAAAAACTCCGGATTGCAAGTTGGATTTCCATCCTCATCATCGGGGTGTACTACCCGAATTGGTATTGACAAACTCAGATAATCATAAATATGCTGTGCAACATTGATATGATGATCACTGTGACTGATCACAATAATATCATCTGTTTCGCCAACACCCGGTTCTCCAAAACGGACTAAGAGAATTTGTGTTTTGTCGACAGGAATTTTAAATTCTTCCAGACAGCGGTCACATGTTTGTTCGATTTCACCTTTAAAATGAAACGATAATGTTAGCACGGTTTCAGCTTTAAGGAAATCAAGCACCACGTGCACTTGAGCTTTTTTTATGACTGAATTTTCAAATGTTTTAAAGAACGCGTCATCAACTTCGTATTCAAACCGATGATCTCCCTTTGCCATTCCAGCAAATGGAATCGAATATTTTGCATGCCGATCCATCCTTCCGGTATATTATTTTGTGCTCAGAGAAAGTGGGCAAAGGTAGGTAAAAGTGTGGAAATGGAGAAATTCTTAATTGATTAACACTATATATTATTAATATCTGTATAAATATCAATAATATACAAAATCAGAGAGAACTGGAAATCTTACAACTATCTAATAATCAACTTCTGCCGTGAAATTCCAGTTAATGACTCTACTTCAATAATATAAAGTCCCGATGGAATTAATTGTGTATCAATAAAATAACGATTTTCTCCCGCAAAGGTGCTTCCACGGAAAACAGAGGCGATTTGTTTACCTAGCATATCATTTAAATTAATAGAAATGAATGTTTTATCCACAGTATTGACCGGAATACAAGTAATTCCTTTGGATGGATTGGGAAACACAGGCAAAAGTTCGGGTAAAACAGAATTCTGGCTCAAACCGGTGGTTCCCAGAACAGTAAATTTCCAATAACCTGCCGGAGCAGGCAACGGCCTAACCTGCTGCTTTCCTGAAACCGATTGCCCATCGACATAATAATAGATGGTGGTTCCAACAGGTTGTGCGGGAATATCAGCCAGCCAATAAGCGGGGTTGAATCCCTGCGACATTGCAACCGATTGATAAGGCTGAAGAGTATCAGTTCTGAAATACATAGTAGCAGTAGAAATTCCGGAACGGTGCTTCATTAATGCTGAAACCGAGTAGGGATTCACATCATCATAGGTGTCGGGAAGTGGCTGATGGCTAATGAGCAATGGATCATCGGTTCCTATTTCTTTCGTGATACAATGCAGGGCACCCAGTGCAACAATACTGGCAGTGGAATTTATACCCACAACATTATATCCGGGCAAGGCATCACGGTAAATTCTCAATGCAGTTGTATCCTGAGGGATATTGTAAGTAGGAACAATGATGGTTTTATTTATAAAAGAAGAGTTAGTATAGGTAAAATAATCTCCTCCGTTATTAGGATACTGACCGTTATCGGGAGGCATTGGAATTCTAACAATTTTGTACGGTGTGCCGAATACCGAATTAAAATTATTCAATACATATAAAAGGTTAGCTTCTATTTGCGGGCCATCGGCAACACCGGCAGGATACTGTCCCATGAGAATGGTTTCCTCATCCAATAATTTCATATGCATATCGATATGATGAATTACATCAAAGGGGAGTTTATCCATTTTAATGTACCTGTTAATTCCCATAAAACGGTTCATGATGGAATCAATTTCAGCTTCTGTTTTATTTGGATTTTCATCAGTAATAAGTTTAGAAGAAAACCCTGTTCCGAAACCATCGGTCATAAAATTACCACCTGTATGAATAAGATCCCAGGGGAAAGTTGTGGTTTCATAAAATGGAGTGTTGATTTGTGCTGCAATAAGGCCGGGAATTGCATCATCTAACGGCCTGGGCCTGTTGTAAATCCAATCGATAGTGAGCAACGAATCCACATCGTTGGTATACGCACTCCAGGGGCCATAATCACGGCTCCAAACGCTATTATAAGGAACCTGCATAAAAGTGACATTTACAGTGTCAATATTGTTGGAGGCCAGATAATTGATAACAGTATTGGCATTATTGCAAATTATATACACTCTGGTTTCAAGTTTTGCATACCTCACAATTTCTTTAAGCATGCTTTGGTAAGAGGTCCAGGTAACAGTAAATCCTTGTAATTCTTCCCATTCACCAATGGTACGCACGGGCGAAGTTGGTGGAGAAATGATGGCTGTTGATGAAGCACTTCGTGACAGAAGATAGGCCGGCATGGCTGATCTTTCGGAGGGGGTCATTATATGAGGAAGCGATTGGCCTACCGAAAGGAAAGAAATTACAGAAAATATCAGGGTCATTACTTTTTTCATAGTTGTATCTTTTTAAGAGGTGCTAAGGTAGTGAAAATAGTGGTGGCGAGTTCTGGCGAGTGGGCGAGTGGTGGCGAGTGGGCGAGTGGTGGGTGGTGGGTGGTTGACAGGATTGGGCAAATTACAGATTTGATATTATGAGCGGACCTTTGCTTATTTTTGACACCGCCATGAATTCTGCAAAAGACAAAATACCGCAAATAATCATCAACGGACGATTTCTGACACAACAAGTGTCGGGGGTTCAGGCGTTTGCAAGGTCCATTTGCCGGGAGTTGGGAGAGGTAATTCCATTAAAATTAGTGATTTCTGAAGACGACAGGATGATTGATGAAGAGTTTTCAGATTCCATAGTACGGTATGGAAAATTGAAAGGACATTTGTGGGAGCAGTTTGAATTGTCGTCGTTCATCAAAAAACACCCGCAGGCTACCTTTTTGAATTTATGCAATACTGCTCCGGTAAATATTCGGAACCAGATAGTCACCATTCATGATCTAGCATTTCTTCATCATCCCGAGTGGTTTAGATGGTTGTTCAGCAACTATTATAAATTCCTTATTCCGAAAATTTGCAGGAATAGCAAAGCCATCCTCACTGTTTCAGAAACCATAAAATCCGAATTGATCGAATTCCTTGGAATAGCAGAGCAAAAAATTTCTGTGATAACGAATAAGGTCAGTGGTCCGTTTCTGGATGCAGTATCAGTTGCGCCTGCGAAATTTCCCTTTGAAAAAGATGAATATTTTTTGATGGTTGGAACCAACGATCCACGTAAAAACTTTGCTATGGTTAAGTCGCTTTTCAATGATGGTTTTCAGGGGAAAAAACTGGTCATTGCCGGCGGAAATCACAAAAATTTCAGGGCCATTACAGTTGATGAACATAGTTCCTCTTGTATCATACGAACAGGTTATGTTAATGATTCTGAATTGAAATGGCTCTATCAAAATGCCTGTGGCTTAATCAATCCCTCTCTTTATGAAGGATTTGGAATTCCCAATATTGAAGCCTTTTCTCAGGGCTGCGGGGTGATTTGTTCGGAACTTCGGGTTTTTAAAGAGGTATGCAGAGATGCCGCCTTTTATTTTAATCCTCGTTCAAATGAGTCACTTAAAATTACTCTTGAAAACTATATTGAAAACTATGGCCGGGATGGTCAGGGAATTTCGAAGGGAAAAGTTATCTTTGAAGAGTTGCAAACCAAAAACAGGTCCTCCATTATCTTAAAGACATTAACAAAATGAAAGTCGCCCTGGTTCAGGACTGGTTTGTAGTTAATGGAGGTGCCGAAAAAGTGGTGCGTGAAATTGTACATTTATTTCCCAATATACAAATTTTTTCATTGGTAGATTTTTTAAATGATGAGGACCGTAAATTTATTCTTAATGGCAAAACCGCAACAACTTCTTTCATTCAGAAGTTACCTTTTGCATCCAATCATTACAGAAATTACCTTCCATTTTTCCCACGTGCTATTGAAAGTTTAGATTTCACCGGATTTGATCTCATCATTTCATCATCTTATGCGGTTGCAAAAGGTATTAGCAAATCACCGGGACAAGTTCATATTTGTTATTGCCATTCTCCTGTGAGATATGCCTGGGATCTAAAGAATGAATACCTCTCCAAACTTTCGTGGATAAAAAGACAGATCTCCAAACCTGTGCTACAGTATATCCGTAACTGGGATCTGGGCACCACGAGCAGGGTAGATCTTTTTATTGCTAACTCCATGAATGTTGCAGAGCGAATAAAGAGAATTTACAACAGAGAATCTGTAGTGGTTTACCCACCGGTTGACGTTGCAAATTTCAAGCCTGATGAAAATAAAGAAGATTATTATTTTACATCGATGCGTGTTGTTCCTTATAAAAAATTAGATTTGATTGTTGAAACATTTAATGGTTTACCGGATAAGAGATTAATTGTTTCGGGTGACGGGCCTGAATTGGATAAAATAAGAGCTACATCCAAAAGCAATATTGAATTCACGGGATTTGTGAGTCGTGATAAACTGATTACGTACATGCAAAAAGCGAAAGCATTTGTACTGGCTGCAGAAGAAGATTTTGGAATAACGAGTATAGAAGCACAAAGCTGCTGCACTCCTGTTATTGCATATCGCAAAGGTGGATATCTTGAAACAGTAATTGAAAACAAAACCGGCATTTTCTTTGATCAGCAAACCGTTGGAAGTTTAACAGAAGCCATTAACCGATTTGAAAAATCGGGATTGATATTTAAAAAAGAGGATTTTTTAAATCATGTTGCCCGGTTTTCGATCGAAAATTTCAGGAAGAATATTAATAACTGCATTCATGAATATTTTGAAAGAAAGAGTAAGTAATCTTATTTTCGGGATACTTTGTTTGGTTGCCTGCTTTCCACTATTCAGCATGAAAATGACTGTGATTTTCATTATTGTTTTCACTTGCTCATCCTTCCTGGCCGGATTTATTTGGAATCGAGGCAGCATCGCTAAAAAACGCACCGCTGAATTGGCCTTGTTGCTATTTCCATTTTCTTTAATTGCATTGAGAACATTCTTTACCGATCGATCACCGGAAGCTATTTTCTATTTGGAGGTATCAATGAGTTTGCTTGCCTTCCCGGTTGCATTTTTTATGACACCCACACCAATCACAACCAGAAAAAAGGGAATACTGAATATTTTATTTGTGCTTTCAACATTTTCGATTGTGATTTTTGGAATGGCAAAAGTGATTTTAAAAATATTGGCAAATATTGGGCCCGATAAATTCTGGAAATCAAGTTCACAAATGTTCAACGATCCATCATTTGCTTTTTTAGTGAGAACAACATTTGAAAACGAAGTTTCCATTCATCCGACTTACGCTTCAATTTTTTTGGGAATTTCGGTTTTAATATTATTGGATAAAGTGTTGAGAAAATTTAAAATTCTCTCTCAAGCAGAAAAACTACTTTATTATTTTTCCATTTTCCTTGCATTGGTTCTGTTAGGAATTCTTGCTTCGCGAACGCCTTTTCTGGCAACGATGATTTCGGGCTTGGCATTATTTTTCATGCATTTGAAAAAGAAAATCAATGCGCTTTATGCGATTACCGGAATCGTAACCATTACAGTATTATTAATTTTAGTAGTCCCTTCGATGTCGTCACGTTTCAAAGAGATTTCATTTTCAAATACTGAATTACCTACCGCTAAACATGAAAATTCGTTTAATCTGCGCACGGGGATTTACAAGTGCAGCATGGAAATTATTTCCGATAACTGGTTGTGGGGGATTGGACCAGGAAATGTACAGACCGTACTTAATGAATGTTACGGCAAATTATCAAAAGAATCGTACGAAAACAAAAACTATAATACCCATAATCAATTCCTTGACTACTGGGCAGGGTTGGGCATATTAGGCCCTATATCCCTGTTGATGATTTTGGCATTTGCATCTTATAAAAACTTTCAAATTAATCGGTATCTGGTTTCATCTTTGGTGATTTTGTTTCTTTTTGCATTATTAACCGAAAACCTGTTGACCCGTCAAAATGGGATTGTTCCCTTTGCCTATTTTATCGGTTTATATTTCTTCACGACCCCAGCTGAAACAAAGTATATTTAACTGAATTACAAATATTTAGATATAAAAAGATAAGCTATTGAAATTTTAAAGGTAAATTTTATACCTAAGGCGTAAGCCTTCTAACATATTGATATTCAACAGGTATAGCTTAAAACAGGTGATAAGAGGTAGTTTTTTTGTAATTTTGCGGTCAAACCGTTCAGGACTGAAATAGTTCTGCTTAATTAAAATTCCATTGACCCGATATTCACAATATATAAAGAGGATCAACATTGTAAGCGACCTGTTGATACTCAACAGTGTGTACATTGCGGTATTTTACATCAAATTTGGTGCTTTTCATCCACCCTTTACCTTCATGCTTTTTTATATCAATTTCGCCTGGTTCTTTGCCACATCAATGGTAAAGCCATATGACATTTCCAGAACCTCCTCTTTCTACAGAGTGCTACGATCGTCGTTATTTGTTCTGGCAGTACATGTGTTACTGGTTTGCGCCTACTATGTATTTGAGCAGGCGCATCGGTATTCCAGAGAGCTTTTATTATTGATGTACACGAATCTTTTCATCTTCATCTTTATCTATAAATTACTTTTTCATTATGCAATAAAATTTGCACGAAAAAGAGGAATGAATTACCGAAATGTGGTGATAGTTTCTCAAAACGATAATCCCATTCAATTGCAAAATTTCCTCTCCGCTCACCCTGAATATGGATACCGAGTTAAAAGAGTGATGGATACCAACCATCCTGACACTGAAAATTTCATGAATGAAATTAAATCATATTGTCGTGAAAATGGTATACATGAAATTTTTTATTCCATGTCAGCAGTAAATTACGAATCTCTAGCCGAGCTCATGAATTTTGCAGAAGAGAATTTAATTCGAATGCGCTTGATAGCCGATTTCAAATGGGTTACTTTCAGAGATCTCGAAATGGAACGCATTGGTGATGTTCCGGTCATGAAAGTTCACACGACTCCATTGGATGACTGGGATAAACAACTAATCAAAAGAATTTTCGATATTGTTTTTTCTTCTGTCATCATTATAACATTATTGAGTTGGTTGCTACCCATTTTAGCTCTCCTCATAAAACTGGATTCAAGGGGCCCTGCCTTTTTTAGACAACGCAGAACAGGCCGCGATAACAAGTGGTTTTGGTGTTTCAAGTTAAGGACTATGCATGTGAACGATCAGAGTGATGAATTGCAGGCTACTGAAAATGATGAGAGAATAACTCCCCTTGGAAAATTTCTGAGGAATTCAAGTCTGGATGAGATGCCTCAGTTTTTTAATGTACTTATCGGCGACATGTCTGTTGTTGGTCCCCGGCCACACATGCTTAAGCACACCCAGGATTTTTCGGTGGAGGTAGATAAATTTATGACCCGACATAAAATTAAGCCCGGCATCACCGGATTGGCTCAGTCGATGGGTTATCGGGGTGAGACCAATGAATTTGAAAAGAAGAAAAACCGTGTAAAGCTTGACCTTTTTTACATGAATAACTGGACCTTCTATTTTGATATAAAGATCATTGTAAATACTGTAGTAAGTATTCTAAAACCTAATTAATTTTCCTTAATATTTAAAAAATTCAGCAATTGGCCACTTTAAAATCCACAGTGGTAGTATTTTGCCGATATCCCAGTAAGGGCTGAAAATTAACTTATTATTCCTTTTTCAGTGTTTTAATTCGACTCAAAATTGCTACTTTTGCAGGCGCTGAACCGGCTTCATGACACAATTTGCAAATCCATCAAAATTTTTAGGGTTAATCGTCACTTTAGGGATGAAGACCATTAAACTTAGGTACAAAAATTCAATTTTTGGTTTTTTATGGAGCATGATGAATCCGATGATATATCTGATGATTTTCACTTTTGTTTTCGGGCAGGTATTTTCAGAAATTGATCGTTACCCCCTTTATGCATTAACCGGATTGGTATTTTGGATTTATTTTTCCACCACTACCATTCAGGTCATTGAATCCATCATCAACAGTTCCGGTGTATTGAAATCAATTAATGTTCCTACGATAGCATTTCCACTAGCCGCTCAATTAGCATCTCTGATTAGTTTATTACTTTCTTTAATTCCATTTTTTATATTAATGTTAATGTTTGGATTAAAATTAGGATGGGAGAGTTTATTTTTCTTTCCGGTAGTAATTTTGTTTTCGTGTTTCACATTTGGAGTTTCAATTATATTAACTTCTTTCAACGTATATTTCAGGGATGTTCAAATGGCATGGTCATCATTTATGCCTGCAATATTTTATTCCACCCCCATTGCATATACTTCAAGTCTGATTCCCGAAAAATTTCTATGGGTAATTAAATTAAACCCGTTATATCATTATATCGGTGCATTAAGAGAAATACTATATTACAATCAAATTCCTTCATTGGGAACTTTTTTGTTAATCGGCGGAATTGGCATAGTTACATTGCTAGTCGGAATTCTTATTTTCACCAGACTCGAAAGAGGTTTCGTTTCACAATATTAAATCTGCGAAATGACACATAATAAAGAAATAGCAATAGAAGCAAGAGGGTTGTCGGTAAGTTTTTTAATTCAACGCCATGGCATAAATAATATTAAGGATTTTATAATTACTATGGGTGTAAAGAGCCCTTTTGAAAAAAAATTGGTATTAAAAAATCTTGATCTTACAATATACAAAGGTGAGTGTGTTGGGGTGATGGGAAGGAATGGTTGCGGAAAAAGTACATTGCTGAGAACTATTGCCGGAGTTATGAAACCTGATTCGGGCACTTTGAAAGTTTATGGGAATGTTGCTCCGTTAATGGCTTTAGGTGTTGGGTTGGAACCTGAATTATCGGGCATGGAAAACATCAAATTGGTGAGCACATTAATGGGGTTATCAAAAAAGGAATTAAAAAACTCATTAGAATCAATAATCGACTTTTCGGAACTTACAACTGATGAAATAGATATGCAAACCAAGAGATATTCATCCGGTATGATGGCCCGGCTGGCGTTTTCAATAGCAGTAGCCACCGAACACGAAATATTAATTATTGATGAGGCACTTGCTGTTGGGGATTTAGGATTCAGAAAAAAGTGCGCTAAACGAATCAACGAAATTAAAAATTCAGGAAGTACCATCATCTATGTTTCACATCACCTGGAAGAGATTAAAAATATATGCACAAGGGCGATTTTCATGGAAGATGGTAAAATAACATTAGAGGGAGACGTTCTTTCTGTTTGCAACTACTACGAGCAGCACCTGAAACCGAAGGTTGCCCCGCCTATTGTAACGACACATTAAAATTTAGTATTTGGTCTTTAACTTCAA
>Ga0105048_10013308_pt1 | contig 12863 bp, 9 predicted proteins | sample MAT05_FD_78382 | JGI IMG/M metagenome (GOLD analysis project Ga0105048, IMG submission 78382) | Freshwater microbial communities from Lake Fryxell liftoff mats and glacier meltwater in Antarctica - MAT-05 | ecosystem: Environmental > Aquatic > Freshwater > Ice > Liftoff microbial mat | place...
CAGAACCAGGAGGACGAGTCCGGCAACGCCATCTCCATCTGCACCAACGGCGGCGAGCGCAAGCAGATGCGCTGGCCCCCGCCTCGCCTGGGCATCAACTGGTCGCCGCGAATGGAACTGAAGGATGGCGAGACGCACCAAGTCCGAATTGTCTTCTCGCCGCCCTTGATGACGGTCTATGTCGATGACCAACCCGCCGTCCGCGCCCCCGTTGACCTGGGCCGCATGGTAGGCCCCGACGGCTCAGCTTACGTCGGCTTCACCGCCTCCACCGGAGACGGCTACGAGAACCACGACATTCTCGATTGGACCTTCCGCCCCAACTACGTTGTCAGTTCCAACATTGTCTTCGCGCCCTTCGATTGCATGCCCACCAAGAGCCTCTGCACTCCTGCCGAAGCCGTCATCGAAGAAACCAGCCCGGGCCAATTCCATGTCATTCTGCCCGCCCACCGCTCGGCCGAAATTCCCAATCCGCAGGGGCTACCCGTCGAGATCAAGAAAGCCCGCGGCTCCGCCTGTTGGGTTCCGGCGGCCGGCAAGTGCGGCGCCCCCGGCTCAAGCCCGGAGCTTACCCTCCGCCAACGCACCGAGCGCGGCCGGACCGTGTTCGCCCTAGACGATCGCGACCCCGCCAACAACGAAGGCTACTTCGAATTCAAAGCCGTCCTGCGTCAGCCCACGCGGCAGTAACGCATCACCGGCAGCGAGGTGGGCTTTCGTGAGGCGGCTGTCGTGGAGTCCATCTGAAACTTTCCTAAACAAATTGGAATCCGATCAACGGCAAGAGCGTCAACGAAGCCGGCACGCAGACGATCAGCAACCTGGAGCCCGCGATCTTCATTCAGGACAAATGGCAGCCACGAAAAAAAGGGCAGCAACTTTTGCCGCCCTTTTTCTCGTTACTGCCCTAACCCCAACCAAACACAAGACCCATCTATTTGGCCATCCACCTGCTAACTCTCAGGCATGCAACTCGCTTTTGCGGACCAATCGCAACCAAAGCGACTTTATTTCTCAGATTTACTTTCTAACTCAAGGAGTTCTTTATGACGGAAACGATCAACAGTGCCATCGGCACCCTCAGAGAAGCATTGCGCGACGGCGAAAAGGGCTTTGCCACCGCCGCTGACGATGCGCAACGCCAGGACCTGAAAGAGTTGTTCCACAATTACTCTCTTCAGCGCGCCACCTTCGGTCTCGAACTCGACGGTCAGTTGCGTCAAATAAGTCAGCTAGGAGCCGATCCAGAGGAGTCCGGCACCGTCACCGGCGCTCTGCATCGGGGTTGGATCGCTTTGCGCTCCGCCGTTTCGAGTGGGGGCGATCTCGCCGTGCTCGAAGAGTGCCTGCGCGGCGAAGAATCGGCCCTCGCCACCTACCAGGCCGCCAGCGATGATCCCAGCTTGACGGGCGAACTGCATGCCTTGGTGGTCTCCCAACGCCTTCACATCCAAGCCGCTTTCGACCGCATCTCTTCCCTCAAGGCGGCCTCCCATGCGGCGTGACTATCCCATCGATCCTTCCGATGAACTCGAAGAGTTTGTCGAAGAGATCGACCTAATTGACTTTGAAACTGCGGAAGGCCAGGACCAAGGCATCCGAACGCCAGAATCCGCCGGTGCTGACTCCGCCGAAGAGGTCGACCCGGTCGAAAAAATGGGGGAGTGACATGTTGATCCCGTGGTCGCCGAAATTCGAAGATAAGTCAGCTGCGGTTACCGTCACCACAATTCCCAACGCCCAAACCAAAGCACCCAGAAGGCGAGCAAAGCATTGGTGACCGCGTGGGCGAGGATGGCGTCACCGAGCCGACCCCGGTGGCGCATGGCCAAGGCGTAGAAAACCCCGGCAACGGTCCCCGCAAGCCAGCGGTCGCCGTGCAGCAAACCAAAAAGGAGTGAGGAGATCAGCAGGGATGTCCAGGTGAAGACCCGCCAGGGGACCAGGTCGAAATCCACACTTACCAGACGGCGCAGCCCGAAGCCCCGGAAGGCGAGTTCTTCCGCCAAGGGAACCGTGAATACGCCGCCGGCGATGCGCAGCATGATCCAGCCCAGCATCAACGCTGGCGAACTCGCCGCCAGCGCTTTGGGCATTTCCTGTGCCGGTGCGTTGGCGCCCGCCATCCATAGCCCGAAGACTAGGATTCCCACCCCGGCGCCAACCCAGCCGCCGCGCCAATCTACTTGCCGGTACTCGCGCCGGAAGAAAAACAGCGCACCCAGGCAGGCCAGGACGCGCAGGCCGTAGAACCATTCAAAGCCGCCTGACAGTGCCCCCGCCAACATGCCGGCCGCCACGATGGCGAGGAAGGGCGATAAGTAAGGTGCGGCAGGATGTTCCTCTTCGCTCTGCTTCATCGGCCGGTTCGACACCCATCGCCAGTGGCGCGCGCCCAACGACAGGCCGAAGGCTACCAGGTTGAAAGCGATCCATCCGGCCTGAGAATGGAATCCCCTCGCCGCAATGTCGGGCCAGCCAGCATCGCCCAGCATCACCAGCGCCGCGATCCGCAGGGAGTTCGACAGATACAGGACAACCATGCCCGCCGGTAGCAGTAGCAGGGCTTGCGGAAGTCGCAGCTCGGCGCGGAAGACCACCAGCCAAACCACCCCAAAAACCAGCAACAATCCCATGCCTTCCAGGCCGCTGCACGCGGGCGAGATGATCACGCGGAAAGCCCGCGTACCGATTTCCATCCGTTCCGGGTTCGCCACAAGTTGGGGGGAGACGTGGGAGAGGATAAATTGCACCATCCAGAAGGTGGTGTGGGTAGCCGGCTGCCAGAGTCCGCGGACGAGCGGGATGACGGTGCAGGCGGCAACGGCGGCTGCGGCGCTATAGGCCCACAGCGGCCCGGTGATGCGCAGGGCCAATTGCCAGATGGTGACGGGAATCAGCCCGAAGGCGGCCGAGGCGGCGACACTGCCGGCCAAAGCGATCCAGATCACTACGCTGAAGTCCCCTTGCGCTCCGGGTCCGTAGACCGTTCGCGACAGCAGCAGGAACAGGCCGAAGCAACCGGCATGCGCCGCCAGCATCCAGGTCCGAAGCGGCTCGCGGCTGTCTAACTCCGCCAGCTCCCGGCCATGGCGGAGATAGGCAAAGGTGGAAAAAAGACCCGCGAAACCCACCGCCCACCGCAGCACCCACGCACCCCACGCGCCCAGCAGCGCCCGCAATCCTTCGCTCTTCTCAATCGACCTCCCATCGAACCAGAGGGAAGTGATCAGAATCTCGCCGCCCAGCAGGCAGGCCAAAATCAGAAAGCGCCATCGCAACCCGCGAGTATAGCAACGTCCAGTTGCAACCGCCGCCACTTAGCCCTATCCCTAGCACCAGTAGTGTCTTTTTGCGAAGACATCGTACCCTTCACGATACGAAAAAGATGCCGTGGTAAGATGACAATGCCGTGTATAGAAGTCTTCTCGACTTGTTCTCCCTGGCCCTTGGCGGCTGCCTCCTCCTGACTCCGGCGCCAGCGCAATCCACCAAAGCGGACCTTCTCGGTACCGTCCGCGATCCGGCCGGGAGACTCGTCCGCGGCGCCGGCGTAAGGTTGACCAACACGCGAACCGGCTTCGGCGCATCGTCGGCGACTGGGGAAGACGGGGGCTACGTTTTCCTCGCGCTGCCGACGGGTGAATATCGCCTGGAAGTGTCGAGGGACGGCTTCGCTCCCTTCTCCAGAGACGGAATCTCGTTGCGGGTAGGCGACCGCGTGGAAATGGATTTCGACCTGAAGGTGGGCGACGCCAGCCAGTCGGTAGAAGTAACCGCCGCCCCGCCGCTGCTGCAATCAAGCCGCGGCACCGTCAGCTTCGTCATTGAACAACGGAAGGTGGTGACCCTTCCGCTCGACGGACGCAACTTCGTTCCCCTCATCGCTCTATCGCCAGGGGTGAACTTGCCACCGGGAAGCCTGCTGCCGCGCATCAACGGCAGCCGCCCGCGCGTCAGCGAGTACATCTACGACGGCATTAGCGTTCTCCTACCCGAACCGGGCCAAGTGGCGTTCTATCCCATCATTGACGCCATTGACGAGTTCCGGATTGAGGTAAACAGCTACTCGGCCGAATACGGACGCTCGAACGGCGGCGTCATCATGGTGAATCAGAAGTCCGGGTCCAACACCCTCCATGGAACTCTCTTCGAGTTCTTTCGCCATGAAAAGCTGAACGCCCGCAATCTATTTGCCACCACGGCACCGAAACCACGGTTCCGCCGCAACCAGTACGGCTTCGTTCTGGGTGGACCCATCCAGCAAAACAAGACCTTCTTCTTCGCTGACTGGCAAGGCAGCCGGCTCAGCACCGGCGTGATTCGCACCAGCACGGTGCCCAAGTCGGCTCAACGGCGCGGCGTATTCGCCAACGCGATCTTCGATCCCGCCACCACGCGCCGGGTGGATGGAGTTTATCTGCGCGATCCATTCGCCGGCCACACGATTCCCGCGTTGCGCTTCGACCGTGCGGCCCAAGCCGTCGTGGACCGCTACCCGGCCCCAAATGTCTTCACCGCCACCGGCTCCGAAGCGACGGCCAACAACTATCGGCGCCTCGGTAACGACGACAGCGTCGCCGATCAGTTCGATGGACGCTTAGACCGTTACTTTGGGTCACGCCAGCGTATCTTCGGGCGGTATTCGTTTCTCCGCGATGACAGCAAGCCCACCACTCCGCTTCCCGATGGCAGCGGCAATTTGACGGCCGGCGTCATCGGTAACACGCTCTCCCGCGCCGATAGCCTGGCCGCCGAGCACACGTTCACCATTTCACCGGCTTCGGTGAATCAGTTCCGTTTCGGGTCTACGCGACGCAAGTTCAATCGTAACTCGGGCAAAATCGGACAGCCCCTTTCGCAGGCCACCCTGATTCCGAATATTCCCGCCAGTTCGTTTGCCGATGTCCTGCCGACCTACGACATCGTTGGCCTGCAACAATTAGGCCCGCCCGCGAGCGGCAACGCGAACTTCACTACGTCGGTCACCCAGTTCATCGACAATTACTCGCTCGTCCGAGGCAGCCATAGCCTCAAAGCGGGAGCCGATATCCGCCTCCAAACCCTCGACGTTCTGCAGCCGCCCAGCCCCACCGGAAACTTTCAGTTCACAAACATCTTCACCGGCGGACTTTCCCCCGCCGGCGCGGTCACCGCGAACACTGGAGACAGCTTCGCGTCCTTTCTCACCGGACAGGTCGGCCGCTTCAGTATCGACGCCCAACCCCAGGCCATCAAACAGCGAGCCAGAATCGCGGAGTTCTTTCTGCAGGACGATTGGCGTGCCTCCCGGCGGCTTACCGTGAACCTCGGAGTCCGCTATACGCTCAACTTTCCCTCCACCGTGGTCGATAACCGGGGAGCCGTGTTCAATCTCCTCACGCAAAAGCTCGACTTTCTTGGATCCAACGACACCTCGCGAGCCGCGCGGAATCTGGAGAAAAAGAACTTCGCCCCGCGCGTCGGCGTGGCCTTCAAGGTGACCGATTCGTTCGTGGTTCGCAGTGGCTACGGCATCACCTGGATTGAGCAAGCGGGCATCACCACTCCGTTCACCACGCCGCTCTTCCCCTTCATTCAGACTCTGGGTCAACAATCGCTCGACAATATCCATCCCGCCTTTGTGCTCTCTCAAGGTCCCACCGTAACCATTCAACCCCCCAATGCCGATTCGGGCCTCGGCCAGGGTGTCTTTGCCGTGCAACGCAGCAACGGCAGCGGTTACGCCCAGCAGTGGAATTTCACGCTGCAGAGGACCTTTGGCTCCCACTGGAGCATCGAGGGTGGCTATCTGGGCTCCAAGCTGACGCGCCTCGGCGTTCCGGACGTCAACCTCAATCAACTCACGGTGGAACAACTGGCGCTTGGTTCGCAGTTGACGCAGCCGGTGGCCAACCCCTACTTCGGCCAAATCCCGGCCCATACTTCGCTCGGCACCGCCACCATTGCGCGCGGTCAACTTCTGCGGCCTTATCCGCGCTTTACCACCGTGGCGCTGTATCGCAACAACATCGGCCATTCGACCTATCATTCATTTCAATCGCACTTGGAAAGGCGTTTCTCCCGCGGGCTAACCTTCACCGCCGCCTACACGTTCTCCCGCTTGATTGACGACGCCGGCGCCGTGTTCGACTCCGCGGTGCTCACCGGTCCCGTCGCGAACTTCCAGGCGGCCGACAGCTTCAATAAGCGGCTGGAAAAGGACGTTTCCACCGGCAATGTGCCGCACATCTTCTCCTCCGGCTTCGTATATGAGTTACCCATTGGCCGTAGCCGGGCGCGGTCGTTGCGCGGTTGGAAGGATGTGCTCGCCGGAAGCTGGCAGATTGCCGGTATCGCCCGTAGTCAATCCGGAAGCCCGCTGGCGGTTGCGCAGGGAACCAATCTCAATGCCTTTGCGGGCTTCGGCATCCAGCGTCCGAACCGGTTAACCGATCCCACTTTGGCGGCGGAGCTACGGAGCGTTGGACGGTGGTTCAACACCGCGGCCTTCAGCCCCGCGCCACAGTTCACCATCGGCAACAGCGCCCGCAATCCGGTGCTCGGCCCGGGCTACAAAACGCTCGACCTGATGGCGGGCAAGACATTCGCGATCACGGAGCGGGTGCGGACGGAGTTTCGCGCCGAGGTCTTCAACCTCACCAACACCCCGCCCCTGGGGAATCCGAATGGAAGCTTCGGCACCGTGGGGTTCGGAACCATCGCCACCGCGCTCGATCCCCGGGTATTCGAGTTTGTGCTGAAGGTCCATTTCTGATGCTGGGCCGTGCGCCGGTTAGAATCGAAGTCGTCCAGGTGAGAAAGTAGTCATGGTGAAGATACGAGTAGAAAATCGCCTCTCCCAGTTTCGCAAGAGCCGGGGCGTCGGCGCGTCGGATTTGGCGCGGCGCGTCAACGTGAGCCGGCAGACCATTTACGCCATCGAAGCGGGAACCTATGTTCCCAACACCGAAGTCGCCCTCAATTTGGCCCGCCAGTTGGAAGTCTCCGTGGACGACCTGTTTTCGCTGCGGGAAGATTCCCTGCCAGGGGCAGAGTCTCTGGCCGCGGAGGTGCTGAGCGCGGAGCCACCAACGAAAGGGCAGCCCGTCCGGATCTGCCAGATCGGCTCCCGCTGGGTGAGCGTGCCCGTGAGCGCCTCGCCGTACTATCTGCCCGAGGCGGACGGCATCGTCAAAAGCGCTGGCCGGACGAAGGGCCGCGCCGATCTGCTGGTGGTAGGCAAGGACGATGCCGCTCAGAAGCGCCTCGTTCTGGCGGGTTGCGATCCGGCCACCGGATTGCTTTCCCGCATGGTGGAAAAGATCAGTGGCGTGGAGGTGGTATGCGCCGGGGCGGCGAGCAAATTAGCGCTCACCTGGCTGGTGGAGGGCAAGGTCCATATCGCCGGTTCGCACCTGGAAGACCAGCCGACCGGCGAGTTCAACCTCCCGTTTATTCGCCAGCAGTATCCGCAAGAAGAGTTCACGGTGGTAACGTTCGCTCGCTGGGAAGAGGGCTTCGTCGTCTCGCCGGGCAATCCGAAGGAGATTCGGAAAGCCGAGGATCTGACGCGCAAAAACGTGAAGTTTGCCAACCGCGAAATAGGCTCGGGGAGCCGGGCCCTGCTTGATCGGTTGCTGGAGAAAGCCGGGGTCGAAGGCCACCAGGTAAGCGGATATGACCGGGTGGCGTTCGGGCATCTCGCGGCCGCCTGTTGCGTCCTTACCGGCGAAGCCGATGCGTGCCTGGCGACGCGCTCGGCCGCGCAAACTTTCGGGCTCGACTTCGTCGGTCTGCACAGCGAGCGCTACGACCTCGTGATGCGGCGGCGCACTGCGGATCTACCGGCGGTGAAGGCTTTTCTCGACGTGCTGCAACGGGCGACACTACGCCGTAAGCTGGAGGTGTTGGCCGGTTACGACACGTCGCGAACCGGTTCCGTGGTGATGTAATCTCACTGGCTGGCGACCTTGCGCGCCGCCCGCTGGGCCACAATCGCCAAGTACCGCGCGTCGCGCCGGATTAGCTGCCGCACCTGGTCGCTGATCTCCTGCCAATCGTGAATCAGATAACCAGCCTCGGTGCGGCTCATCACCTCGCCGCGCTTTTCTTCGATGATCTGCAGGATGACTTCCGTTTCCGTCCGCGCCACGCCCAGTTGCCCCATCGCCACCGTGCGAAACGACGCCGCCACCCGGCTGAACTCGGCGTTCACCAGCCGTCGAATGCGGCCCGCCCATTCGAGTTGCGCCGCCGAGCCTACCAACTGGAAGCCGGGCACGCCGTCGGAGCCGCCGTCATCTTCCCAAATCTCCAGTTGCTGCATGAAGGTGCCCACGCTCCGACCATAGCACCCGCGTGCTACTCTGCGAAGCAACGCAAAAAGCAGTCCCCGTTGTAACTTAAGCGTTCAAGTCGAGCCGGCCGGTGCTGTCGCCGAAGTTTTCGGTGGCGACTCCCACCCGGTCCAGCATGTTGACGAATAGATTGGCTACGGGAGTGTTCTCCGGGGCCATCACATAACGGCCGCCCCGCTGGCCGCCGGCGCGTCCGGCGACGAGCAGGGGCAGGTTCACGTAAGAGTGCTGATTGCCGTCACTAATGGCGCCGCCATAGAGAATCGTCGAATGGTCGAGTAAGCTACCGTCGCCATCGGGCGTGTTTTTGAGCTTATTCAGGAAGTAAGCGAATAACTCGACGTGGAAGCAGTTGATCTTGGTGACTTTCTCGATAAAGTCCGGATGGCCCCGGTGGTGAGTAAGCGGGTGATGCGGATCGGGCACGCCGATTTCGGGGTAAGTGCGTACACTGCCTTCGCGGCCGATCATCATGGTGGAGACGCGCGTCAAGTCCGATTGGAAAGCGATGGCCTGTAAGTCGAACATGAGCTTCACATAGTCAGCGAATTGGAAGGGAATACCAGAAGGCTTCTCGAGCGGCGGCACTTCGGTATCTTTTTCGGCTAACTCAATGCGTTTCTCCACTTCGCGGAGGGAGGTGAGATACTCGTCGATCTTGCGCCGGTCGGTGGGGCCTAAAGTGGAAACTAGCTTCTGCGTACTTTCAAGCGAGCGATCGAGGATACTACGGCGATACAGCGCGCGGCGGGCGCGCACTTCGGGCGATAAGCTGGGGTCAACATTGCCGAAGAGCCGCTCGAAGACCGAACGGGGATTTACTTCCACCATCATCGGCGTGTCGGCATCTTTCCAGGAAATGCTATTCGTGTAAGCGCAACTGGAGCCGGTATCGCAGTTACCCACCATCCGGGAATCTTCGCAGCCCAGTTGCAAGGACGCCACGCGCGTCTCCGCAGCGAACTTTCGGGCGGCCAATTGGTCGAACGTCAAGCCCGCGTGGACATCGGAGCCAACCGTATATTTGGGCTCGGAAGCAGAGAGGAAACTGCCGGAGGCCTTCGCGTGGCCGCCGCCCTTGGCTTTGCCGGCAACCGGATTCGTGAGGTTACCGACAATATTAATGTCGGACTTAAAAGGCGCCAGCGGCTTGAGGATCCGCGAGAATTCAAAGTCCGCGCCGGTGCCCTTGGGGGTCCAATCGTTCATGATGATGCCGTTGGGCACATACACGACGGCGACGCGCCGGGCCTGCCCACCCGCCTTCGCCGGAGCGGCCATGGCGGGCCGCATTGAGTCGAGCAAAGGCAAGGAGATGGCGCCCCCAATTAAGGCGCGTCGGGAAATGTGCTTTCCGGTGAGGTAAGTCATGGGTTGGTTTCTCCTAAGCGGGCGGCGATTGAGTTGCCGCGGCGGCGCATCTGGAACGGGTAGCTTTTGACGATTTCGACGACGAGTTGCGAAAAACGGTAATTCTGCGCGGGAAGCTTATCGGCGATGCCCGCGACCAGGGCCCGGTCGTAGCGTTCAAGCCCGCGGCCCAGGGCGTAAGTAAATAACTTGTCGGTCATGCCGCGGACAAAGGCGGCGCGGTCATCCTTGAGTAACTTCTTCAGTTCCACCGGGCCGTGGAAGAGGCGGTTTCCGGGTAAGGCGCCTGAGGAGTCCACCGGAAACTTCCCGTCGACGTCGCGCCAGGCGCCAACCGCATCGAAGTTTTCGAGGCCAAAGCCCAACGGGTCCATCTTGGCATGACAACTCGCGCACGCCGGACTCTTCCGGTGCGCTTCCATCTGTTGCCGCAACGACGCCGACTGGCCGACCTTCGTATCATCGAGCGCCGGTACCGAAGGAGGCGGCGGCGGGGGCGGCGCGTTGAGTAAGTTCTCCAAAATCCACTTACCGCGCAAAACGGGCGAGGTGCGCGTGGAGTAAGAGGAGATCGTCAGGATGCTACCGTGGGCGAGAATACCGACGCCGCGCGGGTTCTTACTCATATCCACCCTTCGAAACTCGGGGCCGGTGATGCCAGGGATGCCGTAGTTGCGGGCGAGGCGTTCGTTTAAGTAAGTATAATCAGCATCGAGAATATCGAGGACATTGCCATCCTGGCTGACGATGTTGTGCAGAAAGAGTTCGGTTTCCCGTCGCATGGCATAGCGGAGGCTTTCGTCAAAGTCCTTGAAACGTTCAAGGTCCGGCTTCATCACGTCAATGTTCTTAAATTGCAGCCACTGGCCGGCGAAGTTCTCGACCAAGGCGCGGGACTTCGGATCCTTCAGCATGCGCTGCACCTGCGCGGTGAGCACGGCGGGTTGGCGTAACTGGTTCGCCGCGGCCAGGCGAAGTAACTCGGTGTCCGGCGTGCTGCTCCAGAGAAAGTAAGAGAGGCGCGCGGCGAGCTCATACTGATTTACCGGTTGATCGGCCTCGGCGGCTTTTACCAGCGGATCGCGTTCGATGCGGAAGAGAAAATTGGGCGAAACCAAAACCGCCTGCAATGCCGTCGCCACACCTTCTTCAAATGAGTCGCCCTGCTTGCGGGTGAGGCGATAGGAGCTGACGAATTCCGTTACTTCAGCCGGAGTTACAGGGCGGCGGAAGGCACGGGCGGCGAAAGAAGCGACAATTTGCCGGGCGCACGGCGTATCCTTCGCACCGCAAACGAAAATCCCCTTAGCGGGCCCACCCGTTTGTTTGAAAGGGCCGCCAATATCCAGCGATTCCCAACGGTTGTCGATGCGGGTCTCGATGCGATCGGTCTTGATCTTCGTGCCGTACTTCCGCAGCGTCTCAATGTCTTTTTCGGTCAACTTACCGCGCGTGCCGATCAAAGGCTCGGCCTTGCGAGTTGACGGCTCCGGGCCGTTATAGCTAGCCGGCAAGCCATGGTAATTACGCAGATAGGACATCGAGAGTAAGTGCTCGCCCGCCTTCACCGGCGCGCGCACCTCCACGATCTGCCCTTCGAGGTCGGTCGCATCCACCATCCAGTCGTTGATCTTCACCCCGTCAATCCAAAAGGCCGGATTGACGGGCTCCGATTGATTGGGCCGGTGGCCATTCAGCACCAGGCGAAAGTTATACTCGGCGTCGACCGGAAAGCGATGCAGAAAGTGGGCGGCGTGGCGCGTGCTCAGTCCGCTCAGGTCGTAGTCCTTCACCTGCTCCGGAGTTAGCGGCCGCCCCTTGGTGTCGTTGGTGAGTAACTCATTGAGCCGGACCGGGGCCGAGTAATGAATATTCGCCGGCTTGAGTTTCTCCGGCCCAAAGATCGCCGTGCGGACGACGCGTTCGGCGGCATCGACGTATTTTTCGAGTAACACCGGCGATAGGTTGAGCGCTTCACCGATATTGTCGAAGCCAAAGGCCGACTCGTCTTGAGGAAAATTCTCTGTGGGGCGGATGTCGACGCCGAGCAGGTCCCGGACGGAGTTGTTGTATTCCGAGCGGTTCAGTCGCCGGGCCGTGGGGCGACCGGCGTCGGGCTTGGTGGCCCGATCCTGCCGATGGAATTCCCCGTCCAGCCACCGGGTGACGGCATCGATTTCCGGGGCGGGGGGCCGAGGCGCGCCTTGCGGAGGCATTTCGCCGGATTTGAGCTTGGCCGTCACCCGTTCCCACAACTCGCGATCGCCATCGAAGTTATGGGCCGCACTCAGGTTCACGTCGCCCGATTGGACCTTGGCGTTGTGGCAACCAACGCAGTTTTTCTTCACCAAAGTGGAGACCGCTGTAGAGTCTGCGGCGGCGGCGACCAGGCTGCTGGCGAAGGCGGTAATGAGGACGGCGGTGCGGATTGGGGGGCCTCTCTGTTACGAGTTTACTGCTAAACATAAGGCGATGAAAGCCCGTTCATAGTTACGTACCAAATATGGTCTTGAATCCGGTCTAGACGGCTAAAGCCCCAACTCGGCGGAGCGGGCCTGCATGGCCCGGATGCAGAACCCAAGGTGCGCTTCCACATCGACGCCCATCTCGGCCACGCCCAAGGCGATGTCCTCGCGGTTCACGCCGCGGGCAAAGGCCTTGTCCCTGAGCTTCTTCTTGACGCCCGCCACATCGACATCGTGGACGCTGCGAGTGGGCTTGACGTAGCTGCAGGCGGTGATAAAGCCAGCCAGTTCGTCACAGGCGAAGAGCGTGCGCTCGAGCTTGGAGACGCGGTCGACGCCGGTGAAGGTGGCGTGTGAGAGGATGGCGCGCCGGATCTCTTCGCTGACGCCGCGCGCCTCAAGGATCGCTTGGCCCTTCACCGGATGGTCCGGCAGGTTGGGGTGGATCTCCCAATCGAAGTCATGCAGCAGGGCCGTGACTCGCCATTTCTCCTCGTCCTCGCCAAACTCCTTCGCATAGGCGGCGACGCAGGTTTCGACGGCTAAGGCGTGTTTGCGCAGGCTTTCGGACTGAACGAACTCGCACATCAAACTCCAGGCTTCTTCTCGGGTCATCTTTGTACTATAATCAGAATTGTCCGCACGATGTGGGCCTGTGGCGCAGTTGGGAGCGCGCTTCCATGGC
>Ga0105048_10013309_pt1 | contig 12863 bp, 10 predicted proteins | sample MAT05_FD_78382 | JGI IMG/M metagenome (GOLD analysis project Ga0105048, IMG submission 78382) | Freshwater microbial communities from Lake Fryxell liftoff mats and glacier meltwater in Antarctica - MAT-05 | ecosystem: Environmental > Aquatic > Freshwater > Ice > Liftoff microbial mat | place...
TCCCCCGCACTCCTCCCGCTCACCCCACCCGCCCCCCTCTACCTCTCACTGCTACCGCGCACTGCTACCGCGCGCTGCACTACTACACCACCTTATAATTTTTATACTCCCCAATTCGCCAGCCGGTAAAATCCTCTACACCATGCAACAACCTCGATGCAAAAGACATTTTTTGTTGTGTTGGATCAAATGAAAATTTCCAGTTTTGCTGACTAATTTTTTTTTGAATTACTTTTGGATGCACACCTCTGAAAAGTACTAGTGAATCAATTTGGGAATAATCAAATTCGTCTGCTACTTGAATATTTTTTTCCACCCACTCATCATCGTGCCAAAGTTTATGAAACGACTCCTGTTTAGCCTGCATAGCGGAGGGAGGCTTCACCCACCCGTAATGATGTATGGCAGCAGATACAGGTTTTACTTTCAGTTTCTTTCCATTCTTTTTAAATCCCTGAGCATCTTTATAGGAACGAATTGATTTATCATTTTTAATAATTCTTATTTCCTTTCTATACCATTTCCTGGAATTACCTATGTAATCATAAGAACCATAAAAATGTTTGTAGTTCAAAAGCAAACCCTCTACATCTTTGTTGTCTTTATATTTCTTCATTGCATCATTCACTGCTTCAGTGCCATGCTCATGAAATACTTCATCGCCCTGGATATAAAATGCCCAGTCGGAATCAGCAGATATTTTATCGAATGCTTTATTTGTTTCTAAAGCCAGAACTTTGCCGCCTTCACGCAAACTGTCATCCCAAATGCTATCATATATTTTAATACGAGGATCATTGATCGATTGAATAAGTTCTTTGGTGTTATCCTCCGAATTCCCAACCATTACTATCACTTCATCACACAAAGGCAGGATCGACAAAATAGCTTCCCTTACAGGATAATCGTATTTATTGGCATTGCGGATAAAGGTAAAACCGGAAACTTTCAAAGCTGAATTTAATAAAATTGGATGTGATTATTTACTTAGAATAAATTTCATCGACATCCCAACATAATTGGATGGCGTAAATTGCATAAGTTCTTTTTTAACGGTATCTGATACTTTCAGATTTTCTATAAACAGATGCATAACAGATTTATTTATTTTTTCACCTGTACGGGTTAAATCCTTAAGAGTTTCATAGGGATTAGGATATCCTTCTCTTCTTAAAATTGTTTGGATTGCTTCAGCAACAACTGCCCAGTTATTTTCCAGATCCTGTTCAATAGCTACATTATTCACTATAATTTTATTCAAACCCCTTTGCAATGATTTAAAAGCAATTAGCGTGTGAGAAAATGGAACACCAATATTTCGCATTACAGTTGAGTCGGTTAAGTCGCGCTGCATCCTTGAAATAGGTAGCTTGCTAGATAAATGTTCAAAAATTGCATTTGCAAAACCAAGGTTACCTTCGGCGTTTTCATAATCAATTGGGTTAACTTTATGCGGCATAGCGCTTGAACCCACTTCGTCTTTTTTTACTTGTTGAGTAAAATAATTCATTGATATGTAAGTCCACATATCACGACACAAATCAATTAAAATGGTATTAATTCGTTTATTGCCATCGAAGAGTGCAGCCAAATTATCGTAATGTTCGATTTGCGTAGTAATTTGTGAACGGTGCAAACCTAATCCTTCCACGAAAGTGTTGCCGAAATTTACCCAATCAATCTCAGGATAGGCAGCATAGTGGGCGTTAAAATTCCCCGTTGCTCCTCCAAATTTTGCAGACCAAGGAATGCTACGAAGCAAATTTAGCTGTGCATCGAGGCGTTCTGCAAAAACTGCGATCTCTTTTCCTAATGAAGTTGGTGAAGCAGGCTGGCCGTGAGTATGTGCCATCATAGGAATGTTTCTCCATTCTTCAGAAAGTTCCACAAGCCGGGAACGTAATTCATTTATTGCCGGTAACATTACTTCTTCCATTGCGTCTTTTACGGAAAGAGGTATAGCAGTGTTGTTTATATCTTGTGATGTTAATCCGAAATGTACAAATTCACTACCATCACCAAGTGCTTCTTCATAATTTTGTTTGATATAATATTCCACAGCTTTTACATCGTGATTAGTCACCGATTCAATATCCTTAATGGCTTTTATATCAACGACTGATAAATCTTGAATTAGTTTTTCGAGTTTTTGTATGGAATAAGTGGATATATTTTTCAGTTGAGGTAACGGAATTCTGCACAAGGCTATAAAATAAGCTGCTTCCACCTTAACCCGGTAACGAATAAGTGATGATTCTGAAAAGTAGGCTGCCAGTGGCTCACAACTTTTACGGTACCTGCCATCCACAGGAGAAATGGCATCATATGTTGATATATTCATAGCTCTTCAATCAGATTGCAAAGATACATATCTTGAAGGAATTCACTAGAATCTTTGCTTCTGAAATTTTCATTCACCAAATTTGCATTTCAAAATATAGATTTCACAATGAGAGCTTTAAAACTTTTATTTTTGGGTTTCTTACTCGTTTTAATATTAAGTCCCCTGCAGGTGGTTTGTCAACCAACTACCGATACAATTTATACCCCCGATTCAGATGATAAAGATCTGGTAGCTATGGAGATTTTTGATACTAGTGGACAGGTGATTGCTGCCGGGCGACTTTATAAAGGGAAAAAGCATGGACTGTATAGACAGTATAATGCTAAGTATACACTCATCTATTTGCAGGAATTTAAGAAAGGGGTTCCAGATGGCATTGCTCTTAAGTTTGGGGCCAATGGTGCATTGGAACTCGAAGAAAATTATAAATTGGGATCCCTGAATGGTAAACGCATTCAGTACCGCTTTGGTGGCCTTAAGCGGTCTGTAGAAAATTTTAATAACGGAAAGCTGGAAGGTCCCAAAATTGTATATTACGATAGCGGCTTTAAGCAGGAAGAAGCCCACTATACATACGGTTTACGTAATGGCATTTCAACCTGGTTTAATCAGAGTGAAATCAAAACAATTCAATACACTTATAAAAATGGTATTCTTGAAGGTCCTGCAAAGACATTCTTTTTTAATTCCAAAGTTCAAACAGAAGGAAATTATCTCAACGACATCGAACATGGGGAATGGAAACATTTTGATGAAAATGGAAAACTTTTGAAGTCTGTTTTTTACAAGGAAGGCAAAATCGAAAAAGAAGTCATTCAGTAATTTTCAGGAGATGGATCTAAACTTGGCTTGAAATTGACACTTTTTCGGGGTGTAATCCACGATTTTCAAGGAACCAAGAAGGCTTTTAAATGCTGTTTTTAGGCGTTTTATTTAAATAAATTGAATTTTTTACGCTGGTTTTCAACGATTTATAGAATATTTTCTACTGGAAACTTTACAAACAAAAAAAGTTTCCATAGTTTTGTACCCGAAATGAAAACTGAAGCAGAAGAAAGAATCATTGAATCGGCAACTGAGTTGTTTTACCGATTTGGAATAAAGAGTATCACAATGGACGATGTGGCTAAGCATCTGGCTATGTCTAAGAAAACTCTTTATCAGCACTTTCGTGATAAAAATGAGATGGTGAAGAAATGTTGTGAGCATGATCTGGAAAAGAGGCAATGTATGTTTATGGAAATTGCAGAACAGGCAGCTGATCCTATTGGGGAGCTTATGCAATTAATGAAGCACATGGAATCGATGTTCAGCAGGGTCAACCCATATCTGTTTTACGACATGAAGAAATATTATCCTGAAGTTTGGAAAGTTTACCGCAACTTCAAAGAGAAAAATATGATGGCGATGATTGAAGAGAATTTCAGAAAAGGTATTGAAGTTGGATTATACAGAAAAGACATTAACACAGCCATTCTCGCACGTTTAAGAATGGAAGAAGTTGAAATGGGTTTCAATCCGGAGTACTATCCACCTGAAAAATTCACTGTTGCAAAAGTGCAGCTGGCTTTATTTGATCACTTCATGCATGGAATCACAACAATTAAAGGGCATAAATTAATTAACAAGTATAAACAAATTATTGAAGAGGACTAATTCCTGTTTTTATGAAATCATACAAAATCATATTCAAAAATCTTAGTTATTCGTACGTAATCTGTCTAGTGCTAATAGGATCATTCCATGCACGTGCTCAGGATGCTGCGCCGATGTCGTTTACCTCTCAGCAAGCAATAGAGTACGCCGTCAAAAACAATGTCAACATCATAAACGCCGATCTGGAAACTGAAATTTCACAGGCTAGGGTGAATGAATTAATTGGTGTGGGGCTTCCTCAGATAAAAGGAAACATAGACCTTAATGATTTTCTCGAAATTCCAACACAATTTGTGCCGGCCGAATTTTTTGATGGTGAACCGGGCACATATGCTCCTGTGAAATTCGGTCAGCAATATACGGCTTCAGCCGGAATAACTGCAACACAACTACTCTTCGATGGATCCTACATTGTAGGTTTACAGGCATCTAAAACCTATGTAGAACTTTCACGAAAAACTTCCACCCAAACAAAAATTGAGGTTGCCGCCAATGTAAATAAAGCATATTATTTTGTTTTAGTTGCTGAAGAACGGTTGAAACAACTTAATAATGATCTTGAAAGACTTGCTAAATTAAAAGATGATACCAAAGCTCTTTTTGATAATGGCTTTGTCGAGAAAATTGATTACGACAGAGTTGAATTGAGTTATAACCTTGTTGAGAATTCCAGAAATCAAACTATCAGACTGGTTAATAATAGTTATAACATTCTGAAGTTTCAAATGGGACTAAATCAGAAAACCACTATTACTCTTACCGAAAAAATTGCTGATGTAAGTGTTACTGCAACTCCGGTGGAAAAGGACAGCGTGACCGTTGGAAACAGGATTGAGTATTCAATTCTTGAAACACAATACAAGCTGGCAGGACTTGATCTCAAAAGATATAATGCAACCCGGTTGCCTAGCATAGGATTGTTTGGTAATTTCAGTACCAACGCTTCAAGGGATGAATTTAATTTTATTGATTCAGATTATAAGTGGTACCCGACTTCTATTATTGGGGCATCTCTTTCAATTCCTATTTTTACAGGATTAATAATTAATTCTCAGGCTAAACAAGCGCGATTAAAACAAACTCAGGTTAAAAATTCATTTTACCTCCTCGAGCAAAATATAAATCTTGAGTATGAGAATGCAAAAATAACGTTGCAAAATAATATTCTAAAGCTTGAAATACAGGAGAAAAACAGAGATCTTGCACGTGAAATTACCCGCGTATCTAAAATAAAGTATGATCAGGGTGTTGGCTCCAATCTTGAAGTAATCGATGCAGAGTCCTCTCTTAGAGAAGCAGAGACCGAATACTACACTGCTTTGCTGGAATCCATTATTTCTAAAATAGATCTTGATAAGGCTACCGGTTTAATTAAATATTAATTACACATAACTCTCTACCCAAAAATTAAAATTCCCAAATTATAGTTTATGAAAAACATACTTCCATTATTTTTAATTACACTTTTTATTTCTGCATGCGGCGGAAATGAATCAGGTGATAAACAGGCTCAGCTGGATAAATTATTAAAGCAGCAAGCTGAAATTGCCAATCAAATAAGAGTGCTGAAAAGTGAAATGAACAGCAATGAAAAGGATAATACAGGAATTCGCCTGGTATCAATTCAAAAGGTGCAATCACAGGAGTTTCGTCATTTTGTTGAAGTACAAGCCAAGGTTGATGGTGATGAGAGTATTTCTGTGAGTCCGCGCACACAGGGTACTGTGACTTCTATCCTGGTTAAAGAAGGTGATCGTGTTTCAAAAGGGCAGGTTTTAGCTACGCTCGACGACCAGATCACTCGTCAGTCGCTTGCAGAAGTGCAGGTACAATACGATTTTTCAAAAACTATTTTCGATCGTCAAAAGAATTTATGGGATCAGAAAATTGGTAGCGAAATACAATACCTCACGGCAAAGAACAATAAAGAGTCACTGGAGAAAAGACTCGGTTCTATAAATGAACAATTGGATCTAACCAGAGTGAAATCTCCTGTTAACGGAACAATCGATAACGTGGGTATTAAAATAGGTCAATCGGTGATGCCCGGAATGGCTGCCATGTCTGTTGTGAATCTTACCAACCTGAAAGTGAAAGGTGAAGTTGGCGAATCGTATGCCGGTAAAATTAAAAAGGGTGATGATGTTATTCTTTATTTCCCTGATCTGCAAAAAGAAATTAATTCAAAAGTTGGTTTCTCTGCAAAAGGAATAAACACCCTCAACCGTACTTTTAATGTAGAGGTACCGTTGACAGGAAACCAGGAGGAATTTAGTCCAAACATGGTTGTGGTAATGAAAATTGTAGATTACAAGACCGACAAAGCATTCATTTTACCTGTCGATCTTCTTCAACGTTCCAGCGACGGCTATTTTGTAATGGTTGGAAATGAAGAATCAGGAAAGTTAATTGCCCGTAAAAAAATTGTTACTCCCGGAAGAACTTACAACGGACAAGCAGAAATGGTTAGTGGTATTTCTGAAGCAGATCAGGTAATTGTTACCGGTTACCGTGATTTGAATGAAGGGCAAGAACTCAGAACTAAATAATTCAATTGAAATAAAATTGTTATGATTGATAAATTTAAAGAATTTAAACCTTCCAGCTGGGCGATTGATAACCGGACGAGTATATATATACTTACCATTATCATTACACTGTCGGGATTGGCAGCTTATAATTCATTGCCAAAGGAAAATTTCCCTGAAATCATCGTTCCTCAGATATTTGTAAGTACTATTTACCCGGGAACTTCTCCTGAGGATATGGAAAATTTGGTGTCGAAGCCACTTGAGAAACAAATGAAGTCTATTTCAGGTGTGAAAAAAATTACCAGTAACTCACTTCAGGATTTCTCGAACATCATTGTGGAGTTTAATACCGATGTGGATGTTGCAGATGCAAAGCTTAAAGTAAAAGATGCCGTAGATAAAGCCAGCAATGACTTACCGACCGATTTGCCCAATGAACCTAATGTTCAGGAAATTAATTTTTCTGATATTCCAATCTTATACCTCAACATCGCAGGTGATTATCCACTAGATAAACTCAAAGAATATTCGGATGATTTGAAAGATCGTATCGAAGGTTTAAAAGAAATCACCCGTGTTGATATGGTGGGTGCACTCGACCGTGAAATCCAGATCAACGTAGATATGTATCGGGCTCAAGCTGCAAAAGTTTCTATGAGAGATATTGAAAATGCAGTGGCTTTTGAAAATATGACTATATCAGGAGGTACAGTTGCTATGGATGGCCTCCGTAGATCCATCAGTGTAAAAGGAGAGTTTAAAGATGTAGAAACACTTAAAAATATTGTTGTTGTGTCGACTGAAGGTGCTCCCATTTATCTGAGAGATATTGCTGAAGTTAAGGATGGATTTAAAGATCAGGAAAGCTATGCACGTTTGTACGGGAAGAATGTAATCACTCTTAATGTTGTTAAACGAAGTGGGGAAAATCTTATTGAAGCTTCCGACAAAATAAAAGATATCCTTACAGAAATGCAGGAAACATCTTTGCCGAAAGATTTGAAAATTACAATTACAGGAGATCAATCCAATCAAACTCGTGTTACATTGCACGATCTTATTAACACAATTATAATTGGATTTATTTTAGTAACAATATTATTGATGTTCTTTATGGGTGCCACTAATGCACTCTTTGTAGCACTTTCAGTTCCACTATCTATGTTCCTGGCGTTTCTGTTCATGCCCACTATTGGGTTTACTATGAATATGATTGTTTTGTTTTCTTTCCTTCTCGCACTTGGTATTGTTGTAGATGATGCTATTGTAGTAATTGAAAATACACATCGTATATTTAATAACGGAAAGGTGAATATTATTACTGCAGCAAAGACCGCCACCGGCGAAGTATTTCTACCGGTACTTTCAGGAACACTCACCACACTTGCGCCATTTGTTCCACTTGCTTTTTGGGAAGGTATTGTAGGGGAGTTTATGTTCTTCCTGCCCATTACACTCATCATTACTCTCACCGCATCACTTCTGGTAGCTTATATTATTAATCCGGTATTTGCAGCTACTTTTATGAAGCCTCATGAAGCCAATGAAGATATCTCTAAAAGAAATAAAAGCATAAAGATCGTTTCTATCATACTTGCTGCAATTGCCTTAATCTCTTATGTATCAGGAAATTTTGGCTTTGGTAACTTCTTTGTTACCATGTTGGTGTTGTACATAATTTATCGATTGTGGATTCTGAAGGCGATTACTTATTTTCAGGAAAGATTATGGCCTGCATTCACAGGAAAATATAAAAAGGTACTCTCATGGGCTCTTGATCGTCCCTGGAAGTTGATCATGGGAACCGTAGCGCTATTTATATTTACAATCGTGCTTCTTATTTTCAGAGCTCCCGATACTCGCTTTTTCCCTCAGGGAGAGCCCAACTTCATATATGTTTATCTCACACTCCCGGTAGGTACCGATCAGGCACAGACCGATTCTATTACTCAAATTGTTGAGAAAAAAGTTACTGATGTAGTTGGAGCTGATAATGAAATTGTTTCTTCTATCATCTCTAACGTTGCGGTAGGTGTTACCGATCCTGCTGAAAACGATCAGGCTACTTATGCTCATCGTGCCAAGGTAACCGTTGCATTTGTTGAATTCGGAAAACGTAATGGAATTTCAACAAGAGATTACCTAGCAAAAATTCGTGATAATGTAAAAGGTATTCCCGGCGCCGAAATTTCTGTCGATCAGGAACAGGGTGGACCTCCTACCGGTAAACCAATTAATATTGAGATAAGTGGTGATAAGTTTGAAGATCTCATCAGCTCTTCAGCCGGATTGAAACAATATCTTGACTCTTTGCAAATTCCCGGTGTGGAAGAATTAAAATCAGACTTGCAGAATAATAAGCCTGAAATAGTTTTCAATATCGATCGCGAACGTGCTAATAGGGAAGGGATATCTACCGGACAGGTTGGCTCCGAACTCAGGACTGCTATCTTCGGAAAGGAAATTTCTAAATTCCGCGATAATAATGATGAGTATGATATTCAGCTCCGTGTAACCAAATCGCAGCGCGATAATATTGATCAGCTAAGAAATATGAAAATTACTTATCGTGATATGAATATGGGCGGACTGGTTCGTCAGGTTCCTTTGTCATCCTTCACCGATATAAAGTATTCATCAACTTATGCAGGCATCAAAAGGAAAAATCAGAAACGTGTCATTACATTATATTCAAATATTCTGACCGGATTTTCTCCTAATAAAGTTGTAGCTGATGTGCAGTCAGCAGCCGGTAGTTATGTTCTTCCCGAAGGTGTTGCAATTGATATGACCGGTGAGCAGGAAGAACAACAACAAACAATGTCGTTCCTGGGTAGCGCTTTGCTTATCTCATTAGGATTGATATTCCTCATTTTGGTAACTCAATTTAACTCAGTAAGTAAACCCTTAATTATTCTCACCGAAATTATATTTAGTTTGATCGGTGTACTTTTGGGTTATGCAATCTTCGATATGGAAATTTCAATTATCATGACCGGTGTAGGAATTGTTGCCCTCGCCGGAATTGTAGTTCGAAACGGAATCCTCTTGGTTGAATTTACGGATTTGTTGCGGGAACAGGGAATGGAATTGCGGGCTGCTATCATTGAAGCAGGCAAAACCAGAATGAAACCTGTGTTGTTAACAGCCACAGCTACCATGCTTGGTTTAATTCCTCTTGCTGTTGGTTTGAACATCGACTTCGTAAAACTCTTTACTGAATTAAATCCTCATATTTATTTTGGTGGTGATAGTGTAGCATTCTGGGGTCCACTGTCGTGGACAATGATCTTTGGATTAGGCTTCGCTACATTCCTTACACTTATCCTTGTTCCTGTTATGTATTTGATTAGTGAAAGAACAAAATTGAAATTGAAGGCAAACAAGTTAAATAGAAAGCAAAATGATGGAATCCCTGTTGATCCGGCAACGGAAATTGCTTCCATGTCGTAATCACCTGAGTTTAAATTTTATGTAACTGATTATGTTTCGATTAATATATGTGCTTGCAATTGTTCTTGCACCCCTCACTTCAATTGCACAGTTAACAAAACAAGAACTCTTCTCAGTAAACCGTAATAGTATAATGGGAGAGGGACAGTTTAATTTTAAAATGGCAGTCAATTCAGATGAATTAATCGCCTTTAATTCGTGTAATCGACCTGTTGTTTATCTCATCAGGTTTGGAGTGATTACTGATAGCATCAAACTCGAATACAAGGGTTGTGTGCGCAATATGGAATTTGATGAAAATGATAATCTCCTTATTATGGACAATGAGGAGAAAACCATTTATCGTTACAATCACCGAACTTGCGCTATGGAGAAATTGCCCTATAATAAACCCGAAGATTGGTACATTTATCAAAACCATTGGTATAAATTTTTTGAGATAGGATCCGTTCCTACATTTTATAATAACCGTGAGTATCTGCAGGATTTTTATTACACGAGGTTCGATTATTCCTATAACCTGTATTTGAATTATTCTAATGGATACATTTACCAATATGCCTATAATTTTATCCGTAAAGTCGGTAACAGAAAAACTTACATCGCATTAAAAAAAGGAGACCTGTGGTTCAGTGACAGGCTAAGCAATAAATGCAAAATGCTCCTCATTGACCTCGATCGCGAAGTAGTGGTGTATTATAACCGTGCACTTGTTTTAATTTGTGAAGATTTTAAAGCAGGACGTATCACCGAATATTCGAGTCCTGTTCCAAATGGAGAACCGGTTCAACTCGATTACGCCACCAACAAAGCACAAAAGAAAATATGGGGAGTTAGTGGTTTCGATAAAAATAAAATTTCTTTTTCTGCTTACTCCTTTGTGTGGGAGTAAGCAGAAAAAGTTTTACTTTTATATTCTAAAAGTTCTTAAGCAAAAATGCTATAGCCAGTTTATTGGCATCTTCTGCAGCAGCCTTGTCATATTTTGAAGGGTTGCTTGGGTTGGCAAAAGCATGATCTGCATCGTACCATTTAATGGCTAAAGGTTTGTGCAATGACTTCATCTGTTTTTCAAATTCATCAACAACAGCATGATTGATCCAGCCATCTTTACTTGCAAATATTCCTAATATAGGAGAATCAATTTTTTCTAATTTTTCTATATCTTTCTCAGGCATTCCGTAATACATCACACAACCTTTCGAATTTTTTCCGGCCAATATTGTTGCCTGCAACGACCAAGCCCCACCAAAACACCAACCTATTGTTTGAATTTCGGCATCGGTACCTGCATATTGCAATGCACCGTTAATAATGGCAACTGCCCGTTCTTGTTTGACCTCCTGCATAAACTTTCCTGCATCATCAGCATTGGTAGCAACTTTGCCATCATATAAATCAATTGCAATTACATTCACTTCGGGTATCGCAAGGGCCAAAGCTTCGGCTTCTTTACGGATGTGATCATTCAATCCCCACCATTCATGAATCACAAAAAGGAATTTTTTACTCTTAACTTCCGATTTAATCATATATCCCTTACCGTTTGTCCCATCCGATGTAGTAAACGTAAGTTCTGATCCTGTTGAAGGAGTAAAATTTATTGGATCAGGAGCAAGATGGGCCTTTTGAAAGTCAGCATCTTTTCCCAGCATCGCAAATTCAGCGGTCGCATTCATGGCGCAACAGCTTTTAGTTTGTGCAAATGCATTGTTTTGATTGATTACTATAATCGTAAAAGCAATTATGCAGGTTAGTTTTTTCATGGTTTTTATATTTTTAATGTAGGAACAAATATTATTAACACAAGAGTTTAATTAGGCATTTCTTGCATTCTATAAAGATAGATATTTCTAATTTAATAGTTAGATTATTGATAAACAATTATATACAACATATCATTTTTTGTCTTTTTATCTAATTTGCCGTGTTTTTATTGCTTTAATTTCCTTACTTTGCCGTCCCTTTTGGTCAATTCTGCACACCACTCAGGGTCTCTGTATAAAATCTATTTGCCTGAAGTGGATATGAATTATTGGTTAGTAAAGTCGGAACCTTCGGTTTATCCCTGGCCACAGTTTTTGGTCGATGGCGAAACATGTTGGAGTGGTGTCAGGAATTATGCAGCAAGAATTCACCTTAACGGGATGAAAAAGGGTGACCCTGTTATGTTTTACCACAGCAATGAAGGACTCGAAGTTGTAGGTATTGCAAAGGTGTTTAAAGAATCTTATCAGGATCCTACAACAACCGATGAGCGTTGGGTGGCAGTCGATCTGAAACCTTACAAAACTTTAAAGAAGCCTGTGCATCTGAAAATCATTAAATCGGATTCTCGACTAAAAGATATTGCACTGGTACGAATAGGAAGATTATCGGTGATGCCATTAACAAAAATTGAATATGATGTGCTCCTCGAACTTGCAGGTGCCGCTAAATAACTAACACGAATTTATGAAATCAAACTTTCGAATTTATTCTCTATTTTTATTTGTACTTATTCAATTAACAGTATTAACTGCTTCTTCTCAAACAGGAACTATCAGAGGTTTCGTTTATTCCAAAGAGACCGGCGAACCCATTTTATTTACTAATGTTTATCTTGCCGGAACAACTTTTGGCGCCGCTACCGACGTGAATGGTTATTACTCCATTTCAAAAGTCCCGGTAGGTTCTTATGATCTGATGGTTTCTTCAATTGAACACGATACACTCAGAACTCCTGTTGTGTTGAGAGCAGGTGAAATTGTAACTAAAAAACTATTTCTAACCAAACGATTGGTGAATTTAAAAACTATCGACATTTCGGCTGAAAAACAGGAGCAGCGAACTGATGTAAAAATGTCGGTTAATAAAATCACACCAAAAGAACTGAAACA
>Ga0105048_10013310_pt1 | contig 12863 bp, 10 predicted proteins | sample MAT05_FD_78382 | JGI IMG/M metagenome (GOLD analysis project Ga0105048, IMG submission 78382) | Freshwater microbial communities from Lake Fryxell liftoff mats and glacier meltwater in Antarctica - MAT-05 | ecosystem: Environmental > Aquatic > Freshwater > Ice > Liftoff microbial mat | place...
CAAGGTCACCGCCGGCACCGTGGCCCGCGCTCTGCAATTCTTTCGCCGGACTCTCGGTTGGCTGACGTTCGCTTATGTCGCAAGTGCGCTCGTCGCGATGGTCGCGCTTGAGTGGTGGGGCGAGAACCTGTGGGTATTCAGCCTGATGCTCTTTGCGCCCCCGCAGATGCTTTTGGTGCCTCTGTTAGTCCTGACCCCGCTGTGCTTGCTTTTTCGTCCGCGACTCTGTCTTTGGCACTTTGCCTGCGTGCTGGCGCTCGCGTTTGGATACATGACCTTTCGCTGGTCGGGAGTGCCGTCGCGTGGCCCGAACGTCATCACGGCAGTGACCTTCAACGCCGGGCAAAGCAGTCGTGCGCAGTTCGACGAGTTCATTGATCGGGAAAAGCCCGACGTGATCGTGCTTCAGGATGCCGGGAAATCCTATGGCATCTACCTCGCGGCGAAACTGCCGGCGTTTTATGTCGCCGGCCACGGCGAGTTCGCGTTCGTCAGCCGCTTTCCCATTCAGAAGTCTGCGCTGCTCACGGAGCCGAATTGGGGGGGACGTCCGGTGGCCGCGCGATTCGAGGTCATGGCAGGAGACCGCGCGCTCGTCTTTTATAGTGTCCACATGCCTACGCCGCGGCAGGAGTTGTCGCGCTTTATTGGCGGCCGTCGCGTTCTTGGCGACCTTGTCGGGCGCAAGCGTCGGGAGCCGGGATTTGGCAATTACCGGGAGTGGCTCGCCCTCAGAATCCAACTCGCCCGCGATCTGCGCAAAGTGTTTGCCGAAGAAAAGCTACCTTTCATCGTCGGAGGCGATTTCAACATGGCTGACCATGGTTATATCTATCATCTATTCGCGGGCGAAATGGATGACGCATTCAAAGTGGCGGGCCGCGGCTGGGGTCTGACGTTCCCTGGCAGCACTAGAAACCCGGTGGCGGGCTTCGGACCGTGGCTGAGGCTGGATTACTTCTTCACCGGCCGCGGGTGGCGTGCGGTGGAGTGCCGTCCCGAGCCGGGCACGAAGTCGCAGCACAAGGCCGTGCTCGCGCGATTCGAGCCGTTGCCGCAAAAATGAAAGCCGACGTGCCCGAACAAAAACAGCCGCCTGCGACCGGAAAAAATCGCGCCTGGCTGATCTGCTGCATCGTCTTCGTGCTCGCATTTGACCTCGCCTTCTTCTGGCAGCGGTCCGGCGGTGCGTATCGGAGCGAGTTTGGCGGTCACCCGGACGAAGCCGCCCACTACGTCACCGGATTGTTTGTTCGCGATTCCCTGGTCATGGCCAGCCGCTACGTGACGGGCGGCTTCGACGGGTCGCCGATTCAGGTCGGGAAAGACTTCGCCGATAGGTACTACACCCATTATCCGAAAATCAGCCTCGGCGTCTGGCCGCCGTTTTTCTACCTCGTACAGTCTGCATGGACCCTCCCGCTTTCACCCTCACGGACGTCCGTTCTCCTCCTGATGTGTGCACTGGCGGCGGCGGTCGCGGTCTTGCTCTTTCGTGCGCTCCGCGACGAATACGGCATTTGGCTGGCGGCGTTCGGAGCTGCGCTGCTCGTCTCCCTGCCGCTTTTCCGACTCTCCTTTGGAATGGTCATGGCCGAAACCCTCAGCGCGTTGCTGATGTTCGGCGCCGCCCTCTCCTTCGGCGATTTTCTTGACCGGGAAAAGCGAGGTGACGCGTTGCGGTTCGGCGCTTTCGCAGCACTGGCAATCCTCACAAAAGGCACCGGCCTCGCCCTCGCGCTCGCGGTGCCTTTGGCCCTGATCTTCACCCGCAAATTTCATCTACTCGGGCGCCCGGCGCTGTGGTGGGGCGTGCTGATCGTCGCCGTCGTTGCCGGGCCGTGGACTTGGGCCACGCGGAATCTCGGCAAGGGAGGCTGGGTGGAACCCGGACCCTCATGGAATTTCACGCGCGAAGCAGTGCCTTACTACGCGACCAAATTTGGATTCGGTCTGGGCCTGCTTGTGCTGCTTCTATTTTGTGTCGGCGCTTTTGTGAAAGTCCGCGCGGGGTTGCGGAATCCAGGCCGATGGGCAGCGGCGGGAGCGCTCATCATCGCGGTGATCTGTTTCCAGTCCATCGCGCCGGTGGGCATGGAGGCGCGGCATCTCGTCCCCACCCTGCCTGCCGCCATCATGTTCGCCGTTGCAGGATTTGCGGCAGTGCTGAACCGGCCAGCCTCGGGGACAGTACCGGTCGAGCGGAGGCGAGTGGTTCCGGTTGCGCTTGGGTTGGTGGTTTTAGCGGGGGCGGTGTGGCCGTTGTCCGAAAAGGGCTTCTCCGGTTTCGCGCCACTGGCGCAGGCGATGCTCGCGGAAGCTGCGCCCGCTGACGTGGCGCTCGTCTCATCCGATGCGCGCGGCGAGGGGATGTTCATCTCAGAGATCGCGATGCGCGAGCAGCGGCCCGGCCACGTCGTCCAGCGCGCCAGCAAATCCCTCGCGAGAAGCGCATGGAGCGGCAGCGGGTACGAGCCGCATTTCTCCACCGACGACGACCTCCTCGCCTTTCTCACCAGCGGAAAAATCCAGTATCTTGCGATTGATGACGCCCTGCCGGAGGACAAGCGGCGCGAGCATCATGATCAACTGAGACGGGTCGTCGCGGAGCACTCCGACCTCTTCTGGGTTGTCGCCAGCGCGGAAATGTTTCGCGGCGGCGAGCGCCAGGTTACGCCCGTGAAACTTTACAAAATCCAGCGCAGAAATTGATTTTCGCCCGCCCCTTTTTTGGCGCATCTTCCCCGCCCTCGCTCCATGCCGCCGACCCCCAAATTTCAGAAGCTCTCCATCCTTGTTGCGGCGTACAACGAGGCAGACAGCTTGCGCACAGCGATGGAGGCAGTGCTCGCCGCACCGCTCCCCGGAGGGCTCGCCCGCGAGATCATCATCGTCAACGATGGCTCGCAGGACGGCACCTGGCGCATCGCGCAGGAACTCGCTGCCGAGCATCCCGAGATCCGCGCTTTCCAGCAAACGCCGAATCAGGGCAAAGGTGCGGCGCTGCGGCGCGCGATCGCCGAAATGACCGGCGACCTGGCGATTTTTCAAGACGCGGATCTGGAGTACGACCCGCAGGACTACCCCCGGATGCTCCGGCCGATTCTCGACGGGCGCGCGGACGTGGTTTTTGGGAGTCGCTTCGCGGGTGAAGAGCGGCGTGTGCTCTACTTCTGGCACACGCAGGCGAATCAGTTCCTGACCACGCTCTCGAACATGCTCAACGACACGAACTTCACCGACATGGAGACGTGCTACAAAGCGTTCATCTCCTCGGCGCTGAAGGCGATCCCACTCGAGTCGAACCGCTTTGGCATCGAGCCGGAAATCGCGGCCAAGGTCGCGCGCAACCGGTTGCGGATGTTCGAGGTGCCGATCAGCTACAACGGCCGGCGCTACGACGAGGGGAAGAAGATCACCTGGCGGGATGGAGCGGCGGCGCTCTGGTTCATCTTCAAGTATCGCTTTTCCGACAACTACTCTGACCCTGGAAAAGTCACGCTCGACGCGATGGAGCAGGCTCCGCAATTCAACGAGTGGATGTATGAAAGCGTGAAGCCGTGGCTCGGCGCGCGCGTCGCGGAACTCGGCGTGGGGCGCGGAAACCTGAGCAAACACATTCGCCGTCATGAGCATGTGCTGCTCACGGATTACCGGATCGACTACCTCACTGAACTCCAGCGCAAATGGGCTGAGCAGCGCGACCTCCGCATCGGCAAACTCGATATGACGGCGCGCGAGGATTACGAGCAACTCCGCGCGTTTGCGCCGGACAGCGTTGTCTTCCTCAACGTGCTCGAACACATCGAGGACGATCGCGCCGTGCTGCGAAGTCTAATGGAAACGGTGCCGGCGGGCTGCCGCGTCGTCGTGCTCGTGCCGTTCAACATGAGGCTCTACAGCGAGTTCGACCGCGCGCTCGGCCATTTTCGCCGGTATGGGAAAGGCGAACTCGATGGCAAGATTCGCGAGGCCGGTTTCGAGGTGGAGAAACAGTTTTTCTTCAACAAGGCCGGCGTCATCGCCTGGTATGTGGCGAACACGCTCGGCGGCCAGAAAGCGCTGAAGCCCTGGCAACTCAGGCTTTACGGCAAGCTGACTCCGATCTTCCGTCTGCTGGATGCGATTCTCCCGACGAGCGGACTTTCCACCGTGGTCGTGGGCCGCAAACCCGGGGTAAAGGACGAACCTCGAATGACGAAGGACGAGGGCCTGACGATATCCCACGAGCCGGTCCAGCCGCTCACGGATTCGATCGTCCAGCCGTCATTTCCCGCCAATGCCCGCTGACGAACCTCTGCCTGCCGAGCGTGTTATTCGGGCGCAGAGAGGACTGATCGCCGTGAATTTTGCGGAGCTTTGGCGCTACCGCGAACTGTTTGGGTTCCTCGCATGGCGCGACATCCTCATCCGCTACAAGCAGACCTACCTCGGCGTTGCTTGGGCGGTGCTTCAGCCGTTTCTGACGACGGTGGTCTTTGTCCTCGTGTTTGAAAAGCTCGGGAAGTTTGACAGCAAAGGCGCGCCCTACGCCGTGATGACCTTTGCCGCAATGCTGCCGTGGCAGTTCTTCGCCAACGCACTTAGCGAGAGCAGTAACTCGATAGTCGCTTCGTCGAACATGATCTCCAAAGTTTACTTCCCGCGCCTCATTATCCCGGCGAGTGCAGTGCTTAGCGGGTTGGTCGATTTCCTCATCGGCCTGGTCATCTTGTTTGTCCTGATGATTTGTTTCGGCGTGAAGTTCCAACTTCACCTTCTCTTACTGCCCCTGTTTCTCTTCGTGGCGTTTGCCGCTGCCTTTTCCGCCGGCGTCTGGCTCAGCGCGCTGAACGTGAAGTATCGCGACGTGAAATACATCGTCCCGTTCTTCACTCGCATAGGCCTTTATGTCAGTCCGGTCGGGTTTCTTTCCACGCTGATTCTCGATAAGTTCGGCCCGAAAGTATTCTTCGCCTACTGTCTGAATCCCATGGTCGGCGTCATCGACGGTTTTCGCTGGTGCGTCCTTGGCCGAAGCTTTGAGCCTTACTGGCCGGGCGTCTGCGCGAGCGTTGTGGTGGTTGCCATTCTCGCGGTGACTGGAGTCGTCTATTTTCGCAGCACGGAAAAGACCTTCGCTGACGTGATCTGAGATGAGCAGCCCGGTCGTTTCAGTTCGCGGTCTTGGCAAGCAGTACCAACTTGGTGCCGCACTGCGTCACGACACCCTGCGCGACCACATCTCGCACGCCGTGAAGCGTCTGGTGGGAGGTAAGAAGGAGAGCCGCAAGACCGATGGTGAGGATTTCATTTGGGCGCTGAAGGACGTTTCTTTCGACATCGGGCGGGGTGAAGTCGTGGGCATCGTTGGTCGCAACGGCGCGGGTAAATCGACGCTCTTGAAAATTCTCAGCCAAATCACGGAGCCGAGCACGGGCGAAGTGCGGGTGCGTGGCCGCGTCGCCAGCCTGCTGGAAGTGGGTACCGGCTTCCATCCAGAGTTAACGGGACGCGAGAACATTTTCCTCAACGGCGCGATCCTCGGCATGACGCGCGCGGAGATCAGAAAAAGTTTCGACGAGATTGTCGCGTTCGCTGAGGTGGAAAAATTCCTCGATACGCCGGTGAAACGCTACTCCAGCGGGATGTACGTCAGGCTCGCTTTTGCCGTCGCGGCGCATCTGGAGCCGGAAGTCCTCGTGGTGGATGAGGTCCTCGCCGTCGGCGACGCGGCTTTCCGGAAAAAATGCATGGGTAAGATGGGTGAAGTCGCCAGCCTCGGGCGCACCGTCCTGCTCGTGAGTCATAACATGGGAGCGATTACTTCGCTGTGCGATCGTGGGCTTGTGGTGGATCATGGACGGATCGTTTTCGACGGGCCGGCACATACGGCGGTCCAAGCTTACAATTCCAGCCAGAGCGCGGCGGGAACCGGCCAGTCCGAGGAAGGGGTCATTTACACTCTTCCTCGAGACAGCGCGCTCTTACGGAAGTCCGCGATCACGAAACTGGAAATGCTGGACGCCGAGGGGAATCCGAAACCGCACCTCGCCACCGGCGAATCCGTTGCGTTGCGGATTACGTTTTATCTTTCCGCCCCGGCGCCGCGCTGCGGCGTCGAGATCATGTTTAGCACCTCGGAGGGCGGGCGGCTTCTGGTGATCGCGACGGATCCCCAAAGTGGTTTCCCGTTGAATTTGGAAGAGGGCTTCCACGCGGTCGAATGCGTTATTGAAAAACTGCCGCTGGGTGCGGGAGATTTCTTCATTTCCGGCGCGCTGACGATTCCTTACGAGGAGTTCCTCGCGCGATGGGCCAACCTCGGTCAGTTATCGGTCGCTTCGGGAGATGTTTATGATTCCGGCTGCGTCGTGACGACGGATCACTCCATCATCGTCACCGACCACCGCTGGCGCGTCGTCGCTGCGCGGCGCGAAGGGGAGCCCGAATGAGCCCGAGCGTTTCACGCAAAATCCTTCGGAGGCTGATCGCCACTGGCGCGCAGGCTGGAGTCACTGGCTCCGTGGGCCGCTGGATCGGAAGAGAGGGTGCCTGGCGGATGAACTGCGGGGCCCGCGTGATTCTCGATAACCCCGCCGAATACATCCAATCGCAGATCCTTGAGCACGGGGAATACGAGCCGAACATCGTCGAGTTGCTGCTTGCCGCGCTTGGGCCGAATCGGCTCTTCGTCGATGTCGGCGGAAATATCGGCTGCCATACGCTCGTCGCCTCCAGCACAGGCGCGCACGTCCAAGCTTTCGAGCCCGTGCCGCGGCTCGGCGACCGCTTGCTCGCGAACGTGCGGCTCAACGGTTGGCAGGACCGCGTGCGCCTTTTCCGCGGTGCCGTGGGCGCTCACGTCGGCAATGTCATCGTGAACGTGGCTCTGCGCGCTGACGACGGTTCACACTCGATTATCGCTGGCGTCGAGGCCCGCTCCGTCGAACAGATCGAAGTGCCCCTGACGACGCTCGATTCCCATCTTCTCGCGAATGAAGGGCATCCAATCGTGGCCGTGAAAGTGGACGTCGAAGGTTACGAAGCGCGCGTGCTCGATGGCGCGTGCAAATTGATCGCCTCTGCGCATCCGCCGTTGTGGATCATCGAAACGGGTGACCGGCTCGCGGATCAGATCGGCGAATCAGCGCGCTCGGCGATCGATCGGCTCGCCGCGGGCGGCTACGAGTTTCTGCAGGTTCCCGAGCGCGGAGCTGTCCGGTGGGTGACACCCGGCGAAGTGACCGGTGAACTCGCAAATTACTGCTGCATTCATCCAGCATCGCTGTCGCGCGATGCCGTTTTCGCCGCGGCAAAGCGTCTGGGGGCGAATCTCTCATGCTAAAAGTTCTCACCATCATCGGCACTCGACCCGAGGCGATCAAGATGGCGCCCGTCGTGAAGGAACTCGCCAGGCATCCCGGTCGCATCGAGTCGGTAGTCTGCGTGACCGGACAACACCGGCAGATGCTTGATCAGGTGCTCGGGTTATTCGGGATCAAGCCGGATATTGACCTGGACTTGATGGAGAAGAACCAATCCCTCGCGAAGCTAACCTCGAATCTTTTCGCCGGGCTGGATCGCGTATTGGCTGAGGTGCAGCCGGCATGGGTGCTGGCCCAGGGAGATACGACCACCGTCCTCGCCACGAGCCTCGTGGCCTTTTACCATCATGTTAAATTCGGTCACGTGGAGGCGGGCTTGCGCACTGGCGACAAGCGTCAACCCTTCCCGGAAGAGATCAATCGACGGGTCGCCGATCTTGTTGCGGACGCATTCTTCGTCCCGACTGAGCGCGCGCGCGAGGCGCTTTTGGGGGAGGGTTGCAGGGCCGAAAACATCTTTGTCACGGGCAATACGGTGGTGGATGCGCTGCTCGAAGTCGCGGCGCAGCCTTGTCCGCCCGGCACTCTTCCTTTTCCAGAGGACCGTCGGGTCGTGCTGATCACGGCTCATCGGCGTGAAAGTTTTGGCGGTCCGTTTCGCGAACTCTGCGAGGCGATCCGTGAACTCGCCCGGCGGTTTGGCGACGTGCAGTTTCTCTATCCGGTCCACCTGAATCCGAACGTGCGTGCGCCCGTGAATGAGATTTTGTCCGGCCTCGAGAATGTGAGACTGGTCGAACCGATGGATTATTTTTCGATGATTCACACGATGAAACGCGCAACGCTGATCCTCACCGATTCCGGCGGCGTGCAGGAGGAGGCACCCAGCCTGCGCGTGCCGGTGCTGGTGATGCGTGAAACGACGGAGCGACCGGAAGCAGTCGAGATCGGGACGGCCAAACTCGTGGGCACGTCGCGCGCCCGAATCGTCGCGGAAGCGGCTGAACTGATCGAGAGACCGGAGGCGCGCGCGGCGATGGTGACGGGCGTGAATCCGTATGGTGATGGCAAAGCCGCATCGCGAATCGTGTCAGCGCTGCTGGACTGGGAGGGAAAATGAACCCGCGAATCAGCATCGTCCTGCCCGTTTACAACGGAGCGAGATACCTGCGGGAAGCCCTTGAAAGCTGCATCGCCCAGACTTTCACGCTTTGGGAACTCATCGCGGTCGATGACTGTTCGAAAGACGAAACTCCCCTGATTCTGGCGGAGTATGCGGCACGAGATCCGCGCATTCGGGTGGTTCGCAATGCCGAAAACCGAAAGCTTCCCGGCTCTTTGAACATCGGGTTTGCCGAAGCGCGGGGCGAATATCTTACTTGGACTTCCGACGACAATCTCTATCGGCCTGAGGCTCTCGCTGCGATGGTTTCGTTTCTCGACGAGAATCAGCGGGTGGACATCGTCTATGCCGACTACGCGTTAATCGACGAGCAGGGCGAAAGCCGCGCGGAGGTCCGAGTCGATGAACCGGCCGCACTGGCCTATCGCAATCCTGTCGGGGCATGTTTTCTCTATCGCCGGGTTGTTCACGAAGAACTTGGTGGTTACGACACCGCCTTGTTTCTCGTTGAAGACTTCGATTTTTTCCTTCGCGCCTCGGCGAAGTTCCGTTTGGAACCTCTGCACCGGGTCTTGTATCTGGCTCGGGAGCACGGTGGGTCGCTTTCGTCTTTGAATAACGATCGCATCCTCGCCGCGACCGCAGCGCTGATCGAAAGGCATCTTCCCCAGTTCACGAAGCTCGATGCGGCCACACGGAGCAGGAGTTCCATGAAGCTGGCGCTCATCGCCGTCCATTTTGGACAGTCGGCTGCGGCTCGGGCGCATTGCCGAGCCGCGCTCCGCCAAAATCCCGGCATACTCCTCGATCGAAAGCAATGGCTCGTCTTCATCGAAGCCTTTCTGGGGAAGCGGATGATCTCATCCGTGATTGCCGTCTATCGCAGAATCAAAGGGTGCTACCAAGCGGTCGGCTGACACGTCGCGCTGCCTGCCGGGAGTCAGTGATTGTTTTTCGTCGCAGCGCGCATGAATCGCTTTAAACAGATCGACATCCTAAGGGCGTTGGCGGTGTTCCTTGTCCTCGGACGTCACATAACGCTGTGCCCCTCCGAGACAAGTCCCTTTTTTCATCGGGTAACAGAGATATGGGCTCAAGGAGGATGGATCGGAGTCGATCTCTTTTTTGTCCTAAGCGGCTTTCTGGTTTCGGGACTGCTGTTCCGCGAGCACGAAAAATATCAGAAACTTCACATCGGGCATTTTCTGATCCGCCGCGGCTTCAAGATTTACCCTCCGTTTTGGTTGCTGATCGGGGTGACTATTCTGATGTGGATCGTTCTCCATAAGCCGATTCCTTTGCCGGCACTCGCGTCCGAACTGCTCTTCGTTCAGAACTATGTCCGCGGAATGTGGAATCACACCTGGTCTCTGGCTGTGGAAGAACACTTCTATCTACTCCTGGCGTTCGGGCTGTTCGTGCTATCGAAACGTCGTTCGGCGCGTCCGTTCGCGCTGATCCCTGCCGGTTTCATCCTGGTTGCTTTGCTGTGTTTGACTCTCCGGATTCTTACAGGCGCGCTTCTTCCGTATCGTCACATGACTCACTTGGTTCCAACGCACCTTCGGTTGGACGGGCTTTTCTTCGGAGTTTTTCTTTCCTACCTCTCCCACTTCCACCCGGTTAAGTTCGTTGCGGCTGCCAGCCGGTTCCGACACTTACTATTGGCCACCGGGGTAAGTTGTTTGTTTCCCGCGTTCTGCCTGCCACTGGAAACTCCATGGATTTCCACTTTCGGTTTCACCCTGTTCTACGTCGGCAGCGGGTGCCTGCTGGTCTCTGCGCTGGGTTTCCGCGCACCGGAATCGCGCCTTTTTCGCGCCGTGGCTTATGTGGGGTCTCATTCCTACTCCATTTATCTCTGGCACATGCCGGTAGCCATCTGGGGATCGGCTGCGCTCGCGCGACTGCTTTCTCCGAACTCCAATTGGTATGTTGACGCCGCCTTCTACCTGGTGGGCTCGATTGCCTTCGGCATTGCGATGGCAGTTTTCACGGAGTTCCCTGTTCTTCGAATCCGCGACCGCTTTTTCCCCTCGCGGGGCACGGCCCTCAGTACTGACGCAATGGGGAGGGGCATAAACCTTTCAAGAGTCCCTTCCTCGTGACTGTTTCCGACGTCACCTCGCAACTGACGCCTTCGCCGGCGTCGTATCTCCAGGCCGCGCGCGCGCTCGATTCAGGGCAGGTGACGGGTTTGATTCCCCTGCGGCTCGCGGTGCTCTCCACGTATAGCGCGCAGTGTTTGGAGCCGTATTTGACGGTCGAAGGCGCCGTGCGCGGATTCGGGGTAACGCTGTGGTTTGCGGGCTTTGGGCAGATCGAGCAGGAAGCACTTGATGCGTCCAGCGGGCTGTATGCGCAGCAGCCCGATGTAATTGTCATTCTCGCGCGATTGGAGGAACTGGCGCCCGCACTGATCGAGCGGTGCGTCGGCTCGCCGGAGGAGGTGCTGCGCGCGCGATTGGGTGAAGTGGAGGACCGGCTAACCGCTCTGCTCAGCGGTTTGCGGAAGCGGTCGGACAAGCCCGTCTTTATCGCAAATTTCGCACCGCCTCCGCGGCTCGCCGCCGGCCTCGCGGAACCTCGGGTCGCGCTCTCACCGAGTTCGCTGGCCCGCATCCTGAACGATTCGCTGGCGGCCATCTGCAGCGCGCATTCCGGCGTTTTCGTGTTCGATTACGCGCGTCTGGTGACGGAGCACGGGTTGCGCTCGTGGAGAGATGACCGGCTCTTTTTTTTGGCCCGCATCCCTTTCACGACGGCCGCGCAGATCGCACTGGCAAAGGCGCTCGTGCGCGCGGTTCGCGCGGCGCTGGTGCCGCCGTCGAAGGTGCTCGTCCTCGATCTCGATCAGACGCTGTGGGGCGGGGTGCTGGGCGAGGACGGATTCGGTGGAATCGCGCTCGGGGACGAGTATCCCGGCAATGTGTTCAAGGCGTTTCAAAAATACGTCGCTGGCTTGAAAGACCGCGGAGTCCTGCTGGCGATCGCGAGCAAGAACAACGAAGCCGAGGTGCTGGAGGTTTTCGCGCGGCACCCGGATTGCATTTTGAAACGGGACGATTTCGCCGCGGTGCGGATCAACTGGCAGGAGAAGAGCGCCAACCTCCGGGAGTTGGCCGTGGAGCTGAATGTCGGTCTCGACGCCTGCGTTTTTTTCGATGACAGCGCCTTTGAGCGGGAAGAAGTGCGACGGAGTTTGCCGATGGTCACGGTCATCGACGTGCCGACGCAGCCGCTTGGGTATATCGATGCGCTGGAGGAGAGCGGTGCTTTTGATCAACTCGCGCTTTCCACCGAGGACCGGCAGCGGACGGGCCTCTACCGGCAGCAGGAGGCCCGTGCTGCGGCTTCGAGCACGTCGTCGTCGCCGGAGGAGTTTCTCCTCAGCCTGGAGCTGGTGGCGACAATCGGATCCGTGGATGCGGCGACGCTCCCGCGCGTCGCTCAGCTCCTGGCGAAGACCAATCAATTCAACCTGACCACGCGCCGCCACAGTGAGGCGGAAATTGCAGCGATGATCGAAGGCGGCGCGGTCGCGTTGTGGCTGCGGCTGGCGGATCGCTTTGGGGACAATGGTCTCGTCGGTGCGGCCATCGCACAGGCCGATGGCGCGTGCTGGCGGGTGGATACTTTTCTGTTGAGTTGCCGGGTGATCGGTCGTGGGGCGGAGGGAGCTTTGCTGGCGGAGCTCGCTTCCCGTCTGGCTGGACGGGGTGCGCAGAGGCTGGTCGGCGAATTCATCCCGTCCGGCAGGAACATGCTGGCTGAGAATTTCTACCCCAAATGTGGATTTTCCCCGGCAGGTGGGGGAATGTGGGAGCTTTCGCTGGTCCCTCTGCGCCTTGCGCCTCCCGCTTTTGTCCGCATCCAGTCTGTATGAATGAGAAACTGACTCGTCTGATGTCTGCCACATTTGGCCTCGCGCCGGAGGCGATCTTTCCTGATGCCGCGATGACCAATACTCCGGAGTGGGATTCGCTGGCGCACCTCAATCTTTGCCTTTCGATCGAGGAAGCCTTCCACATCCGCCTCTTGCCCGAGGAGATTATGGAGTTAACCAGCGTGTCGGCTATCGAGGCCGTGCTGGCCCGCCATTCCGCTGCATGATTTGCGTCGAGGAGGCGACGCCCGCCACATTCGAAGAGGCGTTGCCACTGCTGGTGGGATTCGAGAATCCCAAGATCCAGCGCGAGCAGTGGCGCAGCTTGTTTCATTACTCGTGGCCGTGGGGCAATGAAGCTCGCGGTTTTGCGTTGCGGGATGGGGCGCGGCTGACGGGCTTTTTTGGGACCATCTGGAGCGAACGCAACTTCGAGGGACGGGCCGAAAGGATTTGCAACATCACCAGTTGGATCACCCTGCCGGAGTATCGCCACGCATCGCTCCGGCTGCTGCAGGCGATTCTCGATCTTAAGGATTGCACGATC
>Ga0105048_10013312_pt1 | contig 12862 bp, 6 predicted proteins | sample MAT05_FD_78382 | JGI IMG/M metagenome (GOLD analysis project Ga0105048, IMG submission 78382) | Freshwater microbial communities from Lake Fryxell liftoff mats and glacier meltwater in Antarctica - MAT-05 | ecosystem: Environmental > Aquatic > Freshwater > Ice > Liftoff microbial mat | place...
ACGGTTTCGCGTTGGCTGACCGGAGCTTCAATCCAAACAAGGTCGCTCGATAAGTTGATGCGTCTCTTTTTCACAATGCCATCTGTACGAGCTGCACTTTCGAATCTGGGAGTTGCACCAGTAGAGCAGCGAGCATCTACTGGAAGCGGTTGACGTCCATGTCATGGCAGGAGGGGCAAGTTCTTTTTAGGAAAGGCAATCCTACCTGGTTTCATGGCAGGTGACGTCAACGAAGTATGACACATATCCACTGCCGTGTGCAAAGAGAATTTCCGCAGCATAGGTTCTCGAGATTCCGACGCAGAGTAGCCCGATTTGCATGCCGATCTCCACGCCAGCGTAACTCGAACCCGCCTGAGGATAATTTCTAGATCTCATACGGACTCGAAAACCCGGAAAAAAACTGCCTTGCGCAAAATTGGCGGCTACGCTGCGTTGGCTGACTCGACTCGGAGAGTCATGCTACGGGAAATTTATCCCATGGTTTTAACGGTGACGGGCACGAGTGTATCCTCACCGACGCCGACAAGTCGCAGTTGTCGCGACAATGGCAAATCAGCTTGATGACATTTTTTCAGGGTATCAATGACATGCGTGAGTCGGATGACAACATCGTTGCATCCTTCGAGCAGGTTTTGGTGCCAATCGTCCGGGTTGATACAGTTGCAGTCATGGCTATTCATTCCTGGAATGGCTTTCGTCGTCAATAGGGAAGGATCCGACATGCATAGAATCGACGACCCAGTCGCTGAATCTTCAGCAGTTTCTCCCTGTCAGCCATTCGGAGAACATCACCATAAACCCGCACCTGCCGCAGGCTGTGCCGGTGAAAGAAATGGAAAAGCTGTTACGATCAGCATGATATGTACTGAGGACGAGGCTGAAAGCTGGTGACACTGTGCGAATTGGAATCTTTGGAGGCACATTTGACCCGGTGCATTACGGGCATTTGTTGTTGGCGGAAACCTGTCGGGAACAATTAAGACTCGACGAAATTCGATTTGTGCCCGCAGCGACGCCACCACACAAGCTACACCATGAAATTTCAGATGGCAAAGTGCGGGCTGATATGCTGGCTCTTGCGGTCGCAGGATACCGGGAATTTGTCGTTGATCATCGGGAACTCAAACGCAAGGGCCCCTCGTATACAGTCGATACGCTCCAGGAATTTACGGTTGAGTTTCCGGGTGCTGAATTGTACTTTCTGACCGGAGCGGATTCTTTAAGGGATTTTCTCTCATGGCGCGAGCCTGAACGAATCATAAGGCTTGCAACCCTGGTTTGCTGCAATCGACCGGGGTTGCCGAAACTGCAGGACGAGCAGGTTGAAAAATGGGTCGGCCCCGAAATTGCGGATCGCATCCTGACACTACAGATGCCCGGAACCGATATTTCCGGGTCAGAAATGCGAGACCGTGTTCGCAATGGCCGAAGCCTGCGTTTTCTGACACCCCGGGCTGTGGAAGTGTTTGTGATCGAGCACGGTTTGTATCGCCAGAATGAGGAATATACGCCGCGCGACAGGAAATGAGTTCGGCGAGCGGAGCGGCGTGAGCCCTCCGGTACGTCGTTTTTGTACCGGCAAGCTGACGAATGCCGCTCGCCAATTGTCTCACTCACGACCGCGTGAAGTATAATACGATCTTTTGCATCGCTGATTCTTTCATCCATTGCTTCCGCCGGGTTCTAAGGCAAAAGCTGCCTGAGATGTGCGAAGTGGTTGTCTCCTGCCGGACAATTTCGACGCGGCGAAGAATTGACGATTGATCCACAGGCAGATCCTGCCACTGCCCCATAATTTTCAGCGCTGGATGTTGACGCCTCTGACCGACACGGGATACCACACCCTTCCGGAAACGATCCTGTTTGTCCGCCGCGACTGTGCGACGAATGTTCAGTGCGTTGCGTCTTTTTTGTAATTTTCAACTGCAGCTCTGACTTTGCTGGGTTCATAAAGGAAATTGTGCAGTGCCAAAGGTCTTGCATTGTTCATACTGGCTGCTCGTGCTTGTGATCATCCTTGATTGGTCTATGACAGCGACGGCTCAGTTGGCGGCCTACGGTCAGGAAATCGGCATCGAACAGGGACCGATGTGTGGTTCCTGTGCGCCCAGCCAGGAATCATTTGGCGGGCCGGAATGGTATGGTGCCGGATATGAAACTTCTGATTCAGATCTCTTCATGAGTCAGTGCGGCTGTAATGGGGCGATGGAGGTGCCGGGTGGAGATCCGGGCATGCAAATGCCATATCCCGAGCAATACGGCGTTCAGCCGTATGGCTATTCTGCTTGTGGCGTGATGCCAGGCGCCTGCGACTATCCAGCACCTTTTGGAGTTCAATCAGGTTGCGGTGAATACAACAGCTGCATACCGGGCGGTTACAGTTTGTCCCCAAGCGGATGTTATGACCCCGGCGCGTGTTGTGTTCAACAGTTTTGTCCCTGTGGAAACGCGGCACCGTGGTGGTTCGGCGCAGAAGCGCTGATCTGGAAGACCACATCGTCAGGCATTCCGCCGATGGTGACATCCAGCGAGCCCGGCACTCAGCAATTTGATGCAGGCGTGCTCGGACGCCCAACGACCCAGTCGCTCTATGGCGGCGGCAACATCTTTGGCGGAACTCAAGGCGGCTATCGTCTGCGTGGCGGTCACTATGTTGACCCATGCGGCATGAGCGGTGTCGATGCCGAGTTTTTCATGCTTGGCACGCGGAATGCAAACTACCATAATGATTCAACCGGTGACCCGATACTGGCACGACCATTCCTGAACGCCCAAACGGGCCTGAATGATGCTCAACTGGTCGCCTTCCCGGACCTTGCCAGCGGCACGATTGACATCAGTGCCAAGTCAAATCTGTACTCCGGTGCTCTTCACTATCGTGAGGTTTTCTGGAAAGACTGTGACTCTGTCAACGGGTGCTCTCAGTATTGCAGCAACGGTCAACACAGCTCGACGATGGGATTTCAAATCGGCCCGCGTTTTGTCAATCTGCGAGAATCGTTCGGTTCGAACGAGAGACTGACGAGTCTGGAAACAGCAGCACAGTTCCAGATCCAGGACTCATTTCGAGCAAAGAATCTCTTCCGTGGTTGCGAACTGGGACTGTTTGGATCTCACCAGGGAGGACGTTGGACTCTTGACGGAGGCGTACGTTTAGCAATTGGTGCCACAAAGCAGGAACTGGATGTTTCCGGACAGACGGCAGTGACTCAAGCGGGTACGACGACCACAAGCCCGGGTGGCTTCCTGGCGCAGCGGACGAATTCAGGCTCCTGGGACCGCAATCGTTTTTCTCTGATTCCGCAATTTGACGCTTCACTGGGATTAAAGATGACCGACACATGGACAGTCTCTGTCGGCTACAGTCTCCTGTATTGGGGTCAGGTGCTGCGAGCGACGGAGCAGATCGATCCGGTACTGAATCCGGGGCTGCTTCCACCCGAACAGGTTCCATTGACGGGGGAGCTGCGTCCACAAACATTGTTGCATGAGTCAGACTACGTGGCGCATGGGATTACGATCGGCTTGGAAAAACGCTGGTAAGCCAGAAGGATCCGGATTTCCCAGGGGGCAGGGAAAACGACACACTGCCGTGAACAAAAAATTTCCCTCTACCGCAGCAGAGTTGAATTCTTGATTACAGTGCAGTCTGTTCCGTTATTAGGCGAGCGGCAGATTAGGAACTACCAGGCCGAATAACCGGACGCTAGCGCGTGGCGGCTGATTTTATTAGCCGCAGGGCGCTAGCCCCCGGTTTTCGACGGGAACCAGAAATCTGCCGCTCGCCTTACAAAACAGATGCCAAGGTCTGCAACCACCGGTTCCACGTTGCCGTCTGTGTCACACCCGTTCAATTGTCTTCAGGTTGCGTGATTGAAATCAAGACGTTTTCGAGAGAGAAAGATTCAAATGACACATCATCGATGGCTCGCCGGAATCGGACATATTATCAACAGGCAGCACCGACGCAGGCGGACTCAGCGCGACCTGCGAGCTCCTGCGGCAGAGCTGCTGGAAACAAAAGTGCTGCTCACGGCCAATACACTGGGACTGATCCAGGGAACTGTCTTCAATGACGTGACGGGGAATGGACTGTCGGGCGGGGACCCGCTGCTGAATGCGGTCAACGTCCAGTTGTATCGCGACGGCGGCAACCTGACTTTTGACAATGGCGGTGCAGATGACACGCTTTTAGGAGCAATAACCACTGGTCCTTCGGGAACGTTTTCGTTCAGCGATCTGGCTGAAGGCCGCTATTTCGTGCGACAGCAGCCAGTCGTCGGGTATATGCAGCGGGTCGGCGAAAATGTTGTGACCGTGAATATCTCAGCAGCGAACGCCATGGGTGCGCCAGGCATTCTGATTGACGATTTTTCGTTGCCTGGCGGCCCGGGACAGACACTGTTCGCTGATGCAGCAGGCATTGCCACGGCAAGTTCATTTTCGCCAGCAGTGACTGCGATCGGGGGCGAACGCGATATGGTCGTAACTGCAACACTGGGCAGTATCGCATTTGAGGCAAACGGAGCGGTACTCCCGGACAACCTCACGTACAGCGCCAATATCGGAGCGACCGGTCGATCCCGCGTTGTATGGGACGGTGCCGACAATAACTCCACAACACTGAATCCCTCCGGCCTGGCGGGTACGAATCTCACGGCGCTGGGGGAAACCGGCTTCCTGTTGACTATCGGAACCAGTCAACCGATCACGTTCTCACTGCTCGTGCATACGGGTCCCGCAGATTCATCAACCGCAACTGTCAATCTGCCAACGACTGGAACGGATTCAATCTACGTACCGTATTCATCATTCGTGACGACAACCGGGAGCGGGGCAGATTTCTCAAACGTCGGCGCGATCGAATTTCTGACGGAAGCTCCGACGGCAACGACGTCGACGGCAACCGACTTGATCCGGGCGCAGTCGCCAACGCGATTCACTGTCAACTTTGCGAACTTCGTTCCGATGACCTTGGGAAATCTGGTTTTCAATGACGTCAATAACAACGGTTTGTTTGATTCATCCACGGAGGTCGGAATCAACGGCGTCGCGATGACACTGTTTGAAGACACAAATTCCAACAATGTCTTTGACAGTGGTACCGATCTTCAGGTCGCGACGACAACGACTGCCGGTGGCGGCTTGTACTCGTTTGGGAATCTGTTTCCCGGCAACTATCTCGTCCGCATCAATGCCAGCAACTTTGGTGTAGCGGGTGTATTGCAGGGTTTTCAGTCGAGCACCGGCAACGGCGCTGCTCCTGATGCGGATGTTGTGACGACCGACAACGATGACAACGGCGATGCACTCGGCGGCGCGATCCTGTCGTTAGGGATTACGCTCTCAAACGGACTGGAACCAGTCAACGACGGTGACACGAATCCGAACACAAATCTGAGTCTCGATTTTGGCTTGTTTACGACGGTAGATATAGTTGTCACGAAGACAGGTAACTCAGACCCTGTCATCGCAGGCAGCAGCGCTGGCAATCTGGTCTACACGGTGACGGCGACGAATTCAGGGCCAGGTTCGGCAACAGGTGTGACGATCAGCGATTCGGGTGTTGTCGCAGCGAATCTTCCGGCAGGCGTGACATTTGTATCAGCCGTCGGTAGTAACGGCAGTACGTTCAACACAACGGCAGGAGTCTGGACGATCGGAGCACTGGCATCTGGCGAGGTAAGGACTCTGGTTGTGACGCTGACGGTGGGTGCATCTGCGTCGGAAACGCTGGTGATCACAAACACGGCGTCGCTTGCGACCGTGAACGAAATTGAAGTGGATGTCGTTCAGGGCAATGATTCCGCGACGGAAACAACCAACGTGGACCGCAGTGTCGATATTGCTGTGGCAAAGGTGGCAGTTCCTGTGACAGTGACGGCTGGGAGTGGTGTTGGCAATCTGGTCTTCATTGTTTCCGCCCACAATATCGGCCCGTCGAATGCTTCGGGAGTGTCGATAAGTGACGTCGGTATCCTTGCTGGCAATCTTCCGGCGGGCGTCACATTCGTCTCTGCTGTGGGCAGCGGAAGTACCACATTCAACTCCACAACCGGTGCGTGGACGATTGGCAATCTGTCAACCGCTGGATCTGAGACACTGACCGTGACGCTCACAGTCAGTGCCGCAGCGGCGAACAACCTGGCGGTCAATAACACGGCTTCGCTGACGACCGTGAACGAAACCGACCGTAACCTGACGAACAACAGTCAGACCGTCGTCGCAACTGTCACTCGGGAAGTCGATATTCAAGTCACGAAATCCGCAACACCGACGTCTGTCATTGCTGGCAGCGGTCCAGGAAATCTGGTTTACACCCTGACTGCTCGAAACATCGGCGCATCCGATTCATCAGGGGTCACGATCAGCGACACGGATATTCAGGCAGCCAATCTGCCCGCCGGAGTGACCCTCGTCTCCGCGGTGGGCAGCGGCAATACGACTTACAGTGCGGCGACGGGAATCTGGTCCGTTGGAAATCTGGCGGCAGGAGCCTCCGCCACATTGACGGTCACGCTCACCGTCGGTGCATCGGCATCCGATACGCTCATAATCAATAACACTGCGGCGTTGGCATCTGTCAATCAAACTGATACTGTTTCGACAAACAACAGCCAGGCCGTTACGACGAACGTCGATCGCAGTATCGATCTCGCCGTTACAAAATCCACGGTCAACAATCCTGTCATTGCCGGAAGCGGGACAGGCAACCTGGTCTACACGATTACGACTCGCAACATCGGTCCATCGAATGCGTCGGGCGTCACAGTTCGCGACTACGCATTGCTCGCCGCCAATCTTCCGGTCGGGGTCACGCTGGTCAGTGCCATCAGTGACGGTGGTTCGACTTATGATGCTGCGACAGGGATCTGGACGATCGGCAATCTCGCCGCAACAGATACGCGAACGTTAACGGTCACTGTGACGGTCGGAGCGACGGCTGTTCCGCAGACCTTCACCAACACCGTGGAAGTCACAGGTGTGAATGAAATCGATGTGAACCTGAACAACAACGTCGCTTCGGCTACCACCATGTTCAATCGCTCCGTCGATATTCAAGTCACGAAAACTGCCAATGCAGGGCCTGTGATTGCCGGCAGTGGAGTCGGAAATCTGGTTTACATTGTCACTGCTCGCAATAACGGGCCATCGAATGCGACCGGAGTTGCCGTGGACGATACCGGAGTTCTGGTGGCGAATCTGCCGGCAGGCGTCACGTTTGTGTCCGCCATGGGAAGCAATGGATCGACGTTCAATTCGACCACTGGACTCTGGACGATCGGCAATATCGCGAGCAACGCCTCGGCAACGCTCACGGTCACGCTGACCGTCGGCGCTTCAGCGTCTGACAGTCTGACGATTTCTAATACAGCGGCACTTTCAACGGTCACGGAAACCGATTCCAACCTGCAGAATAACATGCAGACGGTGACCACAGACGTAGATCGCCGCGTGGATATTGTCGTCACGAAGGCCGCCAACGTTACGTCCGTCTCCGCCGGAAGCGGTGCTGGAAATCTGGTTTACACAGTGACAGCGCGAAATGCCGGAAGCTCCAATGCCACGGCCGTCACAATCTCTGACCCTGGCGTCGTGGATGCAAATCTGCCAGCTGGCGTGTCGTTCGTATCAGCGGTGGGAAGCAACGGTTCAACGTTCAACAGCACATCGGGTATCTGGACCATCGGCAGTCTTGCGGCTGGTGCCTTAGAGACCCTGACGATCACTCTGACTGTCGGTGTCACGGTCGTAGACGGGGTTATCATCAACAACACCGCTGCTGTGGCGACGGTGACCGAAACAGAAACCAATCTGCTGAACAACACTCAGTCCATTGCCACAGCGGTCATCGGCGCTATCGATCTCGTGGTGGTCAAGACCGGAGCGCCGAATCCTGTGCTGTCACCAGGACTGCTGACGTACACGGTTCGCGTGGCAAACACCGGGACTGGTACGGCGACCGGCGTGGTACTCACCGACAACCTTGGTCCGGGCATGACGTTTTCATCAGGCACCTCAACGCAGGGAACCGTCACGTATGCCAACGGGATCGTGACCACGACCATCGGCACATTGCGTGGCGGTGCCTCCGCGACGCTGACACTGGTTGCCAGCGTCAACGTAGCAATTGCTGGCACGCTCGTGAATACAGCGTCGGCCACGGCTGATCAGAATGACCCTGATCCGGACGACAACACGACTTCGATTCAGACGCAGGCTCTGCTGTCACCGGCCTCCGTGAGCGGTGTGGTGTTTCAGGATCTGAATCGCAACGGAATACGCGATTCCGGCGAACGACCGATTTCAGGCGTTCAGATTGTGTTGTTCGGAACCGATGTGAACGGTGCGTCAGTGAATACCCAAATGCGTACCGACGCCAACGGTGCCTATTCCTTCGTCGATCTTGAGCCAGGCCTCTACAACGTCTACGAAATTCAGCCTGGCCTGTATTTGGACGGCAATGAAGTTGCTGGCACGGGGGCAACCGCCACAGTTGTCAACGATGCTTTCCTCAACATGCGGCTGAATCCGGGGGTCAATGCGACTGGGTTTAACTTTACAGAGGGTATCGAAGATCCGTCGAAACGTCCGTTCCTCGCGTCCAGCCAGAATGTCGGCGAATCTCTGATTGTGTCTTTGCCAGTCACAGGCTCTGGAAGTCTGAGCGGCATGGTGGCGACGGATTCCAACCGCAACAGCTTGCTCGACAGCGGCGACATTGGCATTCCCGGCGTCATCGTATCGCTGGCTGGAAGCGATGCGGCCGGAAATCCGGTTCTGATTCATCAGTCCACCGATTCACTCGGAAGGTACTCGTTCGCCAGCCTCCCAACTGGCCAGTACAGCATTCGCGAAACGCAGCCAAAGGGCAAGACCGATGGCCCCGAACAGCCGGGCACAATTCTTCCCGATCAGGTTCTGGATGATGTCTTTTCCGCCATCTCGCTGCCAAACGGCGGAGTAGGCACGGGCTATAATTTCCTTGAACTGCCTGCAACGGCTGGCACAACCACAGCAACATCTCCGACGCTGCTGACGCCAACGACAAACAACGTCGGACTTCGTCCGACGATTTCCTGGACGCCAATGACTTCGGCAGCACGCTACGACGTTTCGGTCCTGCAGATTGCCGGGAACAAGGGCGAAGTTTACCGCAATCAGAACGTGTCTGGCACGTCGATTACCATTCCAAACGATCTTGCGTTGGGTGCCCACCGCGTCTGGGTCCGCTCAGTGAACGCTGCGGGCGTCTCGGGACCCTGGAGTCAGCCGTTGTCGTTTAACGTGGCGACTCAAGCGAATGCACTGGCGGTACAGGGCGTCAGCATGAACGCTCGTCCGACACTGGACTGGGCCGATGTCCCGAATGCGAACTCGTACGATATGCGGCTAATCAACGTGGAAACCGGCACGGTTCTGGCAAACGTGAGCAGCCTGACATCATCACAATACTCTGGCCTTTCAACGCTGCCGCCTGGAAAGTATCGCTACTTTGTCCGTGGTAACACGGCTTCAGCCACTGGACAGTGGTCGGATGGCTATGACTACACGATCCTGTCAATCCCAACACTTAAGACAGTGACCGCCACGAACACGGCGACACCAACATTGCACTGGAACCCGGTTATTGGAGCAGTGACCTACGAGGTCTATCTGTCGGACTTGTCGGCGACTGGCGGAGCAAAACGCATCGCGAGCGTGGACAAGACAAACGCAACGTCGATGCCCGTTCCGACAGGCCTGGCACTTGGCAACTATCGCTACTGGGTGCGTGCCATCGATTCTCAGGGAAAAATGACGTCGTGGAGCAGCCCGACAGACTTCAAGGTCGAAACTGCCGGGAAAATTACCGGCCCGGTCGGGACACCAAATACGGCCACACCCACCATCACCTGGAAGCAGGTTGCCGGTGCCGTGCGTTACGACGTCTGGGTCGCGGATAAATCCGGGAACGTCTACCTACGCGACCAAAACGTCACCGGCACTTCTTACACGCCTTCGAAGGCGTTCCTTAACGGCGACTATCGCGTCTGGGTCATGCCGATCGGAACGACAGCATCCGGTCAATGGTCATTCGCGGCTGACTTCACCGTCAAGGTGACACCACGCCCGACTCTGACATCTCCCGGAGCCACTTCAAACAGCACGCCAACCTTCAAGTGGACGGCCAGCACCGGTGCAGTGCGGTACGAGTTGTGGGTCGACAGAATCGGCGGTGCATCCTCAGTAATTCACCAAACCAATGTGGCGACAAACTCATACAAACCTGCGATGCCACTCGCGTCGGGCATGTACCGCGCCTGGGTCCGAGCCTTCGACAGCGCAGGTATCGCCAGCGTCTGGAGTGCCAGCGTGGACTTCCGTGTTGTTTAGAGTCCCAACTCGGTAGAAAATGTTAACGCAACCAGACAGACTACGGAGCCACACGGTCGCTGCTCAGCGACTTTCGTTCCCTCCGGAGACTGACATGATTCACCCAAATGTACTGCTGTCTGGATTGCTTGCCGTTTTTCCTGCGTTTGCCGCATCGGCGGCGACAGCGCAGGATGAAAAGGAAATCTTACCGGCGAACACTGTGCCTCTCACGATCGAGGGCGACCTTGCGTCGCAGATGGTGGATGGCATCGATCGGTTTCTGCTGAAGGAGATCGAGAAGACAGCGGCAACAAGGGCCGAACGATTCAAAGTCGACACAAGTTCGCCGGAAGCGTACGAGGCGTCGCTGAAGCCGCATCGGGAGAAGCTGGCGAAGTGTCTAGGGATTCGGGACGCTCGTCTGCCGTTTGCTGCACCGGAAATCGTCGTTGGAGTCGGCAGTGATTCGGTCATTGCCCAGTCGGAGAAATTCACGGTACAAGCCATTCGCTGGCCGGTTTTGAGTGATCCGTCGCCACAAGGTGCCGGGCTGCCGTCGATCTATGGGGAAGGACTGCTGCTGACTCCAAAAGGAGACGTGGTTGCGAACATGATTGTGCTTCCGGATGCCGATCAGACGCCGGAGCAAATGTGCGGACTTGCGGAAGGCATCGCTGAAGAGTCACAGGTCGCGCGCCATCTGGCAGAAGCCGGATGTCGCGTTGTCGTTCCTGCACTCATCAGCCGTCAACGAGAAAAACGTCTCGGCCGCGCGGATATGACGAATCGCGAATACCTGCATCGGGCCGCGTTTGAACTTGGGCGGACCTTGGCGGGCTACGAAGTGCAGATGTCGTTGAGCATCGTTGATTGGTTTGCTGCTTCGTCGCCGACGACGCGGATCGGAATCCTCGGCTACGGAGAAGGAGGCATGCTCGCGCTGTTTGCGGGCGGGCTTGACACTCGGATTCAGGCGACCTGCGTGAGTGGCTTTTTTGGTCCTCGCGAAGAAAGCTGGAAAGAACCGATCGATCGCAACTTCGCGGGCCTGCTTCGCGACTTTGGGGCTCAGGAGTTGGCGATGCTGGTGGCTCCGCGCGGACTGATCGTTGAAGCCTCGGCATTTCCCGATGTATTGCTCGCTGGAAATGGAGGTGCGCCAGGGGAACTGCAGTATCCTAAGAATGGCACTATTTCGAAGGAACTGACGGGTGCAATTCATCGTGCAGTTCCGGCCGAAGGTTGGGCTGAGAAGCGAGATACAAAGGGACAGTTTGGCTTTGTGGCGCCAGAATTGCTTTTGGAACGGCTTCACGTGGACCGGAATTCGAGATCGCCACGTGAGTCGGAGCGCCTGACGGCTCCGCAGATTGGGCAACAGAATCCGGGGGGACGCGAAACTCGTCTTCTTAAGCAAATCGACCGTCACAACCAATTGCTGCTCCGCGAAAGTCCGTTCGTCCGCAAGGAGTTCATGTCGAAGCTCGATATGAGTTCGGTCGAAGCATATGAGAAATCGGCTGAGCCTTATCGGGAGATCTTCCGCAAAGAAGTCATCGGCGAGTTTGATCAACCTCTGCTTCCGTTCAACGCTCGGTCACGCAAGTCATGGGACACGGAAAAGTGGACAGGCCACGAAGTTGTGCTCAATGTCTTTCCTGATGTGTTCGCATACGGCGTACTGCTGCTGCCAAAGGATTTGAAGCCGGGCGAAAAACGGCCGGTGGTCGTCTGCCAGCATGGGCTGGAAGGCCGCCCAACGGATGTCTTTCTGGGTGACAATCCAGCCTATCACGACTTCGCCGCAAAACTCTGCGAACGCGGCTTCATCACGTTCTCTCCACAGAATCCGTACATCTTCCAGGATCGGTTCCGGACGCTGCAGCGGAAAGCACAGCCACTCGGCAAGTCGCTGTTTTCCATCATCGTGCCACAGCATCAGCAGATTGTGAACTGGCTGAAGACTCAGCCCAACGTCGATGGCGATCGCATTGCGTTTTATGGACTGAGCTACGGCGGAAAATCTGCCATGCGCATTCCGGCCCTTGTGACAGACTACTGCCTGTCAATCTGCTCGGCGGACTTCAACGAGTGGGTTCTGAAGAACGCCAGCACGCGTCACAACTTCAGCTACATCTGGACGGGAGAGTACGAAATCTTCGAGTGGGATCTCGGCAGCACCTTCAATTACGCTGAAATGGCGGCTCTGATTTGCCCTCGTCCGTTTATGGTGGAACGCGGTCACTTTGACGGCGTCGGCGAGGACGACTGGGTCGGCTACGAATACGCCAAGATCCGGCATCTGTACGCCGCACAACTGAAGATCGGCGACCAGACCGAGATCGAATGGTTCGTGGGACCTCACACGATCAACGGGCAGGGGACCTATGCGTTCCTGCACAAACACCTGAACTGGCCCGTTCCTGCGATTCACTGAACCGATATCAATTCTTCGGCGATTTCCGACTCGTCTTTTTCTGCTGCGAACTGGCACGTGACT
>Ga0105048_10013313_pt1 | contig 12862 bp, 15 predicted proteins | sample MAT05_FD_78382 | JGI IMG/M metagenome (GOLD analysis project Ga0105048, IMG submission 78382) | Freshwater microbial communities from Lake Fryxell liftoff mats and glacier meltwater in Antarctica - MAT-05 | ecosystem: Environmental > Aquatic > Freshwater > Ice > Liftoff microbial mat | place...
ACCTCCCTGATCCAGGATGAAAGCCTCGGAAGTATGTTTCTTCAACTTATCCAATTAGACCTTGGCTGCTGAACGGTCAGCAAGTTCAACCAGCAGAAGCCGGTTCATTTTAGCTTTTTTACGGGTGCCAGGCTTGATAACGGGCTCTAAACCGGCCTTCTTGATCTTGGCCTGATCGACAGCCAAGCTTCCTTCCATAACATAGTTGCCAACCAGCACCGTCCAGGCTCCGGCCTTTGCTGCGGTCTCAACAGGTTCAGGCTTGACCGCATCTTTCTTTGCTACAGGCTGCTTCTTTTCCTTAGCTTCAGGCACAGCAGCTACGATCTTTTTCTCTGCTGGCTTAACAGGCTCAGCCTTTTTGGGTTCTTCCTTTGGCTTGGGCTGCGGGACTGCAGCAGTGGGAGCTGGAGTCGCCGGTGCAGCTGGCGCCACCTTAGCTGGCTCACTTACCGCAGGTACAACAGGTTCCTTTTTGTCACCAGCTGCCGCTGCCGATTCAGGCTTGACTGCAGAACCGTCACGAGGCGGCAATTCCTTTTTTACTTTCTGAGCTGCCGGTGTTTCAGCAGGCTTGCTTACTTCCTGCGTACGAATCATGTCTGTAAAAAAATAAAGATAAGAAAAACCACCCACCAATGCGATCAAGGCGATCAAAAGTGAATTTTGCTTACCTTTTTCAGCTTTTAAATCCTGTTTCTGAGTTTCTTCTGTCTGTTTAACGTCATTGGAATCCATTTTCGCCTCCGAATTATTTAAGCACAACAATTTGAACCTGTATCTATTTGGATTTATTTTTTAGCAGCATTTGCTTCGGCCATTACTTTCTGAGACAGATGGGTTGGCAGGTCTTCATAGTGAGAAAACTCAATACTGAAAAGACCTCTGTCGCTTGTCATGGATTTCAGATCATTTGAATACGCCAGCACCTCTGACATGGGAACCACCGCCCGGATAATCTGGGAATTGGCTTTTGGTTCCACCCCAACGACCTTTCCGCGACGTGAGTTCAGATCTCCGATAACATCACCCATATTTTCATCAGGCACTGTCACTTTCAGATTTACAATCGGTTCAAGCAATACGGGTTTGCAAACTTCCATGGCCTTTTTAAATGCCATTGATCCGGCAACCTTGAAGGCCATCTCCGACGAGTCGACAGTATGGAAGGAGCCATCATACAGGGCCACCTTGAAGTCTACTACCGGGAAGCCGGCCAGAAATCCATCAGCGCATGCTTCCTGGATCCCTTTGTCTACAGCAGGAATGTATTGACGCGGAATCACACCGCCAACAATCTTGTCATCAAAAATATAACCTTCGCCACGCCCTGTCGGAGACATTTCAATCCAGCAATCTCCGTATTGACCTCGCCCACCGGACTGTTTTTTATATTTACCCTGAACCTTGGCAGACCCACGAATTGTCTCCAGATAAGGTACTTTCGGCGTTTTCAAAACAACTTCCACACCGAACTTGCGCTTCAGTTTTTCCACTATGACTTCCAGATGCACCTGGCCCATACCGGAAATAATCAGTTCCTTGGTCTGGGTATCTCGATGAGATTCCAGGGTCGGCTCTTCCTCAATCATACGGTGCAGGGCGTTATGAATCTTGTCTTCGTCAGCCTTGGTTTTGGGCTCAATGGCGTATGAAATGACCGGCAGCAACTGTTTTGCGGCCTCATAGAGGATCGGGTTGTTTGGGTCACATAGTGTGTCACCAGTAACTGTTTCTTTCAGTTTTGCAACCGCAACGATGTCCCCTGCTACAGCCTGCTTAATCGGATGTTGTTTTTTACCCTCAAGCTCATAAAGTTGGCCGATACGTTCTTCAACCCCTTTAGTGGAGTTAAAAATAGTGGAATCCGAATTCAGCACACCGGAATAAACCCTGAAAATGGTGATCTTACCGGTATAAGGATCGGAAGTTGTTTTAAATACCAGGGCCGAGAATGGCGTTTTTTCATCCGGCGCCCGTTCAATAATATCCCCGTTTTTAGGATGGGTTCCAATGGCGTTGGTCCTATCCAGTGGGGACGGGAGATAAGCACAGGCTGCATCCAACAGGTGTGACACGCCTATGTTGGCGGTTGCCGAACCACACAACACCGCTGTGAATGTATTGCGCATAGTGCCAATCCTGAGACCATCTCTGATTTCGTCTTCAGTCAACTCTCCGGTTTCAAGATATTTTTCCGTAAGATCGTCGTAAGCCTCGGCAACAATTTCTACCATATGTTCGCGCAGCCGGGTTGCTTCTTCCTGGTATTCTGCCGGGACAGGGCCTTCAGTAAATGTGCCGGAACCATCTTTGGCATAAAAACAGGCCTTCATGGTGATCAGATCAATAACACCCTGAAAGTCCAGCTCGGATCCGATGGGCATCTGAATTGCCACTCCACGAGCTCCGAGCATTTTTTCCATATCATCGATAGCACGCAGAAAACTGGCCCGCTCGCGGTCCATCTTGTTGACAAATGCCACACGGGGGATTTCAAATTCGTTGGCCCAGTTCCAGATTTCCTCAGTCTGGGCTTTAACGCCGGAAATGGCTGACAGAATCACCAGCGCCCCATCCAATGTTCTCATGCAGGCACGGGTGTCAGCAATAAAGTTGCCGTATCCGGGGGTATCCACTATATGCAGCGAGTGTTCTTTCCACTCACAGTGATCCAATGCTGAAGTAATCGATATCTTACGTTTGATCTCTTCCGGTTCAAAATCCATGGTAGAGGTACCGTCGTCTACTCGTCCCAACCGGTCAATCATTTTTGTATCAAATAAAATTGCCTCAGCCAGTGAGGTCTTGCCTGCGCCACCATGTGCGATGATACCCAGATTACGGATCTTGCTCGTGTCAAACCGTCCCATATAAAATCCCCCTTTGGAATGAATAACGCCGAATATCTGTTTCTGTTACCGGTACAAACATCTCAAGTCAACGCGTCAACAAGACGCTCAATAAGCCTCCTTATTCAGGGATTTTAGCAAAAAACTTATCACCGAATTTATGGATCAATTCAGCGATTTCTCTCATAAAGAATTCTGAGACCATCCAGGGTTAAAAAATCATCAACCTCATCAATGGTAACAGACTCTGGCGCTATCAGATTTGCCAGTCCGCCTGTAGCCAATACCTTGGGGCTATCTTTGCTTTCAGCCTTCATGCGATTGACAAGCCCATCCACAAGACCGACATAACCGTAGTATATTCCAGCCTGCATTGAATTCACCGTATTTTTGGCGATGACTTGCGGAGGCTTCACTATATCAACACGCTGCAACTTACTGGCCCGCTGAAAAAGGGCTTCCATGGAAATAGCAAGTCCAGGCGCAATTGCTCCTCCACAGTAATCACCATTGGCATTTACATAGTCAAAGGTTGTGGCGGTACCAAAATCAACAATTATCAGCGAGCACTTATGCTTCTCATAACCTGCAACTGCATTTACTATCCTGTCGGCTCCAACCTCTTTCGGATTATCATAATGTATCGGCATGCCTGTCTTGATACCAGGCCCGACTACGTATGGAGTGAGTTCAAAAAAGTCACGTGAAATGGCCTCCATTACTCCGGTCAAAGGAGGAACAACCGATGATATAATTGCAGCATCAATAGTTTTGAAGTCCAGACTGGCAGAGGCAAACAGGCTATGCAGTAAAACACCGTATTCATCAGAAGTTCGCGACTTGTCTGTTGAAAGACGCCAGTTGCGAACCAGCTCCTTGCCATTATAGATTCCAAGAACAATATTGCTATTACCAACATCTATAACAAGCAGCATCTATATTACCCTCACATCGCCTGAAATAACCCGCTCTATAGCCCCGTTAGACCTTTGCACTAACAGTGCTCCGTCTGTATCAATACCAGCAAACATACCACTTAAAACCAGTTTCCCTGCATCACTGACATCGACCTGCCTACCTGCTGCGTTGCAGCGCTGCTGCCATTCTTTACGCACAGGGCCAAAACCTTTAGACAGGAAATCCGCATACAAGCTATCCAGCTCATTCAACATAGCAGCGGCAAACTGCACCCTTCCAACCGGCTTTCCCTGTTCAAGCAGTATTGAAGTGGCAGGACACCTTAAATCTGCCGGGAATTGATCATTGTTCATATTAAGATTCACACCAATGCCAAGTATCACAAAATTGACACGGTCTGTTTCTGAACTCATTTCATTCAGCAGCCCAGCAATCTTTCGACCACCAATCAGGACATCATTTGGCCATTTAATTTCCGGCTTGAGTGCAGTGGTAGATTCTATGGCCCGTGCCACCGCCACCGCAGAAAGAAAGGTCAACTGCGCCGCTTCAGCAGGCATTACTACTGGTCTCAGAATTATAGATGTATAAAGATTGACGCCCTTTGGAGAAGACCAGACCCTGCCAAGCCGCCCCTTGCCACCACTCTGGGAATCAGCCAGTACAACTGTTCCCTCCTGGGCTCCCTGCTCTGCTAACCGGAATGCATCGGCATTTGTAGAAATTGTCTCGTCCAGGCAGATCAGGTGCCTGCCAATAACATCCGACTTCATTTGTGCTGAGATTTCTTCTTTGATTAACGTATCAGGGGCGGAAATCATCTGATAGCCTCGAGACGGCACAGCCTCAATTACATACCCGGCCTTCCTAAGACTGTTAATATGTTTCCAAATGGCTGTGCGGGAGACATTAAGCTCCTGGCTGATAATTTCACCGGAAACAAAGCCGCCCTGTTCGCGAAAAAGTTGAAGTATTGCTGATGAAACTTTTGACAAGAAGATATCTCCTTAACCAGCTAATACCTCTAAAACAAAAGGTTTAACAATGTCAATCACACCTGACTTATACAAACCTCATTGAGATATCCATTGAGCGCGGTGAGTGCGTCAAGGCCCCTACGGAAATTATATTTACACCGGTCTCAGCAATTGCGCGCACCCTTTCCAGAGTTACACCGCCAGAAGCCTCAACAAGAACTCGACCAGCAACTTTAGCCACCGCCGCAGTCATCTCCTCTAAAGTCATATTGTCCAGCATAATGACATCAGCACCTGCTGCCAAAGCTTCATCAACCTGATCCAGAGTTTCTGTCTCAACTTCAATTTTCAAGGTATGGGGAATATAGTCACGAGCGCGGCTGACTGCGGCAGTAATTCCTCCCGCCGCTGCGATGTGATTTTCCTTGATCAAGACCCCATCATAAAGACCGGTTCGATGATTGAAACCGCCCCCGATTCTCACAGCATATTTTTCAAGTTCACGCAAACCAGGAGTAGTCTTGCGAGTGTCAACTATACGTGCTTTAGTACCTTTAATCGCCTCAACATAAAGTGCCGTTATGGAGGCGATGCCTGAAAGCCTTTGCAGCAGATTAAGTGCCACCCGCTCCCCCATCAACAGATCGGCTGCATTGCCATGGGCATTGGCGATAATATCACCATTTGACACCTTGGCTCCATCAGTTAATGAAGAGGCAAAGGTAATTTCTGTGCTGAGACGCTTGAATACTCGCTCAACAACAAACAGACCGGCCAGAACAAGATCTTCCTTGGCAATAAAACGCGCCGAGGCCGGGCGTTGCTCTGAAAGAACAGCCTTCGTGGTAATATCTCCAGTGTGAATATCTTCGCGGAGAGCGTGGTCTATGAGCCTGTCTAGAGATAGCATGTGTCCACCTTAACAATTATAAAAATGCTATTTTGTATAACACAGGTACGGTAGTGTATCAACCGCAAAACCGGCTCAGATTTAAGGAACACCATCAAATCTTCGCCGATCTAAAAATTATCTGCTCAATTACAAAAAAAACGTCCCCTAACTTATGGACGCCCAATTCACAAACTTATGTAAGATTTCACAATCCTCATTTTTTTCTAATCAGAAGAGGCTCTTGCAAAATATCATGAGGAGCCAGTTATGCAAGGCGCATACAAGTGATGAAGCGAGGCGTACCTTGATGTACGTTGAGCTTCCGAGCGAGCGTGCCAAGCAAACCCTGCGTCTTGGATATACAAACAACCTGCAGGACCTTTTCACACAGACCCCTTGTTGTTTTCAAACAGAGCGTAGAATCAAATGTGACCAATATTATTTTAACAGGTTCGATCATTTTAGGTCTGCATTTCAATACTGAAGTTTTTCACATCAATAAGCTTCTCTTCCAACTCTTCAATTATTTCAGCTAAAAGCAGTTCGGTCATACCAAGCGCATCCCAAGCCTCCTGCTGAATACGCGGGACATGATTGTCGCCACTATCACCAAAGCCACTTGCCTTGACTAGCACATCAGCCACCTGAACGACTGAAACCTTGATCCGGTGATTCATTGAAAGCGTCACATCATGATGAAACGATATGGGATCGCTGAGTTTTTCCGGCAAAAACCAGCTTTTTGCCAGCCATCCACCAATCTCGGCATGGTCAGCGCCAAGCACCTGTCTCTCTGCCTCAGAAAGGTAAATCTGTTTTTCTTTAGCCAACTGGATAATCTGTTCAGATTCTTTACTGCACTTCAGTCCTATCACAATCCTGCCAATATCATGCAATAGTGCTGCAGTAGCTATCTCCTCGCATTCAGGCATGGCAAGTTTCCGCGCAATCAGATTAGCTGCTGCCGCAACCCCCAAAGAATGTTCCCATAATCCGAGGCTGTTTTTCTCCATGATCTCCAAAAAAGTTGATGAAAGGGCCAGACTCTTTACAACATTCACACCGAGCAGAATCATTGCATTAGAAATAGTCGACACTCTGTTGAATCCATAGGACGGTGAATTTGCCAATCTAAGTATTCTGGCAGAAAGTACCTGATCAGATGTTACGATATTAGCCATTTCATGGATGGTGGATTTTTCATCCTCAGAAAGCGCATTGAGCCTGATTATGACTCCCGGCAAAGTCGGCAGAGTTTTAGTATCCATGATGACTTGTTTTAAATCATTATGTCTAATTTCCACAATCATCTCCCATGGATCGCTTTAAATAAGCGGTATAAATTTCATGAACCTTCATAGTAAGATGATCGTTACGAACTATATTAAATCGACAGTCAAGGTCTTTCAGCATAGTTTCAAGGCTAGGCTGCCCTTCTTGCACTATTGGTCTCCCTTTGACATAAAGCGACTTGATTCCCATCAGGTCAAATCGCCTGATCAGCTCACTTGTTATCATAACATTCTTGCCACAGATCGGAACGTTGGATGTACTGTCGCTACGGCATACTTCCCTGGCAAGTACCATTCCCTCAGCTGCCAGATGTAACGGTATCATCTGCATATCTCACACATCCTTTGAACTAAAAAAACAAACAAATACAGAAATTGTTATTATTCTAACATAGAATTAAAACTATTGTAGTCAGCCGCATATTCTTTTTTAACAATATTAATCCAAATATTTTTACAATGCTTTGGCAGTATTTTATTCAGTTGAAAACTGTGCATTTCAAATGTATCATGCCACATTAAAGTGTAAAGTCGGTCGCTCCGCAAAAGGCTTTTAAGCGAACAGCTACAAAGGAGTTTATTTTGGCAACAACAGACTCAAGCATGAATCAGACTGATTACTTTGATTTTGCACGGCTGGAGCAGATAATCAAAGAAGGCAACTACGACATCAATGCTCTTCTGCCGGTCCTTAAACGCTTTTCAGGGGACTTCACCAAACAGGAACAGCAGATAGCCAGGTTAACCAAGGAGAATAAGGAACTGACCCTCCAGTTGGTTGAAATCTCCCGTTCCCTTGAGCATGCCGGCAGAATCGATCCAATGACCGGTCTTGCCAATCGGCGTGATATCATGGAAAAAATTACGCGTGAGTACAGCCGGGCAACCAGACATAAAACCACTTTTTCCATTATTTTGGCTGATGTGGATAATTTCAAACAAATCAACGAAACCTACGGATTTAATGCAGGCGATGATGTACTTGTGGAAATCTCGCGAGTTCTGATTAGCTGTCTGCGCAACGAAGATATCTGTGCCCGCTGGAAAGGCGAAGCATTCCTGATACTGCTCCCGGAAACCCCAATAAACGGTGCAACTACTGTAGCGACAAAGATACACGAATCCATAGACATGACAGAATTCAAGGCACAAAAACCGGGCATCCGTACCACTGTCAGTCTGGGGATTTGTGAATACAGCTCAGACCAGACTCTGTTTGACTGCATTATAAGAGCAGAGCAGGCCCTGAAAAAAGCCAAGGATGCTGGTAAAAACCAGCTTTGTATAGCCTGATCCTGTTCCAGTTTTTAGCAGTAAAAATTTAACAAAGAAAGCCCCGCAAACTTAACAGTTTGCGGGGCTTTCTTTATTCAGACCCATGTTTCCTTTTGAAAGTAAATTGTGCGGTAATCTGCTGTATTTCAAAACAAAAGCCACCCTTGCATCGGCCATAAAGCCAGAGGTCTGGTTTGCGGCAAATATTTCTGCTGCAGTAATATCAGCAACATGGCTGTATTCAGTTGCGTCAATAATCAACCCATCTTATACAGCAGGTGTAACTGCAGCAGGAACGTCAGTTGGCGGAACATAAGCCGGCTTATCCAGTTCCTGTTTAATCTTGGGCTCAGTCAAAATCTTTTCATACATGACAGCAGCAAAACCCTTTGGACCATTCATACCAACTTTGATGATTACCAGTGCGGTTTCCTCCTGAGCATTCCATTCCTGCATTACAACCTGGGAGCCTTTAATAAAACCGGTAACAGCTGTCTTGATTGTATCAGAGGCCAACTATGAGTCCTTAATTGTAGTCTCACTGACAACGGCCACACCTTCCAACATTTCAACAAGACGACGCTGGGCAACAACTTTGGCAGCAGTTTCTGCAGTCAGACGCTTTTGCCCACCTGTAGTACCTTTTTTGGGAACCAAAGATGAGATTTTTACGGTTTTGAAGTGGAAAGTTCGTGGCCTGGAACCAAAGTTTGATAAAACCAGCATGGCTTACCTGTTCAAGCCAGCTGAAAGCGTAAAACGCGGCGAAATGGCGTTTATTCTGGAGGATATTTTGATGAAGCTGACCGCTGACGCACTGTCCTTGACCGCTATTTTTTTACCAACATCACCAATCGTTATTCCACCCATGGCTCGGACTATTGGACCTGACCGGAATCCGGCCTGCAAAAAGTTTATCCAGTTTCATTTCATCGATCAGCAACGCTGCAAGATCACCCCTGGATACCAGACAAGAATCAAAAAAACTCATCATCTAGCCATAGATTCTCTGACCATACCTGCTGCTCCGAGCAAACCTGCATCATCAGCCAATGTTCCGGCGATAATTTTCAAGTCTCTTCCAATTTCACGAAAACAACGTTTTTCAATTTCTTCTCGAATAGTCGGTAAAAGCAGATCCAGACTTTCACTGACACCTCCGCAGACAATTATTGCCTCAAGATTTAATGTATTGACTAACGACGCCAAGCCAATCCCTAGCCAGCTCCCCGCTGTTTCAAATGCCTTTCGGGCAACCAGATCACCCTTTTTAGCTAAACCAGCAACAATGGCAGCATCCAGCAGAAATTCTGACTCTTGAGAAAACTCGGGAAAAAGCTCCATCGCGTTCCGGACTATTGCTCCAGCTGAAACATACTGTTCAAGACAACCCTTATTACCACACGGACAAGGCAAGCCATCCGGTTTGACCGTGATATGACCAAACTCGGAAGCAAAACCGTTAACCCCGCTCCAGAGTCGTCCATCTAGAATTAGACCACTGCCGAGTCCCGTCCCAATACTAATAACCATGAATGATTTAAAATCAGTACCTGCGCCATAGATATATTCTCCCATGGCAATAGCATTTGCATCGTTTCCACAAAATACTGGCAAACCGGTAGTATCCTCCAAAAATTTGGTCAGGTTCAAACCATCAAGAGGCTTCATGTTTACCGATGAGTGGATTACTCCATCTTTGCTGACCAGACCTGGCACTCCCACACCTATCCCTGAAACAGGCAGACCCAGTGTAGTTGCAAAATTTTGCATTTCAGTGATACCGGCCTGCAGTCTTGTACAGAAAGCCTCCCTGCCATCCGAAATACTGCTGACAGAACGACTCCGAAACAAAATTATTCCCGAGTTGTCCACCAGTGCAAAACGCAGGTTTGTGCCACCAATATCTATACCAATATAAAGAAATTCCACCGTTAAGACCTCATTAGAGAGAGCTGAGCGCTTCATACAGCATATCGTATGTTATCATCAGTCCCTCCGGAATAATCCTGATATCACCGACAACTGTCATAAAATTCGAATCGCCGACCCACCGTGGCACAATATGGATATGAAGATGATCTTCTATACCTGCTCCAGCGCCTCGCCCGAGATTGACACCAATATTGAAACCATCGGGCCGGGCAATCTTTTGCAGCAGGTTTCTCGCCCGCCGCACAGATTTCATCAAATCCAGCATCTCAACATCGGATAACTCATCAAGGTCCGAGGTATGACGTTTGGGTGCTGCCATCATATGACCGTTGGTGTAGGGGAAACGGTTCAGCATGATCAGAGAATGTTCAGTTCGTTCCAAAACAAGCTTTTCACGATCTTCTTCAGTGTTCCAGGCCGTACAGAAAACACAGCCCTCTTCACTGGCGATAGCCTTGATATAACTCATTCGCCAAGGTGCCCAGATTCTGTCCATCTCTCCCCCTTGTAGGTATAAACAGTGGTTTGACAGCAGTTAAAATAAACAAATATATTTGGTTTAACAGAGCAAAAATGGCGGGTAGTGCATATAAACGGCACTTGACTACAAAAACAAATAAAGGGAGGAACTACAATCTATTTTAATTCAAAACCTTCCAGGTCCTCTGCAGAAAAGTTGATACCCGGTTCGCACTTGGCGGCATCCAGCCTTGAATGTACGTCACGGAAATCTGGATTAGCCGCATCAATTTCAGCAAGAAGAACCTTAGCCTCATCTCGCTTGCCGGCAGCTTCACAGGTCAGGGCCAGATCATATTTCACAGAGCAGGAATCATCGAGACTCAAGCCGGGCTTAAGAAGAGACCTGAGCAGACTTTCTGCAGTAACCACATCACCTTTTTCACGAAGACAGGCACTTTGCAGAATAAAACAAGCAACTTTACGGGCCGGATCCTCTGATGCCTGTCTCAATTCATTAATTGCCTCATCAAAAAGGCCCATCTCTTTAAATGCAACGCCAAGGTCATAATGAGACTGGGCATCTGACATATCGACATCGCTGCCAAATTTTACACTTCTTGGTGCAGAGGCAATGCCGTCAAACATTACACCGACCGCATCCAGCCAATTTCCACCATCTTCATCCAGCACAGCTTCATCCAGAAGGATCGTACCGAAAGGATTGTCATCATCAATTTCAATTTCTATGTCAATCTCATCCATCTCAGGCTTTTCAACCGGCGCGGCTTTTTTCGTCAATTCAAAGTCGGTCTCAAAATCAACATCCGCAAAACTTGTAACATCTTCTACAACGGGAACGGAATCAGGCTCTTCTGATGCAAATGAGAATTCATGGGCAAAAGGTTCAATAATTACGACTATTTCACCCTGTTCATCCTCCGAGGCTTTGGGTGATGAAAATGAAGTCAAAGAAGACAGTTTGGAAGCAACTGCATCGGCCCCCTCAAAATCACCATCTGCCCGATAGGCATTTTCCAATCCCTTAAGAATACGGTTATCAATCGGATCAATCAGATCAAGAGCTTTATAAATGCTAACCAGGTCTGCTGTAGCATTGCAATCAATAAAGTTCTGTTCATGCTGATCCAGAAAAGCCAGAATACCGGTAACATCCTTTTCACTGATCAGACAGTCAAGAAATCCTTTTTGAGCAGAAATATTCTCTGGAAAAAACTTGAGAAAATGCTGATAAGCCATCTTGATGCGTTGAGGTTCGTTTAGCCGGCGGAAGGCTTTAACTATAAGCTCCCAAAAGCGATGATCCTTTGGATTTTGTTGCAGAACAATCTGGATTGCACTTACCGCATTGCCCGCGTTGCCTTCTTCTACCTGCTTGGCAAGTACTTCATACATAAAATCGGGTTTATCTGGAAACAGCTGTTTGATTCTGTCATTAAGCTTAATACATGATACATTGTCGCCACGATCATGAAGCACAGATGCCAGCTCCGAAAAAGTCCGATAGGAATCCTCTTTCTTGGCTGACTGAAAATATGACTCCGCAAGCATCAACTTAATGCCGATATTTTGCTTATCCACATTATGCATCCGCTCAAGAATTTTCAGAGCGTCTTTATGATTGGATGAATTTTTATAGTGTTCGTATACTTGTTTGTATTCGGAGAGCGCATTGGCAACCAAGCCATGCTTTTCATTTAGATCTGCCAAGGTCAGAGTAATACTGATCTCACCCGGCAACAACATCTGGAGTTTTTTGTAGACAGCAATCGCTTTAAGATAAAACCCGTTGGCGGAGTAGTATTTACCGATGGATTCAAATTCGACCCGTGCATCCTCGAGACTGCCAGCCTTGATAAGAAGTTCGGCCAGCCTCTGACGTTGATTAATCGCAGAAGGATCTAGCGAAACCACCTGACGGTAAGTTTTGATGGCTTTATCCATCTGACCGCGCAAGGCAAACCGTTGAGCTTCTTCTATGAGCTTGTCTTTTTTAGAGCTCATCCGCTAAAAATCCCCTTCCAACATTGCATGGCAAACAGAATTGTTACATTAGTAAAAATATCGTATAAAACTATATTATGCCACATAGGCGTGTCAAGCATAATAAGCTGGTTATATTAGGATTTATTTTGGGTTTGACACTCAAATTGATTGTTTTTGACAAGACCATGAAAATACATTAGTTTATTCATCTTAAAGTAATCATTCAGTTCCCCATCAGCAATGATAAAACCCGTA
>Ga0105048_10013315_pt1 | contig 12861 bp, 10 predicted proteins | sample MAT05_FD_78382 | JGI IMG/M metagenome (GOLD analysis project Ga0105048, IMG submission 78382) | Freshwater microbial communities from Lake Fryxell liftoff mats and glacier meltwater in Antarctica - MAT-05 | ecosystem: Environmental > Aquatic > Freshwater > Ice > Liftoff microbial mat | place...
CACGCAACGATGGCCCCGTGGGGGAAGGGGGAGAGTGCGCGCTTGACGTCAAACATCTTACCAGCTCTGGAGACTACGTGGCCACGGAGTCGCGCAACGCAGTGCGTTGCTGAAACTCTACGTTGACTGCGTTACATGAAATACGTAACGCAGTCAACGTATTTAGGAGCATTCCCCCCCGACTCGGCCCCCTTCCGCAGGCACCCAGCCACCTGTTCCGAAGCACCCGCCGCGATTCGGAGCGCAGTGACGGGATCCCTCCTCCGGGATCGGTGCCCCTCTCGAACCTGGGGCCGCTGCAAGGTATGGTGATCCGTGGCTACTCCCCCAGCAGCGCGCGCGCGCGGAGCACCAGCGCTTGCACCTCGGCGTGAGCGCGGCGCTCGATCTCCGCGACCTCGGCGCCGGCCATGCGGAAGGGTTCGCCTGCGACGAGGGCGATCTGGGTCTTCGAGGACGAGGCGACACGGCGGTAGTGCTGGGGGAAGCTCTCTTCCAGGAACGAGGCGCCCGCGCCGCCGTAGGCGATGCCGAGGGGGACAATCTCGGCGTCGGCGCGCTGGGCGGCGATGAAAGCGCCGGCGCGGAAGGGGCGCACTTCGTCTCCGGCGAACGTGGTGCCTTCGGGGTAGACGAGGACGCCGCGGCCCTGCTCGACGCCGGCCACCATGGCGTTGATGACGGCGCTGCCGCTGCGCTTGTCGCTGCGGTCGACGAAGAAGGTGCCGACGCGGCGGGCGGCGAGGCCGATGACTGGCCAGGCGGCGAGATCAGCGCGGCTGACGGCGTTGGCCTCGACGAAGGCCAGGTCGACGAGGATATCGAGCATCGAGCGGTGGTTCATCACGAAGATGCGGCCTATCCCGCGGTCGTCGTGCGCGGGGTAGGGCTGGCCTCGATCGAGATAAGGCCCTTGAGCCGCGACCTCGAGGCCGTAGAGGCGAAGGAGGCCGCGGCCATAGCGGGCCATCCATTTGTACGTCACCGCGGCTCGCTGGGGCGCGGGCGCGGCGCGCAGATCAGCCTCCAGGCAGGCGAGGAGGCTGAAGGTCCAGCCGACGAAGCCCGCAGTGCGGGCCGAGGCGCGGAGATCGGCGACAGGGGACATAGCGGTGCTCAGCCTACCTTGGTGCCGGGGGGCACGTCGCGGGAGACGACAGCGAGGGCCAGCGCGGAGGGGAGCCCGGCCGAGAGGATCGTGCCGTGAGAGACGAGGCCTTTGGCGAGAGAGCGGGGCTCGAGGTTGACAGCGACGATGACCTTCCACCCGATCAGCGCGTCGGGCGCGAAGGAGAGCGCGAGATCGGCGACGATGCGCCGCGGGCCCTCGGCGTCCCCGGTGTTGACGTGGAGATCGAGCAAGTCACTCTCGCCGGGGACCCGCGAGGCGGAGACGATGACGCCGACGCGGAGATCAATCCGCGCGAAGTCTTCCTGAGAGACGAAGTTGGGCAGCTCGGGGATGGGCTCCGAGCGCGGCGAGAGGTCGAGCTGCGCCGCGAGGAACGGGAGCATCATGCCGGCCGCGCTGGTGAGCGTGGGCGCCGCGGGAGCGACGCTGTGGGCCATCGGGCTGGGATCGAGATCCTCGTCCGACTCCTCGGTTGGATCTGCCGTTGCCAGAGGCGCAGCCTGGGTCGGAGGCGCAACGTGCCTGTCGTCCGAAGAGATGACGACCTCCAGGGGCTTGTCCGAGATCGGCTGAAGCTTCTTCAGCTTGCGGGGAACCAGCGTGGGGAGCTGCTCGGACGTCGACGGCGGGCCGATCGGCAGGGGGGAGGTGCCGGAGGAGGCGGAGGCGGGATCGAGCAGGCGCCGCAGCACTGCGTTGACGACGTCGGGCGCGGCGCTGCCGCCGGTCTGCTTCATCACCTGTCCGACGAAGAAGCCGAGGAGCGACGGCTTGCCAGAGCGGTAGGCGCCAACCTGCTTGGCGTTCTGGTCGAGGACGCCGCGCACGACGCCCTCGATCGTGCCAACGTCGTTCAGGACCGCCATGCCACGCTCGCGCACGATCTCGGTCGGCGAGCGCGTCGCCCCGATCAAGAGCGAGTAAACCTCTTTGGCCTGCTTGCCGCTGATCGTCCCGGCGTCGACGAGCTTCAAGAGCTCGGCGAGCTGGGTCGGTGTCACCGGGAACGCGGCCTCGAGTCCGCTCGTGCGGACGTCGCGCATCACCTCGCTGGTGAGGAAGTTACCGAGCTTGACGGCGTCAGGGTAAAGGCGGCTCGACTCGTCGAAGAAGGCGGCGATCTTCGGGTGACTGACGAGCACCGTGGCCACGTTGAGGGCGAGGCCCTGCTCTTCCACGAGCTTCTGACGGAGAGAGAGCGGCGAGAGCGGCAGAGAGTGCCGGATCGCGCCCACATAGGCGGCGTCGACCACCAGCGGCGGGAGGTCCGGCTCCGGGAAGTAGCGGTAGCCGGCCTCGTTCTCCTTGTCGCGGAGCGGGTAGGTCTCTTTCTTGTCGGAGTTGTAGCCGCGCGTCTGCTGGCGGATCCGCTCGCCCGACTCGAGCCGCGCGATCTGCCGGCGCGCCTCGATCTCGATGGCCTCGGCGACGAAGCGGAAGGAGTTGATGTTCTTGAGCTCGGTGCGCGTCCCGAGTTTTTCGGCGCCGATCTTGCGAACGGAGACGTTGGCGTCGCAGCGGAAGCTGCCCTGCTCGAGGTTGCCATCGTTGACGCCGAGGAACATCAGCACGTCGCGGAGGCGCTTGAGGTAATCAGCGGCCTCGGCGGCGCTGCGGAGATCGGGATCGCCGACGATCTCGATCAGCGGGGTGCCGGCGCGGTTGAGGTCGACGATGGAGTCGTCGCCGACGCCGTGAATGTTCTTCCCGGCGTCTTCTTCCATGTGGACGCGGAGAATGCCGATGCGCCGCTTACCGAGGTCGGCCTCGACCTCCAGGCTGCCGCGGAGGGCGAGGGGGAGATCGTACTGGCTTATCTGGTAGCCCTTGGGGAGATCGGGATAGAAGTAGTTTTTGCGGGAGAAGACGCTCTTCTCCTGGACGGTGCAGCCGAGCGCGATCGCCGCGCTCACCGCGAGGCGGACGGCCTCGCGGTTGAGCACCGGGAGGGCGCCGGGGAGCCCGAGGCAGACCGGACAGACGTGCGTGTTGGGGCGATCCCCGAAGCTGGTCGCGCAGCCGCAGAAGGCCTTGGTCCGCGTCAGGAGCTGCGCGTGGACCTCGAGCCCGATCACGAGCTCCCAATCACCGAATGAGGTCGCCATGGCCTGCTGTCATAGCAAGGCCGGCGCTCGCCCGCGAGCGGCGAGCGCCTATCGAGAACAAAGGCGCGCAAGGCGCGCCGGGGTTTGGGGCCGCTTGCGGCCCCATCGAGACTAATGCTGGTGGTCGCGCGAGACGCCGGGGTGCCCCGGGTCGCCCGGCTCGAGGCGCGGGTTCGCGGTCTTGTGGCCGCCGTCCCGAGCGGCAAAGCCCATCAGCAGGTCTTTCCCGTAGATGAACTGGTCGCGCGAATCGTACGGGACGGCGTGCAGGCCGGTATCCATGCGGATCGCGTCGACGGGGCAAGCCTCGACGCAGTAGCCGCAGAAGATGCAGCGGAGCTCGTCGATCACGAAGGTCTCCGGGAAGCGCTCGTAGCCGCGGCGCGGATCGCCCTCGGGGTACTCGCCGGCCTTGATCGAGATGCACTGCGCCGGGCAGGCCGTGGAGCAGCAGAGGCAGGCCACGCAGCGCGGGGCGCCGTCTTCGCGCATCGTCAGGCGGTGGATCCCGCGGAAGCGCTCCGGATAAGGGCGCTTCTCTTCCGGGTAGTGGATGGTCGTCACGCCCTCTTCCAGCGCCTCGAGCACCGGATCGGGCTTCTGACCCAGCATCATCTCCTTCGTGTTCTTGAAGAAGTGGCGCATCGTCAGCGACATGCCCTTGAGGAACTCGGGCACGTAGGCCTGCACGCTCGGCGTGCGGTTCGGCCGCGCCACGGGGCGCCCCGTGACCGCCCGCTGCGCCGGCTTCATCCAGGGATTGCTGGGAGTTGTCTTGGCCATATCTAACTCTCGGGGTTGGGGCCGCTTGCGGCCCCATCGTGACTAAGCCTGGCGAATGGAGGCTTTGGTGCCGCCCGCGGCGACGGCGAAGCGGGCCGTCGTCGATTTGATGAAGCGCTTGCGCTCCACCGGCTCGAGGAGGCCGACCACGAGGGCCACGAAGCCCGCGGCGAAGCTGAGGGCGACCACGCCCTGGGTGATGTCGGCGGCGATCTTGAGGGCCCCCGTGACGCCGGGGCCCGCGCCCTGGAACGCGAGGAGGACCACGCCGGTCACCATCATGTTGGCGATGGAGAGCGGGAGGAGCTTGGTCCAGCCGAGCTTCATCAGCTGGTCGTAGCGGAAGCGCGGCAGCGTCCAGCGGAAGAAGATCTGGATGAAGGTCATGAAGATCGTCTTGCCGAAGAACGCCAGCGCCGAGATCACCACCACCGAGATGTGGGTCATCTTGTAGGCGTAGAAGACGGTGTCGCCGAAGGCGATGTTGAGCCCGTCGCGGTGGAGGAACGGCAGCGCGTAGCCGCCGAAGAAGATGGTGACGAGGATGGCGCTCGAGGTCATGAGCTCGACGTATTCGCCGGTCATGAACATGCCCCACTTCATCCCGGAGTACTCGACGAAGTAGCCGGCGACGATCTCGCTCTCGCCCTCGGGCTGATCGAAGGGGACGCGCTTGCACTCGGCGGCGAGGGCCGTGAGGAAGAGGACGAAGGCGAAGGGCTGGACGAAGATGCCCCACGCGTTCTCGGACTGCCACTCGACCATCGGGCGGAGCTGGATGCTGCCGTAGGTCATCAGGACGCCGATGAGGCTGATGCCCATCGCGACCTCGTAGCTGACCATCTGGCTCGCGGCGCGGAGGCCGCCGAGGAGCGAGAACTTGTTGTCGCTGGCCCAGCCGGCGAGCGCGGCGCCGATGACGCCCGTGCCGGCCATGGCGAAGATGTAGAGCAGCCCGACGTTGAGGTCGGCCACCTGGAGGTTGACGAGGTGGCCGCGGCAGAAGCCCTCGTGGTTCATGATGTGGGCGACGCGGCCGAGGTCGGCCCACTCGAACGGCGGCGGGTTGGCCACGTTGAAGGGCTTCGTCGGATCGCTCATGAAGCACATGCTCTCGCCGAAGGGGATGACGGCGAACGTCACCAGCGCGGGGAGGAGCGCGAGCATCGGCGCGAGGCTGTGGAGGAGTTTGTCGCCCTTCGGGGGGATGAAGTCCTCTTTCCAGATCATCTTCATCGCGTCGGCGGCGGCGTGGAGCAGGCCGGCGAGGCGGATCGCGACCGGCCCATCGGGCACGCGCGAGGCGGTGTAGATGCCGCTGAGGAACAGGAGCAGGGCGAGCACGCCGCCGGCGATCTCCGCGCCCAGGACCACCGCGGAGTCGGGGACGGCGCTGATCAGCACGAAGGCGAGGGCGTGGACGGCGACGCCGCCGTAGAAGATCGAGCGGGGCTCGATGCCCTTGAGCGCGGCCTCGGCGCCGTTGAGCGCCTCGCCGCGACGGACGGTGCCGCAGAGGACGAGGAGGCTGAACCAGGCGACGAACACCGCGAGCTGCGCGCAGATCGGGAGCGTCTGCACGGCCATGTCCAGGCGGATGCCGTTGGGGATGCCGTTGATGAGGCCCCTGACGAGCGGCATCACGGCGATCGCGCCGAGGATCGAGGGCGGCAGGAGGACGATGAGGCGGACGACCCAGCTCGGCAGGCTCACCATCGCGCGGTTGGGACCGACGCGGTCCTGCACCATCGCGCTCTGGCGCCGGTCGGCCCAGGTGGCGATCGCGGCCGTGTTCAGGAGGAACAGGATGACGATCAGGATCTTCACGATCGCCAGAAACAGCTCGACGCTCGTCATACCGTCGCCTCCGGCTTGATCGCCACGGCTTCGACGCTGGGCGCGCGCGTCCGGGGATCAGGCCCCATCGCCGCGCGCACGTCGGCGAGCTTCTTCCAGTCCATCGCGTAGCCGAGGGTCCGCGCCAGGGTCGCGACCAGCTTCCACGCCGGCACCGCGTCGCCCTGCGGCGTGAGCGCGCGCTCGCTGCGCTGCGTTTGCAGCTGCGCGCCCGGCTCGCCGTTGGGGCGCTTGGTCCGCAGCGCTTCGTCGGGGTTGTTCGAGTAGGAGCCGTCGGCCTCCGACCAGGCGCAGGCGGGGAGCGCGATGTGCGCCGCCATCGCCATCGGGCCGACGTGCGAGGCGATCGTCACCACGCCCTTGAGCTTGCTCAGCGCCGCTTGCGCCTCGGCGTCGTCGACGTCGACCTCCGAGCCGAGGGCGATCACGAACGAGTACGTGCCGGCGTTGATCCCCTTGATCAGATCCGCGAACGGCTTCGGCGTGCTCGATCCAGCGGCCTCGGTCGCGCCCCGCGTGTTGGGGTTCTTGTCCTGGCTCATCAGGATCTTGTCGCCTCGGCCAGGCTTGCGCTTGGCGAGGAAGAAGTCCCCCGCGCCGAGGTACATCTTGGCGAGCGTCGCGAGGGCGAAGTTGTCCTCGTTCGAGTGCTGCGCCGAGAGCACGATGGCGATCTTCGAGGGATCGTTCTTGTGGCCCTTGAGCTGCTCTTTGGCGGCCTGGAGCGCCTCGTCGATCGTCGCGTCCTCGCGGCCGACGAGGGCCGTGGTGAGGCGACCCTCGTGGGCGCGCTTGTACGAGAGCATTCCCTCGTCGCACATCCAGTACTTGTTGACCGCGAGGTTCTCCCGCGGGCGGTAGCGGTGCGCGGTGTTGGTCCGCGGATCGTAGTCGAGGAAAGAGCTGCACCCCGTCGCGCAGCCCTGGCAGACGCTGCGGGCGCCGCGGAGGAACCACACGCGGGCCTTGAAGCGGAAGTCGCTCGAGGTGAGCGCGCCGACGGGGCACACGTGCTCCGTCATCAGCGTGTAGTCGTGATCGAGCTCGCGGCCGGGGGAGACGGTGACCTCGCCGAGGTTGCCGCGCTCGCGGATGCTGAGCACCGGATCCAGCGCCAGCTCGGCGGAGACGCGCACGCAGCGGGTGCAGACGATGCAGCGCTCGGCGTCGTAGACGATGGTCGGGCCGAACGGCACGGCCTTGGGCTTGTGCACGACCTCTTGCTGCATGCGCTTGCCCTTGCGCTGATGCTCGAGCCAGTAGTCCTGCAGGCGACACTCGCCGGCCTGATCGCAGATCGGGCAGTCGACCGGGTGGTTCAGGAGCAAGAACTCCTGCACGGCGCTGCGGGCCTCGGCGACGTTGTCGCTCGAGTCGGAGAGCACCTCCATCCCCGGCGAGCAGCCTTGCTGGCAGGCGGGCAGGAGCTTGGGCTTCCGCGCGGAGACGTAGTCGTTCTTCTCGACGTCCCAGCGGAGGATGTCGAGCTCCATCGCCGGGCGGCCCGGCGGCGGGAGGATCTCCACGAGGCACATGCGGCAGTTGGCCGCGACCGTGAGGCCCGGGTGCCAGCAGTAGTGCGGGATGTCGATCCCGGCGTCGTGCGCCGCGCGAATGATGGTGTCCCCCTTTTTGAAGGGGATCTCCCGGCCGTCGATCTTGATCGTGTTCGGCGGGGGCGGGGGCGCAGGGGGCGTTTCAGCCGGCGTGGTGGTCGCCATGGTTCGATCTCGGAGAGGGGCGTTGTTGGGGCTAGAGAGAGCGCGTCGATCAGCCGAAGCGGCTAATGATCACACTCTCCGCCGATCATGTTGAGCGAGCCGAACGTCGGGACGACGTCGGCGATCATCCGCCCGTTGATGAGCTGCGAGAGGCCCTGGACGATGGGGAAGCACGGGGGCCGGATGCGGACGCGGTAGGGCGTCCCGCTCCCGTCGGAGACGAGGTAGAAGCCGAGCTCCCCGTTGCCGCCTTCGGTGTACGAGTAGCACTCGCCGGCGGGGATCTTGATGCCCTCCATCACGATCTTGAAGTGCTGGATCGTGGCCTCGATCGTCGTGTACACGTCCTCCTTCGGGGGGAGGACGATGCGGGGATCGTCGATGTTGATCGGGCCCGAGTCGGCCATCATCTCCAGGGCCTGGTCGATGATCCTGATGCTCTGCCGGATCTCGTCCTGGCGGCACATGAAGCGATCGTAGTTGTCGCCCTGGGTGCCGACGGGGACGTCGAAATCGTAGCGATCGTAGGTCATGTACGGGTGCGTCTTGCGCACGTCGTACGCCGCGCCGGTGGAGCGCAGGCAGACGCCCGTCCACCCGAGGGCGAGCGCGTCTTCCTTGCTGATCTTGCCGACGCCCTCGACGCGGTCGAGGAAGATGCGGTTCTTGAGGATGAGCTTCTCGCCCTCGCCCACCATCTGCATCACCCGCGGGAGGCCGGCGCGGATCATCGCCTTGAAGTCAGCCGTCGGGGGCTTGGCCATGCCGCCGACGCGGCCGAAGCTGTGGGTGACGCGGGCGCCCGTCTCTTCTTCGAAGATGTCCCAGATGATCTCCCGGGCGCGGGCGAAGTAGAGGAACGGGGTGAACGCGCCGAGCTCCATGCACATGGCGCCCGAGCAGATCATGTGGTCGCAGATGCGGGCGAGCTCGCCGAGCACGACGCGGTAGTGCTGGCAGCGCTCGGGCACGGTGACGCCGAGCATCTTCTCGCACGCGAGCGCGAAGCCCACGTTGTTGAGCATCGGCGAGACGTAGTTGAGGCGATCGGCGTACGGGAAGATCTGCGTCCACGTCCCGCGCTCGCACATCTTCTCGAAGCCGCGGTGCAGGTAGCCGATCTGCACGTCGCTCTTCATGATCGTCTCGCCCGAGAGCTCGAGGACGATGCGCACTGTGCCGTGCATGGCCGGGTGCGACGGGCCCATGTTGAGGAGCATCGGCTCGCTCGGGAGCTCGAGCTCGCCCTCGGCGAGATCCTGATCAAGCGGTTCCATCGCTCAGCTCTCCCCGCGGTCGTTGCGGTAGTCGTGGGTCTGACGGCCGAAGGCCATCCCCTCGTCGGGGCCGAAGGGGAAGAGCTTGTCCAGCGTCCCCTCGCGGTACGGGATCAGCGGCTGGGTCTTGCTGGCCGGGTAGTCCTTGCGGAGCGGCGCCCCCTTGAACTCCGGGTACATCAAGATCCGACGCAGGTCCGGGTGCCCCTTGAAGGTGATCCCCATGAGGTCGAACGTCTCGCGCTCGAACCAGTCGGCGCCCTTCCACACCGGGACGAGCGAGTCGATCTCCACGGTCTCGCCCTCCGCGTCGCCGATGCGGGATTTGATCCGGATCCGGTGCGCGTACTGGAGCGAGCGGAGGTGGCAGACGACCTCGAACCGCGGCTCGTCTTCCCCGCGCTGGTTGAGGTAGTCCACGCCGCAGAGGTCGGTGAACATGTTCATCCCCAGGCGGGGATCGTCGCGCAGGAAGAGGGCGACCGCGCGCCACGAGCCGGGCTCGATCACCGCGGTGTCGTCGCCGAACTGCGCGTGCGTCGCGAGGATCGCCGCGCCGAACTTCTCCTGGAGGAGATCGAGGACCTTCTTGCTCATGCTTCGCTGCCCCCGTCGAGAACGGGCTTCTTGCCGATCTGCACGAGCTCGATGCCGTCGGGCCCCATGACCAGAGGGTCGGTGCGCGGCTTGACGATCCCGGGGGTGCGATCCCCGCGCGCGATCTTGTCTTGCAGCAGCAAGAGGCCGTCGATCACCGCCTCGGGGCGGGGCGGGCAGCCCGGCACGTACACGTCGCAGGGGATGACTTTGTCGATGCCCGCGAGCGTCGTGTAGTTGTCGTAGAAGCCGCCGCACGAGGCGCAGGTGCCGAAGGCGAGGACCCACTTCGGGTCGGCCATCTGCTCGTAGATGCGCTTGAGCGCGGGGGCCTGGCGCTGGCTGATCGTCCCGACGACCCAGAGCAAGTCGGCCTGGCGCGGCGAGAAGCGCGGCGCCTCGGCGCCGAAGCGGGCCATGTCGAAGCGCGGGCTCGCCATCGCCATGAACTCCATGGCGCAGCACGCGGTCACGTACGGGTACTGGAACAGCGAGTACTTCTTCGCCCAGTTCAGCAGCGCGTCGACGCGCGTGGTGGCGAAGCCCGAGTCCCCGGGCTGGATGACGTGAACGCTCGACCCGCCGCGTCCGTTACTCAGGTCTCCCATTTGAGCGCTCCCTTCTTCCACACGTAAATGAGCGCCACGATCAGCAGCGCGACGAACGAGCCCATCGTGGCCATGCCGTTCCAGCCGAGCTGGCGGAACTGGATCGCCCACGGGTACATGAGCACCACCTCGATGTCGAAGACGACGAAGAGGATCGCGGTCAGGTAGAACTTGACGCTCGGCTTCACGAAGCGGCCGCCGGTGGACTCGCTGCCGCACTCGTACGGCATCATCTTCTCGGGCGTCGGGTTCTTCGGACCGAGCACCGAGGAGAGCGTGAAGAGGGCGCCAGTGATCACCGCGCCGACGATGAAGAGCAGCAGGAGGGGGACGTAGGTAGCCATGGATCAGGCGACTCCGGAAAGCGTGGGTCGCGGTGGGTCCGCGTCCCGAAATGCAGCGAAAACCAAGGCAAATCGATGCATTCCGCTGGACATGTAGCCGGGGGGTCTGGGGGTGTCAATGGAGCGCCCAGGCCTACGCAAAGGGTTCGCAGATGCTGCTGCACCACGGCGTTTAGAACCGCGCGCGCAAGCGAGCGGACAGGCGCTCGTTGACGCCATGAGCAACTGCCCCTTGCTGACGCCTGGGGCGCGGTCCGCTTGCTTGCGCGCGCGGTTCTAGCGCGGGGTGAGACTTCTGGGTGCTGGTTTAGCGGTTGGAGGCGATGACGAGGCCGCGCCAGGCGGTGAGCGCGGTGCCGAGGTTCAGCTCGATCTCGCGGATCTGCTCCGTCATCTCGATGTCGGTCACGCCGACGCCGCGGGCCTCGCGCACGCAGGCGAGGGCGGCCACGTAGCGCTTGCGCTTGATGAACGCCCTGGCGAGGAGCGGCCAGATTTGCTTGGGCGGCGCGCCGAGGTTGGCGGCCCGTCGCAGCGGGCCAATGGCCTCGCCCGAGCGACCATTCTCGAGTTGCGCTTCGCCGAGCCTGCGGAAGATGTCGGCCGCGGCGGCCCCGTCTTGCGCGTACTGCACGGCGAGGCGCATCACCTCTTCGCCTTGCTGCTCTTCGCCGAGCTTCACGCAGGCCGTACCGAGGAGGCCGAGCCCCTTGGCGATGAGCGCGCGGGCGTCGGTCGTGAGCATCTGCCCCTCGGGCGTGCGCAGGAAGATGGCGAGCGGCGCGGGCCACGGGCCGAGCAAGGCGACGACGCGGGCCTGGTCGTTCTTGCCCGCGGCGATCTCGGCCTCGGCCACCTTGGTGAGGTCGATCGCCGAGCGCGATCCAGCCGAGGCGCGGTCGAGCTCTTCGCGGATGTGGGCGCGGATGCGCGTGCGGAACTCGTTGAGCTCGTACGACTCGTCGACGCCGTCGTGGAGGAGGTGGAGCTTGGAGGTGCGCGCCTCGACCGCGAGCTTGCGCAGGCTGTAGCCGTAGAGCGGCGCGAGCAGCAGGTAGCGGACGCCGATGTGAAGCTGGAGGGCCTCGACGTCGGTGTCGCGCTCGGGGGCCGGCGGCATCACGTCGTCCGTCAGCAGGGCGCCGACGAGACGGTGACGAAAATCCGCGAGCGTGAGGCGCTGCACGTCGGCGTCCCCTTCGTCCTCGCTCGGGGCGGCGATCACGAAGTCCACCAGGGTGTTGTCGGGGTTGCGCCGATCCACGGTCAGGGCCGTGATCCGGGCTCCCGTGATCATGGAAAACGCGAAGAAGGCCTCGCCAACAATGTCGCACAGAGCCTGGAAGCTCCCAATTCCATCTCCGATGCGCTCGAACCAGCCGTCTGTTCTTACGGCATCGAGCGAGAAGACACGTTCTTTCGCCATGATCGTCTGCGGCGGAGGTTCGCACGAGCCGCGCGCGCTGTCACCTTGTCCGAGCAGGGGACCGCACAGAGAAGCGCCGAGGCGCCTGTTTACACGGGGAAAAAGGCCGGACCGACGACGCCTCGCGGAGCTGGCTCGGGGTAGCGCCTCGACTAGTACTGGCCGGACGAAGTCCGGTCAGTACTAGTGCGACCGCGAAGCGGGCGCGGGGTGGGGGGCGCAGCCCCATCGAAACAAGGCTAGGTTCGCGCGCGCGAAGCGGCCGCGCAGCGGCCCAAAAGTCTGACAAGACTCGGGGCGGGAAACCAGAAACAGCGCATGGCGCGCGTTTCCGCGTGGTTTCTCGCCCCGAAGCTTTTTGTCCATAGTCCAGGATGAGCAGGGACGCGACAGGATGCCCCTTGGCCATGGTAACAGCGCGGTAACGCGCGCGCTGGTAGGCGCGTCCAGGCGGCTCGCTCGCCCTGGTAGCTGCGTCTAGGCGCCCGCGCACGTCCAGGCGGACCGCTCGCCCTGGGAGTTGCGTCCAGGTTCGCCACAACGCCGCACATGTACGTAATTATCCTACATGTGCGGCAATTTGGCCGCGGAGTCGACTCCACACCTCACCCCGGATCGCTCACGATCTTCAGATGAACAACCATCGTATTAAGGATGTTTTCCGAGTTCTGAACAACCACCATCCAAGCGCCCGCCGGTACCGTGTCGGTATACGTGAACGATCGGACCTTCAGCCCATGAAAGGAGGGCATGTGGTTAAACTCTTTATGCCCTTTGAAGTTGTCCCATTCGCTCGCTTGCATCAGATAGACATTGTAACCCTTGTCTGTATGTTTCACGCCTTCAGTAAGCACCTTAATTCGCCGGGCCGATTGTACGGTGAAGCCGCTAGCACCAAACGCTTCCGCGGCTCGTTTCGCGCTCGCAACCCGCTTCCGAGCTCTGCCCGTTCCCGTTCCCGTTCCCGTTCCCGCTCCCGTTGTCCGGAAAGGAACGGGAACGGGAACGGGA
>Ga0105048_10013318_pt1 | contig 12860 bp, 11 predicted proteins | sample MAT05_FD_78382 | JGI IMG/M metagenome (GOLD analysis project Ga0105048, IMG submission 78382) | Freshwater microbial communities from Lake Fryxell liftoff mats and glacier meltwater in Antarctica - MAT-05 | ecosystem: Environmental > Aquatic > Freshwater > Ice > Liftoff microbial mat | place...
CTTTCAGCGTGAGATGCGTTGTGTGGCTGAAAGGATGGCTGCAAGGCGCGACTCGCAGCCAATGGCTCTTCCATTGGCAAGGGTCGCAACGCTGCAGACGCCGTTGCGACGCGCAACCCGAAGGGCCGGAAGCGCTTTTGGCGCACCGCGGTCCAGAAAGACGAATAAAATCCAATAAAACTGCGGGAATATCCGTCGCCTCTCTGCGCCAAAAGCGCTTCCGGCGCACTCGCGATGAAAGTCCGACAGGCTGCTAACACCGAGACCTCGCGCAGGCCACGGTGCGCGAACAAAAACAGCGCCGTCGGTGCTCCGAAGAACTCGAAATTGCGGCGCATCTGGCGATCGCGCGCGACGTTGCCTTTGCGATTGATGCCGAGCAAGGCATAGAGACCGCGACCGGTATCGCGATGCCGCGGCTGCAGGTCGTCCGGATGTTTTAACTGCGTGTTGAAATCGCCGTCGGGCAGGCCACGACGGGTCAGCAACAGCTTGAGCTTGGCGAGGGTGCCGCCGTTTTGCGCCGCCATGCCGCGATCGAAGTTGTCGCACAACTGCGCCGCGATGCGCTCGCGCGCGGCCCCGCTGGCAATCGCCACCCGATATGGCTGGCTGTTCGACCAGGTCGGCGCCGAAGTGGCGTCGGCCAGCACGGCAGCGGGAATCGGATCGGGTCGGAAATCGCGCACGCTGCGCCGTTTGCGGATCAACGCGGACAAGGTCTCCGCGGCGCTTTGGGGCTCTGTGTGCTCATGCGGCGCTGCCCGCTGGCGTGGCGCGGTGTTCGGCGAACCAGCGCAGCACCTCGTGCCACAGCGGTTCGGCGTTGCGCCGGAAGTAGCCCATATGACCGATGCTGCCGAGGCCGCTGCGTTGCGGGTCGATGTCGATAGCCTGCCACGCGGTGCCGCGATAAGCCGCCATGAAAGCGTCGCGCGACGCCGGTGGAGCCCAGCGATCGTCGACCGCGTTGGCCGCGATGATCGGCGAGCGCACCTGCGCGAAGCGCTCAGCCACGTGCAGCATGCCGGGGTCGTCGAAGAAATATCGCGGAAACTGGCACCAGTGTTTCCAATCGCGAAACACGCCGAGCGGCAAGTCCTCGCCCATGCCCAGCCGGCTCCAGGCAAGGTAACCCTTCCAGCGCGTTAGCAGCGGGCCAACCACACGCCACATCAGGGCCACCTTGAGCCGTTCGGAGAGCGGCATCCAGCCCGACCAGCCCGCGCCGGTGGCGAAAGTGTAAAAGCGCGCTACGCGGTTGTGGTTTGGCAACAGCCCGAAGGCATGGCCCCCGAACGAGTGGCCGACCATGAACAGCGGCAAGCTTTCATGCGCCATTAGGTCCACCGCAGCCGCCAGATCCTGGTGCGCCCAGTCCAGGTAAGCCATACGAAAGCCGCGCAGCGTGGCTGGTTTCGACAGGCCGATGCCGCGGTAATCAAGGGTCAGCGTGGTGTAGCCCTGGGCGCTGGCAAACTGCGCGAATGCCTTGTAGAAGAGCTGCGGCACGCCGGTGGCTCCGGCCATCAGCAGATGCCCGCGGGGTTCGCCCAGCGCGGCATAACGCAGCGCGGTCAGCGGGTAGCCGTCGCGCGTGATCAACCTTAGTTTTTCGGGTTCAGTCATGACTTGGTTTCCGTGAAGGTCGGGTGGCGTGGTGCCATAACCGTTTATGGTGTGTTTGGATCGGGCAGACTGAGACGAAGCAGATCGAGCAGTGCCACCGACGTGTCGTGCATTGCCTGCACATTGCCGGCCACGCGCGACTGCAGCAGCGCACCTTCATAGGCAGAGACGATCAACGCGGCGAGGCCGCGCGCGCGGGAATCGGCAATCCCGGCAGCCGCCAGCGCGTTGGCTAAGCGCTCGCGAAACGCAGCGAAGGTCGCCGATAGGACGGCACGCAATGCCTGATCGTCGGGTGTGGTTTCCAGCGCGACAGTGGCCAGAGGACAGCCACGCTGAAAGCCGCTCTTCTCGAGGGTCTGCTGCGCCACATCCATCCAGGCGGCAAGGGCTTTGACCGGGTCACCGGCAGCGCGTTGCATGAGTTTGTCGAGGCTGCTGCCGAGTTGATCCGCCACGGCGCCGATGGCCGCCACGGCAAGCTCGCTCTTGCCACCGGGGAAATGATGGTAGAGCACACCCTTGGGCGCGCCGGCGCTAGCCAGCAATTCGTTGAGGCCGATGCCGTGATAGCCGCGCGTAGCCAAGGCCTCGCGCATTGCTGCGATCAGTCGCTCTCGGGTTCCTGGATTGGATGCGGCTGTGTTCATAGCGGCAATTCTGTAGACCGGTCGGTCTATTGTCAAGGTGGGCCACCCTATCCGGCAACAGCTCCCCAATGTGAAATACTCAGAAGTCTTCGTTTCTTTTCGTTACCCATGGCTCAATTCAAGGATTTAGGGAATTTCGCTCGCGTGCTGGGTTTGATGGCGCTGCTGGCTCTGTTGATCATTAGTTGGCAGTGGCAGCCGCAAGTCGAACGCGACCAGGAGCAGCGCAACAGGGCGTCTGCCAACGACGACATGAAATCTTCCAGCGCCGGGATCGCGGTCGCGCCTGGCACGGCATTCACCGCGACCAAGTCTGTGCACTCAAAGGTGGCTTCGGCGAGAAGCGCGCCCCTGCCGAGCGCAGCGCCTCCCATCCCGCTTGACGCACCCGCACTCGGTCACCGCGCCAGCGCGGCCCAGCGCCTGAGCGATCTGCAGCGCATGATGGTGGCCACAGAATTGGCGCCGCTGTTGGTCGAGTTCCAGCGCCGCGCAGCGCAGGGCGATGCCGATGCTGCAGCGCGGATGCGGGAGATTTTCGATGAGTGCCTTGGAGTGCATCTACATCAGGCGGACCGAACGAGAGCCCAGCTGGTGGTCAACTACCCGTTTGGCCCGAGCATGGTCGGCCCTGACGATCCAGGGCGGATGGCAGCCATGGAAATAGGCCGCATGCGCTGCCGTGGGATTATTCCCGATGGCGATCACCGAACGATCGTCAACACCCTGGCTCGCAGCATGCGCGAGAGTCAGCAATTGGCTGCGGATTTCGGGCAGCTGCCGGCGCGCGTGAGGTCTCAGCCCACATGGCATCCTGATCCCGTCGTCCGTGCGCGGCTGCAACGGGAGCAAGCTGTCGCGCTGCTCCGGGAGGGTAATATCGAATCAATCTGGGAGATGAACGGATTACCTTCCATGGCGACGCCTTATTCGTCCGAGGCTTGGATTCTGGCCGCATGCGCCATGGGCTACCCCTGCGAATCCAATGTTTTTTTCACCAGCATGTGGTGCGTCCAGTTCGGCGCATATTGTCAGGTCAGTTCTTTCCCCGATTTCATCCGCTTGGCCTACTCTGCGCGCGCTTGGCGCCAAACCCAGGCCCATCGCGACGACATCCTGGCGCGTTTGCGCGCTGGCGATATTGATGGACTTTTGCGGCCACTCGATCAACCCGGAGATGGCGAATGAAACGCCGCACCATGACGCGGATGTTATTGATCCCCGCTGGAGTGGCCCTAGTCTTGCTGTGGAGGTGGCCGGAGCCGGTTGCAGGCACCGGCTCGCCACCTTTGGGCGCGGCGGCAGTGGCCGCAAGGGCGGTGAAAGCAGATTCGAACGCTAGCGACACTCCAGACGGGCGACCGATCCAAGCGCGTGGAAAAACTGATCCGCACACCAGCGCCCTGATCGCGCCCTCGGAATCCAAATCCCCAACGCCGAGCACGGCCGCTCAAGCCGAAGCGCGCCAGCGTCTGCTCGATTTCACGGCATGCCACGCCGCCCAGACTGGCGATGAACTGGAGCGCGCTCGGACCTGGGCTCAGACCTTGCCCGAAGTGGCGCTGGCGAATGCGGCTGGGGCATTTGATCAGGCACTGGGCTGGGCAGTGCAACGTTGTCAGCCGCAGATCCGCGCCGCACTGGCTGCCGCCGAAGCGGAGTACCCGAATCTTCCTGCGCTTGCTGGATTGACTCTAAGTGATCCGCTGCGGCGGCTGTGGGAGGCGACGCGTGATCAGGATCCCAAACGCGTACAGCTCCCGCAGATGCGCCAACTGCTGGATGAGTCGCTGAGCGCCGCGCTCGTAGCTCCAAACGTCGTCGATTTCCAGCTGCTGATGACTGTCGCTGAGCGGATGAGTCGCAGCGGCGCTGATCTCGGCGCTTATGTCCCTGGAGCTGAGGGCGGGGCTTCCGTGTGGCGCCTCGCCGCCTGTGATCTCGGCGCCGATTGCGGCCCGCAATCGCCGGCGATGTATCTGGCCTGCCTACACGAACTGCTTTGCGGTTACCCCTCGTTCGAACAAGCCATGATCGATGCCTACTGGCCGCAGGGCAGTATCGAGCAGTTTCAGGCTGGCCGTGAGCAATTGGTGGCGCGCTTGCGTGCCGGCGGCCAGGGCGTTTTTGATCCAATACGGCCCGGCAGTGGATGAACTGCTTAACCCTAGCAGCCTGTCGGACTTTCGGCGTGAGATGCGTTTTGTGGCTGAACGGATGGCTGCAAGGCGCTACTCGCAGCCAATGGCTCTTCCATTGGCAAGGGTCGCAACGCCGCAGACGCCGTTGCGACGCTCAACCCGAAGGGCCGGAAGCGCTTTTGGCGCACTGCGGAGCAGAAATATGAATAAAATGCAATAAAACTACCGGAATATTCGTCACCGCTGTGCGCCAAAAGCGCTTCCCGCGCACTCGCGATGAAAGTCCGACAGGCTGCTAGGTTAATCGAGTCAGGTAGTCAGTTGTTGATTCGTCGTCGGCAACCTACCGCTCGGGCGGCGAACCGGTCTAAGCGGCCTCGACTTCCCATCGCGAGCGTATGCTGCCATCCCCCGACGATTGAGCGCGCCTGAGATGAACGAGCAGCCTTCAAGCTTGCCGGCCGAATCCATAGTCGGCGCTCCATGCGCCGATAGGGTGGCGGCAGATGTGCAGCGTGCGCTGGCCGAAGACATCGCTGGCGGCGATGTGAGCGCCGCCTTGATTGATGTGGACGCCGTAGGCCACGCGGATGTGTGGTCACGCGAAACCCTGGTGTTGGCCGGCCGCGACTGGTTTGATGCCTGTTTCCGCAGCTTAGACGCCCATTGCAAGATCGAATGGAATTATCAGGACGGTGATTCCATCGCAGCGGATCGGCAAATCTGCGCGATTCACGCCAATGCGCGTGCCTTGCTGAGTGCCGAGCGTAGCGCTTTGAATTTCCTGCAAACCTTGTCAGGCACGGCGACCACTACGGCGAGTTTTGTTGCACAAACCGCGGGCTCCAAAACACGCCTATTGGATACGCGCAAAACTTTGCCTGGTTTGCGTTACGCACAAAAGTACGCGGTGCGCGTGGGCGGCGCGAGCAATCATCGGATGGGCTTGTTTGATGCCGTTTTGATCAAGGAAAACCACATCCTGGCCGCTGGTGGGATCGTGCCCGCCATCCAACGCGCTCGCCAGTTATGGCCGCATCTGCTGATCGAAATTGAGGTCGAAAATCTGCTTGAGTATCGCGAGGCTTTGGCGGCGCATCCCGATCGTATTATGCTGGACGAACTTTCTCATGCCGATATGCGCACCGCAGTCGCCGAGCGGCCGCAAGGCATCGAACTCGAAGTGTCCGGCAGCGTCAACCGCGAAAGTTTGGCGGCCCTTTGTGCGCTGGGCGTCGATTTTGTTTCGATCGGGGCGCTAACCAAACATCTACGGGCGATCGACTTGTCATTGCGCTGGCGCAAGGCCAGCGCATGACCCTTGGGCCGGGTGCGAATCTGGCCCGCCCGAGCGGGGAAGCTCAGAACGCGCCCATTAACTTAGCCACCAGCGCGCCCAAAACAAGCGTAGCGACTACCACGATTGACCACATCATCGCGGTTTTATTGCCGCCGGCTGCGGCGCGGTTGGCGGCGGTAGCAACGGGCGCTTCGACGCGCGGCGTTCCTTGACCCATCTCTTGGCCGGGTGCGAGCAACAAGAAGCGGATGGTATCTAGCCGTAACTCGTCGCCTGCCTTCATGATTTGGCGGGTGACGCGGCGATCATTCACATAGGTGCCGTTCGAAGAGCCTAAGTCTTCGACCATAACGCCTTCCGGCGTAACACGAAGTTCGGCATGGCGGCGGGAAACCTCTTCCGACGGGATCGACACCTCACATTCACTTTGCCGGCCAATAACCACCGTGCCCTGCACCGGGTAGATCTTGCCAAAGGTGACCCCAGAAACGCCGCGCAGAACAAAGCGGGGTAGGGCGATACGCACTTTGGTTCGACCATCATCGGGGACTTCATCAGCCCGCGGACGGCTTGCTGGCGTGCTGCTGGCTTTCTCGACCGCCACCGCGCGCGCGCGCACGCCGGCAAAGGTCACCAAGTCGCCTGGTTTAATTTCACTAGTGGTGGTGATCGTCTTGCCGTTGACCGTCACGGCATTGCTGGGATGCAGCACGGTAATCTTTGCCGCCGCTCCGCTCACCTCAAACTCTGCATGGCGCGGCGCAATCCCTGGCGCTAACAGCACCACCTGGGCTTCGGCTGCGCTGCCCAGCAATGCGCGTCCGGCATCCAGTTCGACTGGTGCATGCTCTCCGTTAGGAAAAAGAAGCTTCATTTGTCCCCCAAATTAGACCTAATCGCGCGCTCGCAAATGTTCATTGCTGCGCGTTACTTGGCAGCGCGAGATCGCGTGCCACTCTAAACCCGATTGTATTTGTCAACCAAGTACGCTTGGCTGCTCGACGCGAGACTACCGCAGCCTCGTCGTTATCACTGTGCCAAGCGCTACCCATGATCATCCGTTCGCCGCAATTGCCGCTGCGGGCGAGCTGATCGGCCTTGCGTCCAGCATGGGCGTCATTGGCGCAATCGGCGACCCATTCCCGAACATTACCCTCAATATCATAGAGCCCGCCTGCTGTGGCCTCAAACTTTCCAACCGGCGCGGTCATTGCGAAGCCGTCGTCACAACTCAAGGCACCGTTGCCACCTTCGGCCTTCTTGTAGCTTTGATCGGCGCGATTGCCACTGACGCAAGGTTTACTCTTCACTTGACTTGCCAAGTATTGCCATTCGGCCTCGGACAACAGGCGATAGTTTTGCCCGGTATTTTGCGACAGCCATTTTGCGTAAGCGCTGGCATCGTCGAAACTGACGCAAACCACAGGATGGTCGCTACCCTGATCAAATCCCGGTTTGCGCCAATTTCGGTCCCGTGAGGTTGAGAAAAACCCACCCTCGCGATTACTGCAGCCTTCGCGCGCCACGCTGTGTTTGGCCGATTCCACAAAACGGCTGAACTCAGCAACAGTGACTTCCCGCAAAGCCACCGCAAAATTGACCGCGATTGGCACGCGCAAGTCGCCGCCACGCCGGGCGCCGCTCAACATGACCGATCCACCACCGACGATCAACAGATTCGGTCCGTTGGCATCTTTGAAACGATAACCAGGTTTGCCGATCGTGGTGGACTCGCGCAGCCACTTTTTCATTTCCTGGTCATTTGGCTCCAGCGCCAGGACGGCGTCGATAGCGACTTTTGCATCGTCTCCGCGCCATTGTTCCATTGCGGTGCGAGCCGATTCGCGCAGTTTGTTGAGGCGCTGGTTCCAGCGCTCTTCAATCCGCGCTTTTAGCGCCGGCGTATCAAGGCCCGGCGTCGCGGAGACCTGTTTGGCGCGGTCCAAGCGATCTTTACCTTCGGCAATCCGGCCGGCATTGAGGTCGGCATCGCTCAGCGTCAAATAGGCATCGACTACCGCTGATAAGCCTGCTTTAGCCGACTCATTCTTAGGATCCAAGGTCAGCACACGCGCAAAAAACATCGTGGCATTGGCTTCCTGGGGCAGTTGCAAACGTTGCATACGCAGCAGAGCCTGTCCAAGTTCCAAAAACACCGCGATACGTTGTTGCGGTGTGGCCACGGTGAACTCAGCTGCCGCAGGCGCTGCCACTAAGGGATCGCCTTCTGCTGGCAGCGATCCGTCAGCGGGCAGATCAATCCCGTCTGTCCCATCCGTCGGTGGCAACAGCACCTCCAGAGGATCGTCAGTAGTGGCGATCAGGCTAGGCACCAACGGAGCAGTGGAGACGGGTGTCGTCACCGCTGCAACAACGGGTGGCGGAACGCCGCCGGGCCGTTTCCACAGGCCATAGGCAACGGCCGCCAGCCCGCACACCAAAACCACGACCAACGCCAGCCGCGCCCACGGGATCTGGCCGGGTGCTGGCGGTCCAACTTGGCGCGCCAGATTTTCAATCAGCGTGGTCGTACTATTTTTCTGCTGAATATCGCTCTTTGGCAGCGCCAGGATTGCGGTTGAGCCAACCTTGACCGCCTGAATGCCCACGATGAAATCGTCGGCCGTGGCGAATCGGTCTGCCGGGTCTTTGGCCAGCGCCTTATCGAGAAACGCTTGCCAGTGTTGCAGGTCTGGCGCCACGCGCGGGATGGGTTCGAATACGTGGGCGTAGGCGACCGCGAAACCATCTGGCCCCTGAAACGGCGGCCGACCGGTAAGCGCCTCAAAGCATAAGGCCCCAAGACTATACAAATCCGAGCGCGCGTCGATTTCGCCACCACGCGCTTGTTCTGGACTCATGTAGTTGCTGGTGCCAATGCTGACACCGGTGCTGGTAATGCGCGAAGTACCACTCAACGCGCGTGCGATGCCAAAATCGGTCAGGATCGGGGTATCGGTGCTATCGAACATGACGTTGCCCGGCGTCACATCGCGGTGCACCACGCCTTGCGAATGCGCAAAACCGAGTGCCTTGGCGATTCCCGCCAGCACCCGAATCACTTCCGATTGCTCTACACCTTTGCGCATACGGTGCGCAAAATCACCGCCCGGCAGGTATTGCATCGAAAAATAATGCATGTGGTCGGTAGTCACACCGACTTCATAGACCGCCACGATATGCGGATGCGTTAATGACGCAATCGTGCGTGCTTCGCGCAAAAAACGCTTCGAAAAGCTGGCATCTGCGGCGAGCGCCGGCGCCATCACTTTCAGCGCGACACGACGCTCTAACGACGATTGGATCGCCAGATAGACGCGCGCCATGCCGCCGACGCCGAGTTCGCGCTCAATTGCGTAGCCTGGTATAGATATTGGCCCCACGTAGAGGTCATTTCCGCTCAGTTAGAACGACGCATTGTAGCCAAACACGGGCCGCAGAACCCGTCCTGCGTGCAACTACTGCAAGGCGATGCGATGATCGCGCGCCCCAAACGTGTACTTTCCTTGAAATGAGCAGCGCAGCGACCCTCATAGGCATGTTGCTAGTCGCCAGCACTGTGCTGGTTTGGCTGTCTTTGCGCGGCCTGCATGAACGCGCACTCGGGATTGCGGTGAGCAGTTGTCGGGACGCTGGGCTGCAATTACTCGATTCGACGGTCGCTTTGCAGCAACTACGTTGGGCGCGCGAGGACGGCCAGTTTGGCTGGCGTTTGGATTACAACTTTGACGTGAGCGCGGATGGACAACAGCGTCGCATCGGCCGCATTCGTTTCCATCGCGGCGCGCTGTTATGGGTGGAAGTCCCACGCGACCAGGACCAACACGAGCTTTGGGTGGCGCCTCGCAAAAGCGAGTGACCTGCAGGCTTCAGGCCCGTAGGGGCTAAATGTGGGTAGCAAAGGGGCACCAAGAAAACGGCGTCCCGTGGGGATGCGCGCAGTGGGCGATCCATCTGTACGAAAGGCCCGTGAGCCGCCACGCGCGGAACTCCCTAGGCCAGCAATTCCTGCCGTTTGCCAAACTCATGAACGGCGTTCACCAGCACGGTCATTTGTTCCGGATTAACGTCCGGCGTGATGCCGTGGCCCAAGTTGAAAATGTGTCCAGGCCCGCTGCCGTAATCGCGTAACAACAGATCGACTTGCAAACGCAGGCTCTCCGGTGCCGCGTACATGGCGGCTGGATCAAGGTTGCCCTGCAGCGCCACCCGACCGCCGGTGCGGGCGCGCGCTTCGCTCAGCGACACGGTCCAATCGATGCCGAGCGCATCGGCACCGGTCTGCGCGAGCGCTTCCAGGTGACCGTTGGCGCCGCGGCTGAAAATGATGATGGGCACCTGTTCTGGGCCGCGGTCAATGCTTTGCGCCAGTTGGCGAAGATTAGGCAGCGAAAACTCACGATAATCGCCGGGTGCCAAAACGCCGCCCCAGGAGTCGAATAACATGACGGCTTGAGCGCCAGCGCGAATTTGCGCTTCTAAATAGAGTTTGACCGATTGAGTAAGCACATCAAGTAATTGATGTAATGCCTGCGGGTGATCCCACATTAGGCCTTTGATGTGCGCAAAACGCTCGGTCGGCCCACCTTCAACCATATAACAGGCCAAAGTCCAAGGACTGCCGGCAAACCCGATCAGTGGCACGCGATTGTTAAGCTCGCGCCGAATTAAGCGCACCGCATCGGGAACATAACGCAATTCTACCTCCGGATCAGGAACGCCAAGCGCCGCGATGGATTCCAGCGTGCGCAATGGACGCGCAAAGCGCGGACCTTCGCCTTCGATAAATTCCAAGCCCAGACCCATTGCATCAGGAATGGTCAGGATGTCCGAAAATAGTATGGCGGCGTCTAACTCGAATCGATTGATCGGCTGCAGAGTAACCTCACAGGCCATTTCCGGAGAGCGGCACAGATTCATAAAACTGCCCGCGCGTTGGCGGCTAGCGCGGTATTCGGGCAAATAACGCCCTGCTTGGCGCATCACCCAGATTGGCGTGGTGTCGACTGGTAGTCGACGTAATGCACGCAAAAAGCGGTTGTGACGACCACAGTCGTTAAGACTCATCGGTGACTCCAAATGGGATGCGTGCAAAATGAAAGCTGGGACGGGAAAACGGCTCCCAAATGCCAATCAAGGCGAACTGGCGCGCATTTCCGCTTGTAAGGGTGCCAATCGGCGCGGCCAAAAACTGCCCGGCAAACCGGCGGCGGCGCTGCGTGCGCGCTGCAAATCAGGGAAATCACGCCACAGCAATAACCACCAAGCCTCGTCTGCGCGACGTACACGGATAGTGTAAGTGTCGGCGGCCGCCAAACCCAAGTTCAACACAAGCTCTGCAAAGCCGCTGGAACTGCGTGCCGCGGCCAATTGCACCGTGAATGCGCTCCCCGGCAGAGCCAAAAAATCAGCTGTGGACCGCGAGGTGTTTGATTCAGCGGCAACCCCTTGCGGCGCACTGCTAGGTGCTTTGGGCGCAATCACAGTTGGGGACGCAACCGGTTCCGGCTTGACCAGCGGTCGCTCCACATCTGCTGGCGCGGCTGGTGGCAGCGCCGCAGTAGGTTGCTGTGCCGCTGGCGGGCTGACCGGGCGTTCTGCTGCTTTTGCAATGGGCTCGACGATCGGTTCGCTCGCTGAAGCGGCTGGTGCTTTGGCGCGTGGCGGTGCCGTAACTGCCGGGGAAGCCGGTGGGCGGTAACTGTCGGTGACGCCAGTCTCCGAGTACACGCGGGATGGGTCGACCAAGTAGGGTGGTGGTGTGGATTTGCTCGCGCTGCGCGCGCGGGGCAGAGCGCGGGGTGCGGGCGCGTTGGCACCTTTGCCACAATCCCAACCATTACCGTCCGCTTGAGGCACGCAAATGATGCGCTCGTCAGCGGCACCGCTTAGCGAAATGCTCAGCAGCAAGGCGGACAATGCGCTACTCATAGTAGTTGCGCCCGCTGCCCGGTTCCTCCGCGCCTTGACTGAACATGACTAGAAATCCTCTTTTCAGTTGCTGGTCGCGTGCCTTCACCAGCGCGGCTTGGGCGGCCTCAAGATCGAGGAATTGTTCCCGCTTCAGACTGCCGCGTGCGCCTTGTTGTCCGGTTTCCCGAATCAAAGACCAGCCACCGAGCAAATCCTGCTGCAGGATCAACTGGAAGTACTTTTGCGGCTCAGTCGAGCCAGGATTGGATTGCATGAATATACGCATGGGCAGCAGTCTAGCCGAAGCGACGGGCGTGGTCGCCGTTGTTCAGTTTGACGGGTTTATTGGATAGCAATGTTGGCGCCACGTCCAAGTCGGCCTCACCGGTGGGTTTCAAACCGGCCCTTATCCAAAACGCCGAAGGCTATCCAAAATGGCGCCCGGCGCTACATCATCGACGATTTCCGCGCGGCCAATACCTTTCCACAGAATTAATCGCAATCGGTCACTGAGCGTTTTTTTATCCAGCCGCATCAACTGCACGATGCGTTCTGGGTCGGCGTGGTGTGGGCGCGCGTGCGGAAGTCCCAAGCTGCTGAGCAACAATTGCAAACGATCACAATCGCTCTGCTCTGCCATTCCTAAGGCACAGCTGAGCTGCGCTGCCATCCGCATGCCAATTGCGACTGCTTCGCCGTGCAAAACTTCAGTGTAATTGCCGATGGTTTCCAGCGCATGGCCAAAGGTGTGGCCAAAGTTTAACAAGGCGCGTTCGCCGGTTTCGCGCTCATCACGCACCACTACGCCGGCTTTGTGCGCGCAGGAACGCCAGACGGCTTCGACGATGGCGTCTTCGTCGCGTTCGACCAGCGCTTGTGCTTGCGCTTCCAACCACGCAAAAAAACTGGCATCGCCGATTGCACCGTACTTGATGACTTCGGCTAGGCCGGCGCGGTATTCACGATCCGGCAAGGTGCGCAGTGTGCAGATGTCGGCCAAAACCAAACGCGGCTGCCAAAAAGCGCCGATTAGGTTTTTGCCCTGTGGCAGATTCACGCCGGTTTTGCCGCCAACGGAGGAATCGACCATTGCCAGCAGCGTGGTCGGTAGTTGCACAAAATCGATGCCGCGCATCCAGCAAGACGCGGCAAAACCGCCCAAATCGCCAATTACACCGCCGCCCAGTGCAATCAAGCAGGCATTACGTTGTGCGCCTAGTTCGGCCA
>Ga0105048_10013324_pt1 | contig 12857 bp, 12 predicted proteins | sample MAT05_FD_78382 | JGI IMG/M metagenome (GOLD analysis project Ga0105048, IMG submission 78382) | Freshwater microbial communities from Lake Fryxell liftoff mats and glacier meltwater in Antarctica - MAT-05 | ecosystem: Environmental > Aquatic > Freshwater > Ice > Liftoff microbial mat | place...
GCCGACCGGCTCGTCGTCATCGTCGTCGTCGTCGTTCGGATCGTCCTCGTCGTTCGGATCGTCGGCCCCGTCGTGATCGTCCGCGATCATGTCGTCGTCCGGCTCCTTCGCATCGCAACCGAGGGACGTTCCCAGCGCCAATACCACTACCAATCCAGTCCTACCCATGGCTGGTGGTTCTGCACGGCAAGTGCCACGAACAGTGCCGCGACGACACGGGAATTTCCGCCGACGGTCCGATGCGTCGCGACGTCGCTGTCGCGATCGATCGGTACGGTACTGACAGCGGCGACAGAGCGCGGTCAGTGTCCCGGTTCCCCGCCGACCACGAAGGACGCGAAGCTGGGTGCGGTACGATCCCAGTGATCGTTTCCCCCCGCCCCCGGTCCATCAGTTCATGCCCATGCTTCGCCGATCCCTGCTCGCGCTCGCCCTGCTCGTGCCGTCCGCTGTCGCGGTCGCCGGTCCGCCGGTCAAGCAGAAGCTGCCGAACGCCGGCGCGCTCCTCGATCCCTCGCCCGACTTCCCTGCACCCGGCCCCGTGAGTCCCGCGGTCGATCCGTTCCCGAGCAAGGTCGATCCCGGGAAAAACCCGATCGCCGAGTGCACACGCGCCGACAACTGCTTGCAGAACGACGGCGACGGCGACGGCATCCCGGACATGTGGGAGGACAAGCTCGCGATCAAGTTCGCGCCCGAGCTGCACTTGCCGCCGCAATCGGAAGACTGGACCCGCCCCGCGAACGTCGACTGGTATCTCGCGCGCGTGCACATGCGTTTCGAGCACGACGACTGCAGCGACTGTCAGGTGCTCGGCGTCGGCGCGATCACACAGGACAACATGTGGCAGCAGTCGCATCGCGGCAAGAACTGGCGATGCGCGCACAAGGGCAACTGGCACGCCTCGGAGAACCAGACGAATTTCTTCCTGCAGCCGCCCAACGACTCGACCCACAACGGCTCGGCACCGAACGAGTGGCGCGCGTACGACCACGTCCGTCGCATCGCTGGCGGCTACGATGTGCAGTACTGGTATTTCTTCCCGTACAACGACTCGGTCGGCTCGTTCAACCACGAAGCGGACTGGGAGCACATCACGGTGCGCGTCGACGACGACGGCAACTTCGTGTCGGCCTGGTACGCGCAGCACGAGGGCGGCAAGCGCTACAACGCGAACGCGTTGACGTTCGTCGGCGGTACGCATCCGCAGGTGTGGATCGCCGATGGATCGCACGCGAGCTACCCGCGCGTCGGCAGCTTCGACATCCCCGGCGTGCCCAAATTCGACGACCACACCTACGACGACGGCCCGGTGTGGACGACGTGGACGAGCCTCGTGCACGTCGGCGAGAAAACTCAGCCACGCGGCGGGCAGAGTTTCATCCGCTATGGCGGACGATGGGGCGAGCACGGCAAGACGTCCGTCACCACGGGCCCGCGTGGCCCGTCGTTCCAGGGCGCGTGGGACAGCTTCTGACCCTCGTCAGCGACACTGCAGTCGCACGTCGACGATCTCGCCGACCGCCGTCGCGCCCTCGGCCGTGTGGTACTCGAACGCCGCGCGCTCGTAGCCGCAGTTGCCGAAGCCATCGCAGCTCGCCTGCCGCTCGAACGCGAGATCGATCGACACCAGCTGCGCGTCCGCGAGGCGCCGCAGCTCGGCGGCCGTGCCCATGCGGTCGTCGTCGAGATCGCTCCACAGCACCAGCTTCGCGAAGCTCGAGTCTTGCGCGTCGATCCTACCGTCGCGATTGTCGTCGAGCTCCGCGAGCGCCGCGAAGCCGTGCTGCGCGTAGCCGCCGGTCGACATCTTCGTCGCGCTGCCGAACAGCTCCGCGCCGCTCGTGATCACGCCGTCGCCGTCGCGATCGAGCGCGAGCCACGGTGAGGTCGGCCAGTCGGTGGTCGTGCAGGTGCCGTCACTCGACATGTCGAACGGCGTCGCGATCGCGGGCATGAACGACGTCGACGCACCGTCTAGCTGTACGACGAGCGGGGTTTCGCAGTCGTCCTCGGACCAGCTGTAGCGCTCGAAATGGTCGCCGTTCCAGAAACAGATCGAGCCCATGCACCCATAGTCCTCGTTGTCGCCGGGCTGGCACTCCTGCTCGTCGGTGGAGCACGGCGTCTCGAACGGCACGCCGTCCTGCAGAAAGCAGAAGCTCGTGCCCTCGAGACCGTCATCGGTCGTGCACGCAGTGCCGCCCCACATCGTGTCGTCGCACGGGTACGCGGCATCGGGCTTCGGCTCGGGCGGTGGCGGCGGCGGCTCGTCGGGCTCGTCGTCATCGGGCTCGTCGTCGGGCGGGTTGTCGTCCGCGGGCTCGTCGTCCGCCGGATCCTCGCCGTCGTCCGGATCCGCATCGTCGTCCTCGTCGTCGTCGTCGTCGTCGACGTCGCCATCGCTCGCCACACCATCGTCGGGATTCTTCTCGTCGCACGCGACGAGACCCATTGCCGACGGAATCAACGCCAACACCACAGCCAATCCAGTCCTACCCATGCGCCGATCTACTGCAGGCGGAGTGCCACGGACGAGCCGCATGCAATCGCAGGCGGTAGAGGCCCGGGGCCGGCGTTGCAGTGCGACTCGCCTGTCGCGATCGAGCGCGGCATCGTGACAGCCGCGGCAGACCAGCTCCATTGCGGTGAAGATCGCACCCTCGTGCTCACCCACCTCCTGCACGCGCACGACGTTCGGGTGCGCGAGTCGAGCGAGCGCCCGCGCGTCGTCGAGCAGCCGAGCACGCACAGCGTCGTCGGCATCACGCTCACCGATCAGCCGGATCGCGACGCATCGATCGAGCTCCGAGTCCCAGGCTGCGACCATACGGGACGTCGCGGTCTCGCTCAGCGACTCGATCACGCGGAAGCGACCGATCCGCGGCGGCGGCGGGTTCTGGACCGACGAGCGTCCACGATGCCGGGTTTGCCGCGGGCGGAGGCGAACTTTTCTCGGAGGCGCGCTAAGGGCCTGTGCCGAAATAGGTCATCCGTTCTGGTGCCGAGCTGCGCCACAAGGGCAAGGCCCGGAGCCGACGCTGTACCTGGCGTACTGTGAGGCTCCGCAACGCCGCCATTTTGGCGCAGTGCGGTGCCAGAACGGATGAGTTATTTCTGCGCAGGCCCTAAGGGCAGCTCACGAGCGTCGTCTCATAGCTCGCGAACAGGACGCCCGCGTCGTCGATCAGATCGACGCGATACGCGGTATCGACGACGGGAAACCAACCGTCGGGCGTGAACGAATTGAAGTCGGTGTAGTGGTGTCCGAGCAGCATCGGCATCTCTTCCTCGGTCGATGCGACGAAGACACGCGCGACCAGTGGCGGCGTGCTCGCAGCGCCGGCCTGCACGAACCACACGCTCGGCACCATCGACTGGATGTTGACGCCGGGCCCTGGGTGAGCGACGAACGCCGGATCGCTGGCGAGGGCCGGATAGGCGCCGCCGTAGTGCATCGCTGCGGGTCCGCCGGAATCGCCGAGCCAGATCCCCGCGCGTCCGACCGCGAGCACGTTGCGGCGATGGATGAGGTTCTGATCGATCTCCATCGCGTATGCATCGAGCTGCCCGATGAGTCCGTGACCACTCGCGATGAGCGATGCGCCGCACGCCTCGGCACCGGCTTGCGTGTAGCACGGCGTCTCGGGCATCGGGCTGTGCGAGAACTCGAAGCCGAGGATCTTCGCGCACTCCTGCTCGGCCTGCGCGACAGCGGGGATCACCTGCACGGGGCCGACGCCGAGCATCCATCGCCAGTAGTTCAGCCACCGCAGGCCCGAGACCTGCGCGGCGTACGAGACGGTGCCCGGATCGCACATCTCGCCGCTGCCCGGCGTCCACAGCGGCATCGCGAACATGCGATCGTCGGTCCAGCGCGCGCAGACTTCGTCGCGGGTGCGCGTGGTCGGATCGGAGATCGGTGCCGCAACGCACGTCGAGCCTTCGAGTGTCCAGCCGGGCGCGCACACGCAGGCGCCGGTCTCGTCGCACATCATCGCGCCGGTGCACGCGTCGTCGCACGGCAGGCCGGTGTTGCCGGTGTCCGCGGTGGGATCGGTGGTCGCGTCGGTGGTCGCGTCGGCGTTGGAAGGATCGTCGCCGCCGTCGTTCGTGGGATTCGTCGCGACGTTCGTCGTTGGCGTGCCGCTGTCCGAGCTGGCGTCGGTTTCTGCGTCCATGCTGCCGGCGTCGCCGCACCCCAGCGCGAAGGTGGTGAACGCGGCGGCGAGACAGGTCGATGCGATCGCGTTCATGGTGGCCCCTCGCTTCATGCTAGCGAAGCGCGGGCGCGCGTGAATCGGAGGTTGCGCGGGGTCGGGGCGGGCGGCGGTCGGCGGCTGCGGCCCCCAGGATCGCGGCGTCGGTCGTCACTGCGGCAGGATAGTCCCGACGCCCGCGCCCCACCACGTCTGCGCGGTGTCGTTGATCACCTCGACGGTGCCGCTGTCGGGATCGATGAGCAGCACATCGCCGCTCGCGTCGAACGCGAAGATCGCCCCCTCCCAGCCCGCCAGCCCGTAGGTATCCGAGTAGGGGTTCAGCGTCGCGATCTCGTTGAGCACCATGCCGGTGAGCGGATCGACCTCGACGATCACGTCGGTGAAGCCGTTGTTGTCGTTCACCGACGAGTAGGTGCCGACACCGTCGATCGAGAACGAGTCGCCCGACGATGTGTAGCCACCACCGTAGGCGCCGAGCGCGTTGAACATCACCTGATTGCCGTTGAGCTCGAGGTGACGCCACGAGCCGCTGTTCGCGATGCCGATCAGCGCATCGTCGTTCGCATCGACGGTGCCCGGCGGCACGAACGTCAGCGCGTTGTGTGACTCGGGCAGATCGCCGAGGTAGTAGCACGCCGCGTTGTCCGGATCGCACACGAAGAAATCGTCGAACGTCACGGCGTAGAGCACGCCGTACTGATCGATCGCGACGTCCGTCACCTGGCCGTTGCTGCCGTTCGGGAACGAGAAGTTGCCGACGAACGCGATGTTGTACGGCGGCTCGACCTCCATCGTGTAGAGCTGGCTCGACGTGTGCGCGTAGATGCGGCCCTGCAGCACGACGCCCGGCAGGTTCGGATCATCGGGGAACGGATCGTCGCCGTCGGGCAGGTTGTCGTTGTCGCCGTCGTTGTCGCACGCGTCGCCGATCCCGTCGTCGTCGTCGTCCTCTTGCAGCGGGTTCGCATCGTCGGGGCAGTTGTCGGCGTCGTCGCCGATCCCGTCGTTGTCGCCGTCGTCGTCGTCGCCGCCGCTGCTCGAGCTCGACGCATCGGTCGTCTCGCTGGAGCTCGAGGTCTCGACGTCGATCGTGCTCGTCTCGTCTTCGGTATCGCCGGTGTCGGGATCCGTGTCGCCGTCGGTGTCGGTCGTCGTCGTAGCGTCCGTGTCGCTGTCCGAGTCCGTGTCGGTCTCGGTCTCGGTCGTCGGATCGGCCGTCGTCGTCGCGTCGGTGTCGCTGTCCGAGTCGGAGTCCGAATCGGAATCGGAATCGGAATCGCTGGCGGAATCCGAGTCCGTGTCGCTGTCCGAGTCGCTGGACTCACCGGGCGTAGCGCTCGCGGTGCCACTGGTGTCGTCGCCGCAGCCGACGAGCGCAATCAAGGAGAGTCGACCGAGTCCGCGCATGTTCATGGGCACCTCGCTTGCCAGGGTACGCTCGCGCGCGCGCGACGAGACGAGGTGCGGATGCACGGTTCCTCACGCGGCGCGCGGAACCGAGAGCGTCGCCGCGTTACTGCAGCACCGAGACCGACCAGTCGTTCACGCGGCCGGCGTTGCCGGGCACCGCATCGGAGATGCGTAGCGTCCACGGACCTTCGGAGTCCGGAACGCCGCCCCACACCGCTGCGGGCTCGAACTCGCCGAGAAACGGGGCACCTTCGTCGCCCAGCGTCGTGCCGACACCGTCGCGAAACGTCGTGCCGCCGAGATTCGCGCCTGCCGGGATCGGTCCTGCGAGCACGCGCGACTGCCCGTCGGGCGCGACGATCTCGATCGTGAGATCCGCCGCCTCGGGGTGCGTGATGTTGAGCGAGATCCACGTCTCGGGGCCGACCGCCCCCGAGGCGACCATGATCATCGTCTCGAGCGCGGTGCCGTCGTCGGGGATCGCGAGCGGTGCCGACGGAGCACCGAAGCTCGTGTGGATCTCGTTCGTGGTGTTCGTCCACGCGAAGCCGAGGCTCACGTTGTTGTTCTCGTCGGACTCGGGCACCGCATCGTCGGGATCGATCACCGCGAACGCGACGTGCTGACCGTTCGGCGCCATCGGCACCTCGTCGGTGAACTGCGCCGCGTCACCGGGCGCGAGGCCGGGCTTGGACACGCCGGCGTTGCCGATGTTGCCGACACTGGGTGGTCCGTCGAAGCCACCCGGGCGATCGGCCCACAGATCGACGCGATAGTCGGCCGACGCACCGGTGCCGAGGTTCGCGACGACGTAGGTGATCTGCAGATCGGTCTGCAGCCACACCGCCGAGACGATCGAGATCGCGAGGTCGGCCGGCTCGCCGACGCACGCGTCCGCTTCGCAGCCCGACGCGCACTTGGTGGTCTCGACGACGCGACAACCTTCGGGGCCGACGACGCAGCTGTCGAGCGCGTTGCCGCTGCACACGGCGCCTTCGGCCGCGCATTCGTCGGTGCAGCCAGTGTCGGTCGGATCGGTGGCCGTGCTCGTGTCGGCCGTCTCGCTCGGATCCGTGGTCACGGTCGGCATGCTCGGATCGGTCGGACCGCTCGGATCCGTCGTCGTCGGCTCGGTGCCACCGGTGCTCTCGGCCGTGCCGTCGCCCTCGCCCTCGATGTTCGTCGGCGAGAAACATCCCGCTGCCATCGCGAGCACCATTGTCGATCTTCGCGCCACGCTCACGGTGTGCACCATGTACCGAGGTTACCGCCGCCGCAGTGGTCGGTGACGATCCCGTTGTTGCAGACATCGCCCTGGTAGACGAAGTTCAGCACGCCCGGGCAGTCGCTGTCGAGGTCGACGACGCCGTTGCCCTCGTTGCAGCTGTCGACGTCCTGGAACGGCTGGCAGTTCGCACCCTCGCCGACGCACGCCTCGCACGCCGCGATCGCGTCGTCGGTGCTGTCGCAGGTGACAGCGGACGTGTCGCAGAACATCGTCGCGCCGGTCGGACAATCGAAGTCGACGAAAAATTCGCAGAACGGCTCGTCGACGCACTGCGCGTCGCAGCCGTCGTGCTCGACGAGGTTGCCGTCGTCGCACTGCTCGCCGCCTTGATCGAAGCCGTCGCCGCACTCGGCATCGGTGCAGTTCGTCGTGCACGGATCGCTGTTGTCGTCGTTGCCGTCGTCGCACTCGTCGCCCGGGCCGACGACGCCGTCGCCGCACACCGCGTTCGTGCAATCGTTCTTGCACGCGTCGGTGTTGATGAGGTTGCCGTCGTCGCACGCCTCGTCGCCCTCGGGGTCGCCGTTGCCGCACAAGGGATCGCCCGCGGTGCTCTCGCTGCTCGCCGACTCGCTCGGGTCGGTCGTGTCGGTGCCCGTGGTCGGATCCGTCTCGCTCTCGCTGTCGGTGGCGCTCGTCGGATCGCTGGCGGTGCTGTCCGCGGTATCCGTCGTGCTCGGGTCGACCGTCGTGCTCGCCGTCGTGGTGGTCATCGACGTCTCGGTGGTCGACGCCGTGGTCGTGGTGGTCGCCGTCGTCGACACCGTCGAGCCCGCCGAGGGATCCGAGCCGCCATCGGTCGAGCTCGCCGGATCCGTGTCCATGTAGACCTCCGTCGGCGCAGAGCAGGCAGATGCGCCCGCGAGCAGGGAGCCGAGCCCCCAACGACATGTCGGACGAGATACGGAACGCGCGCGACAATAGTTCATGCCATCAAGCTAACACGATCGGCAGCGACTCCGACCCGCACGAAATCGCCCGGACATCGACATCGGCCCGCTGCTCGGCGTCACCGTCCACCGCCTGACCAACGGCATGACCGCCTCGCACGACCCGAAGGCGCCGCAGCAGCGCTTGTTCGAGCTCGGCGCCTATGTCGACGCGAGCTGCGACGACGAGCGCGTGCGGATCGAGCTCGGTGGCGTCGATCGCAACTTCGACGCGGCGCTGGCATTGCTGCAGGACGTGGATCGCCGCACCGATCCCCGCCGACGCGCACACGGTGCCGGCCGTCGTCGGTTGGGAGCTCGCGCGCGAGTCGTGGAACGAGGCCGCGATGTCCGGCTGGCTGCAATCGCAGCCGGACGAGGTCGCGCGGGCGGTGCCTGCGATGCTCGCGGTGCTCGGCGTGAACGCGCTCGGCGACCGCGCATCGACACCGAGGCGCTCGCGAAGCTCGGGAGTGTGCAGCTCCACGAGCCAGCGGCGCTGTTTCGGTTCGACCGGTGGGGCCCGTCGATCGTCGACAAAGCCCGCCGCCGGCTACCTCCGTGACGTCACGGATCGTCGCCGCCCTGACGAAATGCTGCGAGCCGACGCGCCTCTTCGAGCTCGACCCGCAGCACGTCGGGCACCCGCCACATGCTGCCCGATTTCCCCGCCTCGACGGCCACCGCGTAGTCGAAGACGATGCCTTCCTCGTACACCCACAGCTGCGCACCGAAGAGGTCGTCCTTGCCCTCGAGCGAGCGCCGGATCGCGGCCGCGTTGCGGTGCTCGAGCGCGAGGAAGCGCTCGCCTTTGAGCGTCACGATGCCGGTCAAGCGGGCGCACCCGACGATCTTGCCGAGGGCCGCGATCATCACGAGCTGCCCGATCATCTCGGGCGACGGAACCTCCGCGCACCGATCCAGGGACAAAGGAGCGCAGCACATGGCGATCGCCAGGCCCGGTTGTCGACTGATTCCGTAGATAGGCATGGCAGCGCGTCCTCCTAGCGCCGAGTTCTGAAACGAGAGCTGACCGTCGGGCGCCACCCTCTTCCCTAGTCGAACGAGGTGGCCAATCGATCACGAGAAAGTTCGTGATTTTTCGTGGGGGCGCGCGGGGTCAGTCTTGGACGCACACGGCGGCCCCAGGCACGACCAGAAGCCGGAGATCGTGGTGACGTCGTCGGGACACATCGGCTCGCCGTGACATCCCCCGAGATCGAGCAACGCAGCGCTCGAGAAACCGTCGCAGTCGTAGTCGAAGCTCGCATCACCGCGATGCACGGCGAAGTACGCAACCTGGTCCGGTCTTGCGTCGGCGTTGTCGTCGTAGCAATCGCGATCGTCCATCAGCCAACCCGGCGCCGGGTTGCAGGTGTCGATCAGCAATCCCGGCCGCGCCGAAGCCGTCGCCGTCTTCGTCCGGATGCCAGCGCCCATACTCGGCGGTGCTCGTCGTCGAGGTGTCGCCATCGTCCGACCCAGGATGCGGCAGGCATGCGGCGCTCGCCATGCCGAGTGCGGCGAGCAGCTGCTCAACGACATGGCGCGGGGTAGCCACGGTAAACCTCCCGTCGGCAATGCGTCCAGCCGAGCTTGAAGTCGCAGTCATGCATCCAAATTCCCCGGCTCGCCGCAGTTCGGAATCGTACCGATCCATCCCAGGCCATCGATCGGCAGCGGCGCGCAGGTCGGCCATTTTTGACACTGTGCTTCGCGTCCGTTCTGAACGAGCTCGACGCCGTCGCAGTCGTAGTCCCAGCTGCCGTCGCCGCGATCCACGGCGGAGAAGTGCGGCGCACCGGGCCGCGCGTCCGCGTTCCCGTCGTAACAATCGTCCCCCGCGAACACCATGCCCGGCGGCAGCTCGGTGCACACGTGTTGACCGCGCAACGGATCACCATGCCCATCACCGTCGTCGTCGGGGTACGCGACCGGGCAGTCGCAGGTCGCGTCGTCGCAGCCGATCTCCCCGACCGTCCCACCGCTCCCATCGAGCTCGATCAGCGGCGACTCCGCCGGTACGCAACCGCTCATCAACAGCACGGCGATGCCCCATCCGCGAGCTCCTTCGCACGACACGGACCCGAGCATACACATGAGTCGTGCTTGATCTCAAATCGATCACGCACGCAAACGAGCCACGCTCGACCCTTGCCACGCGACCGCCAAGGGGCCCATGCTCGGTCAACAGTGAGCGCGCCTCCTATGGACGTGGGGGCCCTCGATCGCGTCCGCGACGAGGTCCGTCACCGGCTCTTCCGATCGAGCGAGCCGGCAGCGCCGTCGCGCGTGCCGGATCTCGGCACACGCTACGACGTGCTGCACCCGCTCGGACGCGGTGCCGCGAGCATCGTCTGGGAGGTCGAGCACACCGGCACCGGCCGGCGACTCGCGGCGAAGGTGCTCAGTGTGGACGACGCGTACGACGGCACGATCGCGAAGCGTCTCGTGCTCGAAGCACGTGCGACCGGCGGTATCCGTCACCCGAACGTGATCGAAGTGATCGACACCGGTATCGCCGCGGACGGCAAGCCGTTCCTCGTGATGGAATTGCTCGTCGGCCGCACGCTCCAGCAGCTCGTGCGCGACGAGGGTCCACTGCCGTGGGATCGCGCGGCTCGGATCCTGCGCCAGATCGCAGCCGGCCTCGACGCCGCGCATCGCATCGGCGTCGTGCACCGCGATCTCAAGCCCGCGAACGTGATGCTCGTCGACGAGAGCACGGACGATGGGCGATGCAAGGTGCTCGACTTCGGTCTCGCACGCTGGCAGCAGCTCGACGAGGTGAGCAGTCGACTCACGCGCAGCGGTGCGGTGTTCGGCACGCCGAGCTACATGAGCCCCGAGCAGATCAACCGCGGCGAAGTCGATGCGCGCAGCGACATCTATGCGCTCGGCTGTCTCGCGTACGAGCTCGTCAGCGGGCGGCCGCCGTTCGAGGGTACATCGATCGGCGAGGTGCTCTACCAACAGCTCTTCGAGCACCCCCGCGCGCCGCTGCCCGTCGACACCTCGAGCAATCGCGCCGCGGTCGCGTGGATCCGTCGGTGCATGCGCAAACGGCCGAGCCTCCGCTTCCACGACATGGGTGCGGTCGTCGCGGCGCTCGACGACATCTTCGCCGGCCGCGGTCCGGTCGCCGTGCCGGAAGAGCCGCTCATCCCCGGTTCGTCGGCGTCGATGGTGATGCGCTTCGCAGCGCCGCAGCGCGACCACTGGATCATCGGCACGATCATGGTCGCCGTCGCGACGATCGCCGCCGCCGCGCTGGTGCCCATGCGCACACCGACCGCGGAGCTGGACGTCGCGATGTCGCGCCTCGAGCTCGTCGCACATTTGAGCGCTCGCGACACGAGCTCACCCGCATCCGCATCCGCATCCGCATCCGCATCCGCATCCGCACCCGCACCCGCATCCGCATCCGCATCCGCACCCGCATCGGGCCGCGAGGCGCCCGCACACGTCGCGAGCCCACCGCCCGAGCCGACGATCGCGACGCCGAGTCTCGTGACGCCCCCGCCGAGCACGGTGCCCACCAAGGCACAGCCGCCGAAGCCTGCCCGTCGCACGTCGGCGCGACCGGTCGAAGCGCCGGTCGCCGCAGCACCCATCGACTCGCCCACCGTGGCGGCACCGGTCGCGACCGACTGGTCCGATCCGTTTCATCGCGCGCGTCGACGCGGCGCGACGCCTTGACTCAGAACGAGATCGCGAAGCCGTCGCGCTCCAGCGCCACGCGACGCGGTTGGCGATCGCGCAGGGTCAGCGCACCCCACACGATTCCACCGACGCCGACGACCACCGACGCGACGCCGAAGCCGAGACCGATCGCCGAGTACGCGCGCCACGGTCGCTGATCCTCGACGCCGAAGCGACGCGCCTGCGGCAGCACGGACGCGCCGTAGCCGATGAGCCCGCCGCCGAGGACGACGAGCACGGCGCCGCTACCGACGAGCGCGCCGCCCTTCGCCCGCCGCTTGCGCTCGCGCAGCTTGGCCGCGGCCGGATCCTCGCGCGCGACCACCGGTGGCGGCGGCTCGGGACACACCGACGTGGTCAGCTCGACGAGCAAGCGATCGATCCTCGCGAGCTCCGCCTGTGCGAACGCGACGTCGTCCTCGCCGTAGCCGAGCTCTTCCGCATCGTCGACGATCCCACGCAGCAAGGTCGCGGCGCGCCGCAGCTCGGCAGGATTGGCATCGACGCGACCGAGCTCGGCGCGGCACTGCGCGAGCGACATGCGGATCTCGAGCGTCCGAATGTCGGACGGCGGCTCGCGCACACCCGCTTCGAGCGCGGCCTCGAGCTGGGTCACGCACTCGGCGAAGTCCGCCGCGATGAATGCCGCCTGCCCCCGCGCGTGGCGGATCGCCGCCGGGGATGGTTGGGCGACCTCCACCGTCGCGGGCGCCGGGGCAGTCGACGGCAATTCGGCCGGTGCCGAAGCACCGACGACCACGACCAGCCACCTCCCGAGCAGCGTGAACATCCTGTGCTGCCCTCGCCAACGGCACCGGTGGCGACTCGCAAGCACTCGTACACCGTGGGGTCGCCTGTTACCCTTGGTCGAGGCGCGAATGGACGATCGCGAGCTGCTGACGCGTTGGGCCGCGGGTGACGCGACCGCTGGTGAAGCGCTGTTCGAGCGCCACTTCGACGCGGTGGGTCGGTTCTTCGCGAACAAGGTCGACAGCGGGCTCGAGGATCTCGTGCAGCAGACGTTCCTCGCGTGCCTCGAAAGCGCGACACGTTTCCGCGGCGACTCGGCGGTGCGGAGCTGGTTGCTCGGGATCGCGAACAACGTGCTGCGCAATCACTACACTGCGCTGCATCGCGCGCCGGTGCCGTTCGCGACGGTGTCGGTCGAAGATCTCGCGCCGTCGGTCTCGCGAATGCTGCAGCTCGCGCAATCCCAGGCGGCGTTGCTCACGGCGCTGCGTCGGGTGCCGATCGATCTGCAGGTCGTGCTCGAGCTGTTCTTCTGGGAGGACATGTCGGGCCCCA
>Ga0105048_10013325_pt1 | contig 12856 bp, 9 predicted proteins | sample MAT05_FD_78382 | JGI IMG/M metagenome (GOLD analysis project Ga0105048, IMG submission 78382) | Freshwater microbial communities from Lake Fryxell liftoff mats and glacier meltwater in Antarctica - MAT-05 | ecosystem: Environmental > Aquatic > Freshwater > Ice > Liftoff microbial mat | place...
CGTTACGGTAGCGTCGGGGTTACACCTGGATTCCCGCCCCGCTGCGGGGACGCCTCCGCGGGAATGACGGGGTTACTCAATGACTTCCCTTGGACGTTGCACTCACTTAAGGAATTGACGTTTTGAAATGTGGCTATTACTTTTGAGCACTAACTTAGGCAGACGGGATCGTGCACGTGCACGTTTGACGTGTCACGTGCACGATCTTCCCGCCGCGATTCCAAAAGCAAATCTGAAGACCTATAACTTAGATTCCCGCCTGCGCGGGAATGACGGCTCAATGAATAGGTATCAATCCAGGTTCTCGATGGTGACGGGTTCCACGGCATCGGCCAGCCCGAAGCCGAACACGCGGCTGTAGAAGTAGAGCTCGGCTTCCAACGCGCGCTTGATATTTTTGGCTTGCCGGAAGCCGTGCTGTTCGCCCTCAAACGTCACATAGGCCGTGGGAATTTCCTTGTTGCGCACGGCAATGAACATGCGCTCACTTTGATCGGGCGGCACCACGGGGTCGTCCAGGCCCTGCAGCAGGATCAGCGGCGCAGAGATTTTGTCGGCGAAGTGGATGGGCGAACGCTCGATGTAGGTGGCTTTTTCAGCGGGGTAGGCGCCGATCAGATTATCCAGATAGCGGCTCTCGAACTTGTGGGTGTCTTTGGCCAGAGCCTCGGCATCGCTGACGCCAAAATGGCTGGCACCGGCCTTGAACACATTGCGAAACGTGAGCGCGCACAGGGTGGTGTATCCGCCAGCGCTGCCACCCGTAATCATTAATCGATTCCCATCAGCCAGCCCCTGCTTCACCAGATAAGTTGCGCCGTTGACGCAATCATCCACATCGGTGATGCCCCAGGTGCCGTTGAGCCGCTTGCGATACTCGCGGCCATAGCCGGTGCTGCCGCCGTAGTTCACATCGAGCACGCCAATGCCTCGGCTGGTCCAATATTGGGTGCTGAGACTGAAGGCGGCTTGCGTGGCCGCAGTGGGTCCGCCGTGGCTCTCGACCAACAATGGCGGCAGCTCACCTTCGGGTGCGGCGAAGTCCTTGTTTTTGGGGGGATAGTAAAAGGCATGGGCGGTCAGGCCGTTTTCAGTTGGGAACTCGATGGCCTGGGGGATGGAGATGTAGCCGGAGTTGATCTCGATGTTGCTGGAGCGTTTTAGCGTGGCAAGCTGGCCGGTGGCTAAATCGAAAGTGGCGATAGTGCTGCCCTGTGCCGCTGATGCAGCACCGAAAATGGCCTTGCCGTCGGCGGCTCGCAGGCCAGCCCGCCCCAATGCCGTGTAAGGCAGATCCAGCGGCGTCCACGTTTTGGTGTCGAGGTCGAGCAGGCCGAAGTGGGTGAAGCCGGTTTGGAAGTAGGCGCAAAATAGCGTATTCGCGGCGATGAAATCATAGGTGCGGGTGGTGAAGTTCCACTGTGGCAGGCCGAATTCGGCATCCATTGGGTAGAGCGCTTCGGCCTCGTGGTGCCGGTTTCCCTGGTGCAGACGATACAGATTCCACCAACCGCCCCGATCGGAGACAAAGATCAGATCACCGGCAGGAGACCAATCCGGCTGAAAAATAGACTCTTCGAGGCCACCGGCCACCTGTTGCGCATAGCTGAGCGAGCCATCGGCTGCCACATCGGCCACCCATAGGGCAGTGCCGTCCCAGGGCATATTGGGGTGATCCCACGCCAGCCAGCACAGCTTTGCACCATCCGGCGAGAGCCGTGGCGTTGAAAAGAAATCATGGCCTTGCACTAATTTTTGGACCTGGCCGCTGGCGAGATCGATGCTGCCGATGCAGTTCTCGGCCTGCCCATCCTCCGGCGTGCTGTGATCTTCCACCACGCACCACAGGCGCTGGCGTGCGGCATCAAACTCAAAATCGGCATAGCGCACGGGGCCGGCGGCTGTCAGTGCGCGGGGCATGGTCGCGGCATTGGTTTGCACATAGACGCGCTGGTCGGCAAAGTGGGTGAAATAGATGACGCCGTGGTGGACGAGATAGGCGCCCCCGCCGTATTCGTGCGCGCGCGTGCGCACATTGAACGGCGCGGGTGTGACGTCGGTGATCTCGCCATTGCGCGCGCGCATCAGCACATTGCGGCCCTGCTCGGCTGGCCGCGATTCCAGCCAATATAAATCTTCGTTGGACACTATTTTGGACAGGGGATCGGGAGTGGCATCGAGTGCGACCTGTCCCAGTCCCACCGTGCCGGCGACGATGAGATCGGCCGTGATGGGCGATTTCCATGAGCCATAAGGTGCTATTTCCATGTGCCGATTGTAGTTGGGTGGCCGATGCGGGGATGAGGCGGATGTTTGATATGCTGATGGGAGTGGTTGGCTGCTGGTGGCTGGCTGCGAGTTGCTGGTAGTGAGTCATGAACTATGAATTTGAATCCGATTACCAACCCGACGGCCTTGTGCGTGGGTTTGCCGATTGTGCTGTTGTTTGTGTTCTTCATCAGCGTGATCATGGTGTTCAACAAGGGCAATGCTGAGGCGCGGCTGCATCGTGAACGAATCGGCGCGGCGTTGGCCGATGCCCGTGTGGATGAAATGACCGGCAAAAACTTTAGGCTGTATGTGATGTCGGTGCTGGCGCAGCAGGGCTATGCCTCACAGATTCCGCCGCAGCCCCACGACATCGGCACCGAACTGGTGGGCGTGCAAGGCGCGCGCCGGGTTTCGATCGAAGTGATTCATTACAACAAGCCACTCACGCCGCAGTCGGTGCGGATGGCGGTCGAGAATCGGGCACGCCTGGACTGCACCGAGGCGATGGTGATCACCAACAGCACCTTTCGCGAGGATGCGCGGCAACTGGCTGCGGCCGAGCAGTGCACACTGATCGACCGCGATGGGCTGGCCGAGTGGGTGTTGCAGATGCAAACCGGCCGGCTGCCCCACGATCTGCGGGTGTATTAGCCATGAACTGGCTGGCGCATCTCAACCTGTCCGAGCCGACGGTGGCTTTTCGCCTGGGCAACGTCATTGCCGATTTTGTAAAGGGCGAGGCGCGGCTGGCATTGCCTGTGGAGGTCAAACGCGGCACCGATTGTCATTTGCTCATTGATGCCTACACCGACGCGCATCCGGTCTTTCAACACAGCCGGCAGCGGGTGAGCCGGCCCAATCGCAAGTTCGCCAGCATTCTGATCGACATCTTCTACGACCACTTTTTGTCGGTGCACTGGCTGGACTATGCGACACAGCCGCGCACGGACTTTATTGCCGAGGTCTATCAGGACTTCCTGGACTTTACGGTGGGCCAGGTGCCACAGGCGCGCAAGTTTGTCGAGCACATGGTTCAAGGCGACTGGCTGGGCGAATATGTCGAGGTGGACGGCATTGGACGCACACTGGCGCGGGTGTCGGGGCGGTTGGGCCGGCCGGGGTTATTGACGCCGATGGTCGAGGAGCTGACCGCCCATTACACCGGCTTCGAGCAGGATTTTGCCGAGTTTTACCCACAGCTGCGCGAGCAGGTGCGGCAGTCAGGTTTTGCCGTGTAGCCGCTTTCATGTCAGCAACTTCTCAAACCGAACCAACACCAACCCATCCGGCAACGTTCTTTGAGAGACTTTGCGATACCCGGCTTTTTGGTAGAGCCGCACTGCTGGCTGGTTGAGCGCGGCGGTAGACACACTGAGCTGGGGCTGCCGTTCGCGCAACGCGATTGCTTCAATGGCGGCCAGCAAGTGGCTGGCAATGCCGTTGCCAAAGTGTTTGGGTTCAACGACGAGCCGGTCGATGTGAAAGCCATGTGCCGTTGGCTCAAAAGACAGCACACCCACAATGCTGACGTCGCCATCTACATCGTCATTGGTTTTATGATCCAGTGGGGCGATATCGGCGTTGCGGCAGATGAGAAAGCGCTCGTCTGAATCGATAATATCCTGGGTGGTCTCGAACAAGGGTGGCAGCGTGGGGTAGCGAATCAGTTGGCTCTCGATCCGATAAGCCGCTTTTTGAAGCCTCAGAAGGCTGTCGAGCCGGTCGCGCCATTCGCTGGAGCGAATATAAATTTCAACAGTATGCATGGCTAAATCAAGTGGTTTCGGCATGATACGACGCGAGCACTTGATGCGCGCTTGTGGTAATATCTGGCCGCTGTGCAAAGCACGGCCCCTTCGTCTAGTGGCCTAGGACGAAGCCCTCTCAAGGCTTAAACACGGGTTCGAACCCCGTAGGGGTCATCAACTGATAGTCGCTCGAATAAACACTCTTGAGCAACAACAAAGCCGCGTGAGATTCCTCACGCGGCTTTGTTGTACCTAAATACACCTTTGGGAGACCGACAGGATGCCGCTTACGATGAACTCTATGAGCGGGAGGTTTGACTGAGTCAATACGCTGAATGCGCTTATTTGCGTGTGGGCCGTTGGAATCGCCTCCCAGGCCTCTTTGAAATTTGTGTAAAATTTTAGACTTCGATAGTGAGCTGAGCGGCAATTTGAGTCTTTGGACTGGCAGACTTTGTGACGTAGCTGAGCTGCGTGTGATGTTTGCGAACGGCATAGTGCAAACTCTGTCCTGGTGGCCATTGTTTTGGGTTCGACCTGAGTCCTACAATGAAAAACCCAACATGCGAATAGCCCTCCTGGACATCCTTCGAAGCGAATTTAAAGACTACGGCGCGGTCAGCTTACGCAAAGACCTGATGGCCGGCATCAATGTGGCGGCCGTGGCGCTCCCGCTTTCGCTGGCTTTTGGGATTGCCAGTGGAGCCACCGGCCCCGCAGGTCTGGTCACAGCCATTCTGGCCGGCATCATCATCGGCATCCTGGGCGGCATTCCCAATCAGGTGAGCGGCCCCACGGGAGCCATGTCGGCCGTGCTGTTGGTGGTGGCCAAAGATTTCGGCCTGGAAGGGGTGTGGATGACGACGTTGCTGGCCGGCACGATGATTCTGATCATCGGCATCCTGCGGTTGGGGCAGGCTGTGTTGCTAATTCCACGGCCGGTGGTCACCGGTTTCACCAGCGGCATTGCCGTCATCATCTTCACTGGCCAGCTGCATAATATTTTGAATGCGCCGGCAGCCACGGGAACCACGGCGGTCAGCAAGTGGCTCGAATTTGTAGGTCGCTGGCAGGCCGGCCAGCTCAGTGTGGACTGGCATACCCTGCTTACCGCCGGCATCGTCATCGCGGTCATGTTTCTGCTGCCCAAGCGTCTGAGCCGGGTATTGCCGGCCTCGCTGGTGGGCGTGGCGCTGGCGATGGGGATGACCGTGTTGCTGGGGTTTGCCGAGCCGGTGGTGGGCAGTGTGCCGCGCGGGTTGCTGCTCGATCAACGTCTCGTGTTCAGCGAGCGAATGCTGCCGCTGAGCCAGCAGGTGTTTATTCCCGCGCTGAGTGTGGCCGTGCTGTGTTGTTTGCAGGCGTTGTTGAGCGGCACCGTCTGTGCAAATCTGACCGGCCGCAAGATGGACACGGATCAGGAATTGATCTCGCAGGGCCTCGGCAATATGATCATTCCCTTCTTTGGAGGCGTGCCGGCCACCGGGGCTGTGGCGCGAACGCGCGTCGGCATTGCCAGCGATGGGCAGACCCGGCTCACCACGGTGTTTCACGGCCTCACGCTCTTTCTGGTGCTGGTGCTGGCCGGCTCTGTCATCGAACGCATTCCAATTGCGGCCCTGAGCGGCGTCCTGATCGTCACGACCATTCGCATGAACGACTGGAAGGACATTCGCTGGATGTTTCGCCACCGTTTCAAAACGGCCATTGCCGGCTTTCTGGTCACCATGCTGGCCACGGCCGTGTTCGACCTGACCAGTGCGATTTTGATTGGGGTGGGGTTGAGCGCCGCCGCCTTCATCAGCCGCATTAGCGCCGTGGATGTGACCAAGGCCGCGGTCGATGTCAAACACCTGGAAGCCAAAGGCCACCAGTTGAACAACAAGGCCCACGATATTGACGTGGCATATGTGACCGGCCCCTTGTTTTTTGCGGCGACGGCCAACTTTCGAAAGCTGTTGGATGTGAGTGATCAGGAGCGTAAGAAGTATTTGATCCTGTCGATGCGAGGCGTGCCGCTGGTGGACATTGGCGGCCTGGAGTTGATTGAGGAGTTGTGGGAACGGCAACGGTCGCATGGTGGCGAATTGCTGCTGGCAGCGGTTCAACCCAATGTCAAAAGAATGCTGGACCGGGCCCATCTAACCCGCGAGATTGGCGAGCACAACATCTTTTGGAGTGCCGATCAGGCCATTTTAGCGGCCAGCAACCGGCTCTAGCCACTTCAGGGTTTCACCAGATAGACACAAAGCCGCGCACACAAAGACTCAAGACTCGAGATTTGAGAGGCCCCCGCGCCACCGCCGAGTCCCCCAACCCGGCGGTGGTTGTTGCAATTGAGCAACACTCCCCCATGTTGCTCAATGTCATTGTCGTGAATGCAGGCGCTTTTTGCCGCGAATTTGCCGCCATTTAGCTAATGTAATGCTAGTATTTTGCTAGAAAATCCGACCAAAGTCTTAGATAGATTCATCTTTGTAATGCTGGTGTGGGTACATAGTGTTTGTCACAATCAGACAAAGCGAACCACCGCTAAAGTTTATTTGATCTAAGAACTATTTATGCAACATCAAGAACTTGTTAGCCGTCTGGCCGGCATTTACTCCCCCAACTTGTATGCCTCGTGGCAGACCCCACTTGTTCAAGAAACCGATATCGCCAGGGCTGTCATTGCCTACCTGGCCGATCAGAAGGTGCTCTACTCCCTGTCCGAAATCGAGAGTCCATCTGTCTGCGTCGAGACCATTCTGCGTACCAAACAGTTTCTGATGGATCAATGCGGTAAATTGGATCCTGTCTCTGATCTGGCCGCAAATTTGCTCGCCATGAGCCTGGCCTGCCAAAAGTTTTTGGGCCGTGTCTTCGATCGAAAGGAGATCGAGCGATTTGGCACGAAAAAGACCTATTGGGCCAGTTGGGTTCTGATCAGCTCGCTGGGTGAGCTACAGGGCGTTTTTGGGGTTCATCTGGCCACCATCGCGGCCCAGCACCGGCTGACTATTGAAGGGCCGCTGGAACTCATCCTCCCGCTTGCCGATAACGATTTACGCCCATAAGACGTGAAGTTTGTTTTATAACGAATAAGCGAATGCCTGGAGCGCAACCCAAACGGAAGTCTTTCTAAATATAACCCGGCGCTCAGAAGGTTTACACTCCCTGGACCGTGCGTTATGAGGATGAATATCCAAGAGATCAGCATCGGCTTAATCCTGTTGTGATATTCATATCTCTGTTGCGCGATTTTCTGTTTGCAGCAAGGAGTGTTTGTGACCCTCACGCAGATTTTCGTTTTGCTGGTTCTAATCGTGCCGCTAACCCTGGTCTTCATGGACCGTTTGCGCGAGGATGTCGCCGCACTCTTGATGGCGGCAATCCTGGGCCTGGCTCAATTTCTGGGCATGGGCGTGCTGGGTCCCGCCGGCACACCGGCCGCAGCCAGCAAGGCCATCGAAGGCTTTGGCACGCCCGAAGTGGTGACCCTGCTGTCGTTGTTCATCCTCACCTATTGCCTGGACAAATATGGCCTGACCCGCTGGCTGGCAAGCCGGCTGCTGACCATCGGGGGCCGTTCTGAACCGAGGCTTATTGCGCTGTTTGCAATTTCGGGCGCGTTGCTCTCGCTGTTTATGAACACGCTGGCGGCTGCCGCGCTGTTGTTGCCCAGCGCCCTGGATGCAAGCCGGCGCACGGGTGTAAAGCCCAGTAAATTGCTGATTCCGCTGGCCTACGGCGCCATGCTGGGCGGAGCGGCCACCTATCTCACCACGGCCAATATTGTGGTCAGCGGTTTGCTGCCGTTGGCCAATCCACCCCAACTTCCACTCGGCTTTTTTGACTTCACGCCCACCGGCGGGCTGGTGGCCATTGCCGGTCTGGCCTTCCTCATCATTTTTGGCAAATGGCTGCTCCCCAATCGTGAGCCGCCTGCGTCTCAACTCTCGCACAGTGTCGAGGACCTCACCCGCGCGTTTCAGATTCAGGAGCGGTTGTGGGATGTAGAGATTCCGGCGGATTCGACCTTTATCAACGAAACCGTTGCCGAAACCCGCATTGGCGAACTGGGGCTGTCGGTGTTGGGCGTGCGGCGGGCCAACCGCATCATTCCCGTGTATGCCGCGCACAAGTTTGTGTCTGGCGATGTGCTGATCGTGATCGGCCGCGAGGAACGGGTGGTTCAGTTGAAACAGGACGGCGTTGTCATTCGCGCCCTGGATCCCAATCACACCATCGAAATTGGCAACGCAGCCATGGCCGAGGTGCTGGTGCCGCCCCGATCCAGCATCGAAGGCAAGACGTTGCGCGACATTGCTTTTCGCAGCCTGTCCGGCTTTTTGGCCGTGGCGCTGTGGCGCGACAATCGCAGCTACCGCACCGATGTGGCGACGTTTCAGCTTCAACCTGGGGACTCGCTATTGCTGATCGGCCCTCATGACCGGGTGAACGATCTGAAGAAACAGCGCGATTTTGTGGTGGTGGAAACCACCCAGGATGACGATGTGCTCGATCTCCCGCGCGCGCTGGCCACGCTGGCGATTGCCGCAATTACCCTGGTGGCCATGATTCTGGGCGTGCGGGTGGAACTGGCGACGCTGGGCGCGGCCGTGGTCCTGCTGTTGCTGGGTCTGGTCAAGCCGGATGAGGCCTACGGCGCGATCAAGTGGCGCGCCATCTTTCTCATTGCCGGCACGCTATCCATCAGCCAGGCCATGGTGCAAACCGGGCTGGCGGCGCAAGTGGGTAATCTCGTGGTTGGCGTGGTGGCGCCATGGGGGCCGCTGGGATTGGTGGCCGGCACCTATTTGCTCAGCGCAGCTCTGACGCAGTTGATGGGGGGCCAGATATCGCCGCTGGTGGTGGGGCCCATCGCGATCAGCGCGGCCATTCGGCTTGGCATCAACCCGCAGGCCATCGCCGTGGTGGCGGCCATTGCCAGCTCCGTCTCGTTCATCACCCCGCTGTCGCATCCGGTGAATGTGCTGATGATTGCGCCGGCCAACTATAAGTTCAGCGACTTTGTGAGAAGCGGGTGGCTGCTGACGGTGGTGTGCTTTATTGCGTTGATGATCGCGGTGCCGCTGTTTTGGAAGTTGCAATGATTCAGGTGCAGGGGTATGGCCAAAAAATAATTTGCCGAATGTTGTTTTTCGTGTCAGTTCCACCGGCCTCAGATCGACGTATACATAGAGAGAGGGTGATGCTGGATGGCGAAGGACTGCACCCCGAGCTCCAGGGGTGCGCGGCGACTTCCTGGCCAAGCTGGGCCGCTGTGTCCAGGATGCGATCTGTCGCCCAGGTGCTGTGGATGAACAGGGGCGTGAGATCCTGTTTGTGCATGCGGATATGGTATCAGCTGGCCGCGAACCAGGTTGACCGTGGATGATCATCCCAACTTAGCCGATTGTTGCCGTTCGCGTTGCACAATCAGGTAGTTGATGCCGTAGTACAGCAGCAGCGAAATGATGAGGCCGGTTAAGGCACCCAACTGGTTAAAGTAAAACTCAAGGGGTTGGCCGAACAAAATATCCACGATCAGCCCACGTCTGAACCAACGCAGGCCGGCATATAAATCGCGCGGCAGGCGGATCACACCGATGATGGTTAAGACCACTTGAATCCCGGCCGAGACCAATGAGGCAATGTCGGGAATGGAGACGGTTGGATCGGCCGCAGTGGGCAGGGTGCCGGAAATGAGGCTGGTGGTGATTTGAATGGTGTTGCTGGTGCCACTACCGAGCATGCCGCTGATGATGACGACAAAGAGCAATGCCAACACCAGCCCGGCCAGCGCCTCCAACGAGAAAATGGTGATGAGCACAATCTTGAAGAGCCGGGTATCGACGATGCGTTTAAAGACATTGTCGAGCCGGTTGCGGGTACGGGTATAAAGCCCGATTTTGGTTTTGTCTTCAACTTTGGTGCCGGCCGCGAGCGCGCGCAAGGTTTGCAACGTTTCCTCCGGCCACTGCGCCTTATCAATGTGCATTTGTAGATCGGCCCGTTGTGCGCTGTCCAGTGGCTGGTAGGTCGAGACCATGAGCCAATCCAGGGCATTGGCCGCATGCTCGCGCGGCGACAGCGGGGTCCGGTCAATGCTGAATTTAATGACAAAGAACAATCCCATGAACAGGATGTAGAGCAGCATAAACGTGGGCTGGAAAAAGTAATCGTTGTCGGAGGTGATGAACTTGCCCAGTTCGTCGATGAAGGTGCCGAAGCCGATGCCACCCAGCACGGCTGTGGCAAATCGCATTTGCCGGTTGAGGAAGAACAATTGCAGCAGCAACGCGGCCAGCATGAAGAAGCCGCCCCACAGCATATGCGCGATGTGCAGCCCATTGCCCCCCAATTTGGGGAAGCCGGTTAGTGTGAGAAAGACGCGAATGAAGATGATGGCGCCGACGGCGTGCAGGATGAACAACTCGGCCAGATGGCCGGCCTGTGCATGACGAATGAGCCGTGGCGTCAACGATGTTGTCTCGCTCACTGAAATACCCTGTTGGGTTGTGGCACGGGTTTGCATGGAGCCTGAGTCTAAATTATTTTTGGATAATGCCAGCCCTGCCGGTGAGCCAGATCCCTCAAGTCAGCGGCACAGACGGTGGCGCATCATCATCGCTCACGGCCCAGGCCCCGATTCCCCAGGCTTGCAGCGTGCGGCGAATTAAATAACGCGTGCCTAACACCCGGTGCGGCTTACCTGAAGCTTGCCATCCATTTGGAGTGGGCTAGGTCATTCGTGTTCAAATATGTCATACCTATCCGGTGCATAGCAGTTCATTGCAATTTTTCTAAAAATTTATCATCATGCTAAATACTTGACATTATCATCATAAAGGCCTACGGTAATCTATATCGCATTGACTAGTAAAAGATCAGCTAGCAATGGATGACATTGTTGTGTTGCCGAGTTAAACTAGTTTTGCGCGAACATAAATGGAGAACCCCCATCTCCAGAGCTCGCATGGGCAGGCATATCAACTCATTGCTGGCCCACAACAAACGATTCACCAGTCATGAGAACGATTAGGAAGAGAAGTATAAAAATACATAACCACGACAGCCAAAGTATTCACCATCAGACCAACGGTTTTTTCACTGATCCTCTGCAAGGACGATCGCTCAGCTTGCAAACAAGCCCCTCGCGAGTCCGCCGATCTACATTATCGGTCGGCCTCACATCTCTCGTAACGGCCTCCATCCTGCTTTTTTGCGTTGTCAAGTCCGTCTCGGCAGGGCCCCTGATTGGAACTGCGCCGCCATTGGGCACAGCGGCCAGCTTTGCTGTTCTGGGTGCCTCGGCTGTCACGAACACCGGCCCAACCCTTGTCACCGGCAACCTGGGTGTAAGCCCTGGAACTGCTGTGACCGGCTTCCCTCCCGGCCAGGTCATTGGGGCAATTCACGCCGCGGATGCAGTGGCGCTCCAGGCGCAAAGTGATGTCACCACAGCCTACAACAACCTGGCGAGTCAGCCATGTGCTGCTGATTTCACGGGTCAGAATTTGGGTGGAATGACCTTGATTCCAGGCGTATATTGCTACGCGTCTTCGACGTTTTTGACTGGCATTCTGACACTTAACGGGCAGGGCAACCCCAATGCGGTCTTTATCTTTAAAAGCGGCAGCACGCTCATCACTGCGCCCAATTCATCGGTGGTGATGATCAATAACGTGAATGCGTGCAACGTCTTCTGGCAGGTGGGCAGCTCTGCGACATTGGACGTTAATACCGGGTTCATCGGCAATATTCTGGCGTTGACCAGCATTTCGCTCAACTCTGGTGCTCGTCTGGTGGGTCGGGCACTGGCACGCAATGGCGCTGTGACGATGGATTCCAATGTCGTTGATGCAAGTTGCGCTGTGGCTGCAACGCCAACCGCAACCGCGACCAATACACCGACACCAGTGACCCCCGTCGCCACGATCGTCATTCCACCGGTCGGCCCCGGCACACCTGTTCCCACGGCCGTCATTCCACCCGTGGGTCCCGGCACACCTGTTCCCACGGCCATCATTCCACCCGTGGGTCCTGGCACACCGATTCCCACGGCCGTGATTCCACCGGTCGGCCCCGGCACACCAGTCGCCACTGAAACGCCGACGCCTGAGGCCACCCGCCGCAATCCATCGGTGATCACCTTGAAGTCATTTACAGCCGTGACAACGACAGGCGTGACCTGGGTTCGTTGGGAAACGGGTCAGGAAATTGACACCTTCGGCTTTGTGATTTACCGCAGTGAAATACCTGATCTCACTGATGCGTTGCTCATGACCCAGGACATCATCACTTCAAAAGGAATCAACGGCTATGGCGCCAGTTACGCCTATAGGGACACCACAGTCGTATCCGATCACCTGTATTACTACTGGTTGAAGGAAGTTGAGATCACTGGCCGTGTTACAAGCTATGGCCCCGCGGCCACTTTGGATGTGGCGCTACCCGCTGCCGTTGGCTTCAAGTTGTTTATGCCTGTATTACTCCAATCCTAGATTGCTCCCAAGCTAAACAGGCAAAAACAACATGAATACACTAAAGACTTCCTGCAAAATAACGTCGTGATCACTGTAAGGACCTTCAAAATCTGGGCTCTCCCAACTTTGGCGGGAAATCATGGTTTTTGTAGGGGCAAAGCAGCGGGTTCATCGCAGATCAAACCCATACATGAGCCCGCTGCTTTGCCCCTACACTGCGATTCCCGTTTAATTCGGGAGAGCCAAAATCTGATTCTGTGTCGTAGGGGCGACCGCCGGTCGCCCTCCCTCTGATCACGACGCACCGGTTCATTTGCGCACCCCTCATTGTCATGGGCAAGGCGACCGCCGGTCGCCCCTACGACA
>Ga0105048_10013328_pt1 | contig 12854 bp, 11 predicted proteins | sample MAT05_FD_78382 | JGI IMG/M metagenome (GOLD analysis project Ga0105048, IMG submission 78382) | Freshwater microbial communities from Lake Fryxell liftoff mats and glacier meltwater in Antarctica - MAT-05 | ecosystem: Environmental > Aquatic > Freshwater > Ice > Liftoff microbial mat | place...
CAGATCCCCCACATCCCCCATTGGGGCAGTTGGCGGCCAGCATCACCAACGACTTACAGCAATTGGTCGGGCTGCTCGAGGCAACGACGGTCCACACCGCCGAGTCGATCACCAAGTCGATTACCGAAGTGGAGGCGCTGGGTCGGTTGGTCGACGCCGCACGGGTTCGGGTCATCACGCAACTGGCTAGTGATGCTGCAGAGGCCGAGCGGCTCGGATTCGCATCGACCATTGCGGCGGTGGCATCACTCGCTCAGGTGTCAGAGCAGACCGCCCGAGCGCGACTCGCTGTTGCCCGGGCCACGACGCCAGACATGTCGATCGTGGGCGCGTCCCTTCCTGCGCCGTGCCCACGGCTGGCTGAGGCGCTCGGAGCCGGTCAGATCGGTCTCGACGCGGTCGCTCTGCTGGTGCGTGAGCTGAGTTCGGTAGCGCCTCGGGTCGACCGTGAGACTCTCGCTGTGGCTGAGTCGATCATGGTTAATCTCTCGACCGGGCGTGATGCCACCGGCGAGCACGTACTCCCGCCAGTCTCGGTCGACTTCCTGTGCTCAGAGGTGAGGCAACTCGCCGCGGCTATTGATCCCGATGGAGCGCGCCCGCGAGAAGAGCGCGCTATTCGCCGCCGCTCCGTGCGGATCGGCACGCAAGATGACGACGGACTGTTCCCGATCTCCGGCCGCCTGTTGCCCGAGGTTGGTATTGGGCTGCTCGCAACTATTGAGGCCAGCCGGCGTTCTCCGCGCTTCGTCGATACTGTGGATGCCGACCAGCTGGCGAGCGAGACCGACCTGCGCGGCTCCGACCCGCGTACCCCCGAGCAACGCCGACACGACGCTCTCGCTGAGATCCTGATCGCGGCCGCCAGCGCGGATGGAGCGCCTCGCCTCGACGGTCAGTCCGTCACGGTGGTTGTCGCGGTGGACGAGTCAGACCTCACCAACCCGAACGGCCTCGCCGGCGATCCCATCGGCACGATGGCCGGGTCGCGTGTTCCCGTGTCACGGGGCCAGCTCGAGCGGTTCATTGACGCGGGCGGGCTTCGACGGGTCATCAAGAACTCAGACGGGGCCGTGACGGGGATTGGGCTCCCCGAACGCTGCTTCACGAACCCGCAGAGACTCGCCATCGCGGCGCGGGACGGATACCGATGCTCGAACCCCGGGTGCACGAGCCCGCACTATGCGCTGCAGGTACATCATGTGGTTCCCGATCGAGACGGTGGTCCCACGGCCGTCGACAACGGGATATTACTGTGCTTCTGGCACCACCGGCGGGTTGACGACGGGCCATGGCAGTACCGAATGGTGCACGGCCTGCCGCAAGTGCGAGGCCCAGGCGTCTGGGAGTGGAGACGGCTGCGCCCGCCCGCTGCCCAGGCCGCGTGAGCCACCCCGCGAACGCACTACTTCTTCTCGAAGTTGCCGATCTCGCTCTGGCCGTGCGCGGCGGGATCCCAGCGGTCGACCGGCGGCGTCTCGCCCCGCAACTCGCCGACCATTGTGGCGAGGGTGTTCATCAGCAGCAGGGTCGCCTCCGCGAGCGCCTTAGTGTCCCCCGACTTTCCGACATACGCCGACAGATCCAGCGGCGGGCCGAAGACCACGTCGACATCCTTGCGCGGGAACAGGCTGATCCTTCCATAGCGGGGCAGAATCTTCTGTGCGCCCCAGCTCACCACCGGTATGAGCGGGATGCCCGCATCCAGCGCCGTGCGAATAGCGCCGAGCTTGCCGCGCATCGGCCACAGCTGCGGGTCACGCGTGAGGGTGCCCTCCGGGTAGATGACCACGGCGTGACCGGCCTTCGCGATCCGTCGTGCCGCCGCCAGTGGATCCACAGCGGTACCACCCGCGCGCTCGACGGGAACCTGCTCGGCCTTTGTCAGCATCCAACCGAGCACCGGCACCGTGAACAGCGAGGACTTTGCGAGGAACCGCGGCATGCGTTTCAGTCGGTACATCGCATACCCGATCACGATCGGATCGATATCGCTGTAATGGTTAGGCGCGACGACCACGGCTCCCTCGGCGGGCAGGTTCTCGGTGCCGTGCAGCCGGTAGCGACCGACGAGTTGCATAAACGGGATCAGCAGAAACGCGAAAGCCCGATAGATCGCGGCCTTTTCAGATTTTCGCGCGACAGCCACCGGAGGGTTAGCCCTCGTAGATGAAGTCCGCGCCCAGGGCGTCGAGCTTATCGATGAAGTGCTCGTAGCCGCGACTGATGATCCCCACGTTGGTGACGGTCGATTGGCCATCGGCCGTGAGCGCCGCGATCAGGTGACTGAAACCACCACGAAGGTCAGGAATCTCGACGTCCGCCCCGTGCAGGTGCGTTGGGCCAATGATCACGGCCGCCTGCTCGAGCGGGCGACGCGGAACACGACGACTGATCGACTCGAGTCCGTCTTTGTGCACAACGATGTTGGCACCCATCTCGACGAGTGCGTCGGTGAAACCGAAGCGGTTCTCGTACACGGTCTCGTGGACGACCGACCGACCCTCCGCCTTAGTGAGGGCGACGATCAACGGCTGCTGCCAGTCCGTCATGAACCCGGGGTGCACGTCGGTCTCCACGACGACGGGTTTGAGTGGTCCACCCGGGTGGTAAAACCGAATGCCGTCTTCGTGAATGTCGAACGCCCCACCGGCCTTGCGGAAAATGTTGAGGAACGTCATGAGCTCCTGCTGCTTCGCGCCGCCGACAAAGATGTCGCCCTCGGTGGCCAGAGCTGCGGATGCCCAGCTCGCGGCCTCGTTGCGGTCGAATAGCGCGCGGTGCTCGTAGCCGTGCAGCTTCTCGACACCCTCGATGAAGATCACGCGGTTGGGCTCGACCGAGATGATCGCTCCCATCTTCTGCAGGATCGCGATCAGGTCCATGATCTCGGGCTCGATTGCCGCGTTCTTGAGCTCGGTAACACCCTGAGCGAGAACGGCGGTCAGCAGAACCTGCTCGGTTGCTCCGACACTTGGGTAGGGAAGGGCGATCTCGGCACCCTTGAGACCGTTGGGGGCCGTCAGGCGAATACCCTCGTAGCTCTTGTCGACGATCGCGCCGAACGCGCGTAGGGCATCCATATGAAAATCGATGGGACGGTCGCCGATGCGGCACCCGCCGAGGTCGGGGATCAGGGCCTCGCCCAGGCGGTGCAGAAGAGGCCCGCAAAACAGAATAGGGATGCGGCTCGAACCGGCGAGCGCGTCGATCTCGTGAAAGTGCGCCTTAAGCACGTTGCTCGGGTCGAGACGAAGCTCACCGTCGGCGATCTTGGTGACCGAGACGCCGTAGGCCTCAAGCATTCCGGTGACCACGCCGACATCGCTGATGTCAGGAACGTCTTTCAGCACGCTGGGCGTGTCGGCCAGCAGCGCGGCGACCATTGCTTTCGTGGCGAGGTTCTTGGCACCGCGAATCTCGATGCGCCCCTTCAGCGGCTTGCCGCCGTTGATGACGATCTTGTCCGACAGCATTCCCACGCGTTCCGCTGCCTTTTGGGCATCCTTGACAAGAGAATTCATGTGCTTTTAGTGCCTTCCTCGGGCGGCGGGCGCAAGCAAACGAGAGGCCGAGCGCACCGCTGAAACAGTCTAAGCGATCAGCGTCGCTATCTGGCCGGGAGCGTCTTGGGCAGCCACGAGGGCCGCTTCGCCTCGAAATCGGTGATCGCCTGTTCGTCGCGCAACGTCAGCGCGATGTCATCGAGACCCTCGAGCAGACGCCACCGGGTGTAGTCGTCGATCACGAAGTCGAAGGTCGCCTTACCCACAACCACCTTCTTCTCGATCAGATCCACGGATGCCTCGATGCCCGGGTGCTCGTCGATGATGAGCCACATCGTTTCGATGTCTTTCTCCTCGACTTGCGCGGCAAGAAGGCCCTGCTTACCCGAGTTACCACGGAAAATGTCGCCGAACCGCGGGCTCAGCACCGCCTGGAAACCGTAGTCGCGCAACGCCCACACGGCGTGCTCGCGACTCGATCCGGTTCCGAAGTCGGGGCCAGCAACCAGAATGCGTCCGGCAGTGAACGGCTCCCGGTTGAGCACGAACTCGGGGTCCTGACGCCACTGGTAGAACAGGGCATCCTCGAAGCCGGTCTTGGTGACCCGCTTGAGAAATTGCGCGGGGATGATCTGGTCGGTGTCGACATTGGAGCGCTGCAGCGGCACCGCGATGCCGGATACGACAGAAATGGCTTCCATTAGATTGCCTCCTGCAAATCCCACGGACTCGACAATGTGCCGCGAATTGCGGTCGCCGCCGCTACCAGCGGCGACACCAGGTGGGTGCGTCCGCCCTTGCCCTGGCGCCCCTCGAAGTTACGGTTGGAGGTCGACGCGCAGCGCTCGCCCGGCGCCAGCTGGTCGGGGTTCATCCCCAGACACATCGAGCAACCCGCGAAGCGCCACTCCGCCCCGAACTCTTCGACGATCTTGTCGATACCCTCAGCCTCAGCCTCGATGCGCACGCGTGCCGAGCCTGGAACGACCATCACTCGAACCCCATCGGCCTTCTTGCGACCCTTGATCACGCTCGCAAAGGCGCGCAGGTCTTCAATTCGCGAGTTGGTGCACGAACCCATGAAGACGGCATCCACGTGGATGTCTTTCATCGGGGTGCCGGCCTCAAGGTCCATGTATTCGAGCGCACGCTCGGCGGCCGCGCGATCGTTGGGGTCGCTGTAGCCTTCGGGATGCGGCACCCGCTCACTGAGCGACACGCCCTGCCCCGGGTTGGTTCCCCAGGTAACAAACGGCTCCAGCGTGTTGGCGTCGAGGAAGACCTCGGCGTCGAAAATCGCGTCGTCGTCAGTGCTGAGCGTCATCCAATACGCAACGGCGTCATCCCAGTCCTGCCCTGCGGGTGCGTGAGCACGACCCTTGAGGTAGTCGTAGGTGATCTGGTCGGGGGCGACCATTCCGGCGCGAGCACCCGCCTCGATCGACATGTTGCAGATCGTCATGCGGCCCTCCATCGAGAGCGAACGGATGGCGCTTCCGCGGTATTCGAGCACGTAACCCTGGCCGCCGCCCGTTCCGATCTTCGCGATGACGGCGAGGATGATGTCTTTTGCTGTCACACCGGCACGCAGCTCACCCTCAACCGTGACAGCCATCGTCTTGAACGGCGTAAGCGGCAGTGTCTGCGTGGCGAGCACGTGCTCAACCTCGCTGGTGCCGATCCCGAACGCCATGGCACCGAAAGCGCCGTGGGTTGAGGTGTGGGAGTCGCCGCAGACCACCGTGATGCCCGGCATGGTGAGACCCAGCTGCGGGCCAACCACGTGAACGATGCCTTGCTCGATGTCGCCAAGCGAGTGCAGGCGCACACCAAACTCTTGCGCGTTGTTGCGCAGCGTCTGGATCTGGGTGCGGCTGACCAGATCGGCGATCGGCTTATCGATCGCCAGGGTCGGAGTGTTGTGATCTTCCGTCGCGATCGACAGGTCGAGGCGACGCACGCCTCGACCAGCCATTCGCAGTCCATCAAAGGCCTGGGGGCTCGTGACCTCGTGCAACAGGTGCAGGTCGACGTAGATCAGGTCGGGAGACCCATCTTCGCCTTTGGCGACCAGGTGGGCATCCCAGACCTTTTCGGCGAGGGTGCGAGAAGCGGTGTCAGTCATGTCCGTGTCTTTCTTCGTTTCGAATCGGGCCAGGCCCACAGGCGAACCCCGCAACGAGTCAGACCGGTGAACTAGGCCTCGTTGCGGCGACGAAGACGGAGGCTATCGAAACGCACAAAGCGAGGCTATCACTCGGATTGCACGGTTGAGCCGTGCTCGATCCCGATGCCCCGCCCTCTGGTCGAGTGCCGGTCACGCCGCACGCATTGGCTTCTCAACCAGGTCAGCTGTTGACGGATTCCCGAGCCTTATCGACACGGATCTTGATCACGCTGGCTACCGTGGCAATCGCCATCGCCGCGAGAATCACCGCAAGCGACGTCCATGTTCCGATCTCGGGAGCCCACTTCACACCCTCGCCGCCGTTGATGAACGGCACCTCGTTCTCGTGCAGGGCGTGCAAGACGAGCTTTACACCGATGAAAGCGAGGATAAAGGCGATACCGAAGTGCAGGTACTCGAGCTTGTCGATGAGGTCTCCGAGCAAAAAGTACAGCTGACGCAGCCCCATCAGGGCAAATACGTTGGCAGTGAAGACGATGAACGGGTCTTGCGTAATACCGAAGATCGCGGGGATCGAGTCGAGCGCGAAGACCAGGTCGGTGGTGCCGATTGCGATGAACACGATCAGGATCGGGGTCCAGATCTTCTTCCCGTCGATTCTGGTGCGCAGCTTCACTCCGTCGAACTCGTTGGAGATGGCGATGCGCCTGCGAAGAAAACGGATGATGCCGCTTTCGCGCTCCACGTCATCCTCTCGTCCGGTGGTGGCCTGCTGGATCGCGGTAAAGAGCAGGAACGCACCAAAAATGTAGAAGATCCACGAGAAGTTCTCGATCAACTGGGCGCCCAAAAGAATGAAAATGCCGCGAAGAACAAGCGCGATGATGATGCCCACCATCAGCACCTCTTGCTGGTACTTCTTGGGCACCGAGAACCTCGCCATGATGATGACGAAAACGAACAGGTTGTCGATGCTCAACGAATATTCAGTGACCCACCCGGCGATGAACTCCGCAGCGTGGTCGACCGAGCCGTGCCAGAGCAGGAGGCCAGCGAAGATCAGGGCGAGCACGACATAGAAGGTGACCCAGAGGGCAGATTCCTTTGTCGTCGGAATGTGCGGACGCTTGTACGCGAGCACAAGGTCGGCGGCAAGAATCAGCAGGAGCACCACGAAAGAGGTGATCTCGAACCAAGCGGGCAGTGCGGCTTCCATAAAAATCCGTTCACAGTGGGGGGGCAGGAGACAATCCGAAAGTCTCTCCCGCATCCGCTTGCAGCTAAAAGCAATACTGCGATTCAGGATGCCGCTGGCCCGGAGTCACAACGTTGGGAATCGTATTGACGGGCACAACGAGAGTGGGATACTCCCCTTCAAGTGACCCAGCCTAGCGGCTCGCGAATCCCGACACGATATGAGAAAAACCCGCTTCGGACATACCAAAGCGGGCTTTTTCGTTATTGTGACCCCAACGGGATTCGAACCCGTGTTACCGCCGTGAGAGGGCGGCGTACTAGGCCTCTATACGATGGGGCCGTCACGACAACTACACGAGTATGCCATACACCGCAGAGGCACACCAAAACACGGACTCCACGTACAACACGGGGGAATCATGAATAGCACCACCCGCCACACACTGACGATCGGCCTCGTCGCTGCCACCGCGCTTGCCCTCGCCGCCTGTGGTCTGCTCGGTCCGTCCCGCGGCGACGATGGACGGGTGACCGAGACCTCGGTTATCCCGTCGAAGACCCTGCTCGTGGGCGACTGCTTCACCTTCGTCGACGGCAGCGACCACGCTCAATCCACCGTCACGCCCTGCAGCCAGGACCACGCCTACATCGTGATCGGCCAGGGCGACCTGTCCGCCGCCGAGATCAGCACGGCCGGCAGCCTGCAGGTCGCCGTCTCAGGCGCATGCTCCGACGTGTTCGCACAGTTCAAGGCCGCGGCAGCAGAGGGCACCAAACCCGAGCAGGAATTCATCGTGAACGTCGAGACCAAAGACGGCGTCGACACCACCCACTACTCGTGCGTCGCTACCGACGCGGTCGCGGCATAGTCACTTCGGCGCCAGAATCCTGAGCGCGTTCGGAACGACCTCGATATCGATCGGGAGCGGCCCGATACGCTCGCCGTCTGCGTAGGCGACCGCGACATCCGATTCGATGCGCACCCTCGTGACCTTGTGGATGGTCACCCGCGGATCTGAGACGTGGGCGCCCTTGAACACGCGCGGGAAGATGCGGATGAACGACAGCCGCGAGAGGGGCTGCACGACAAGCACGTCGAATAGGCCATCGTCGACGAGAGCGTGAGGCGTGACCTTCATACCGCCACCCAGCGAGACGTTGTTTCCGACGGAGACGAGCATCGCACGCGTGACCAGTTCCTCGCCGTCCAGCACCAGTCGATACGGGATGGGCTTGAGCCCCACCAGTTCGAGCACCAGGGCGAGGGTGTACCTGCTCGCACCCTTGGGATGTTGCATCCGGTTCGCGCGTTCGTTGACAACCGAGTCGAAACCGGCCGAGACCATGCCCGCAAACCAGCGCTGCTCGACCTCCCCGGACTCGGGATTGGTGTAGCTCAGGCGACCGGCGTCGATAACCCGCGCAGGGCGCTGCAACGCGTCCACGAGAAGCTCGATCGCCGCCTCTGTGTTCTCATGCGGGATGCCCAGCCCGCGAGCCATGTCGTTGCCCGTGCCCGACGGCACAATGCCCAGGGGGACCTTCGTCTTGGCGACCAGGTTGGTGCCGAGGTTCACCATGCCATCGCCGCCGACGACGATGAACGCGTCGGGTTTGGTGGCCAGCGCCTTACGGGCCGCCTGGATGAGTTGTTCGAAGTCGGGCTCTTGCAGGCTTGTCACGTCGTGCCCAATGGCGCGCAGGGTCTGCACAACGGCAGGGCCGATCCGGCGACCCTTTCCAAAGGATGCGGTCGGGTTAATCGCTACCACGAGGCGAAGCGGCTTCATCGTCGTCACGGCACTAAGTATGGAGGATGCGCCGGTGATCGGGCGTGTCGAGATCTCGGCTTCGCCGGTGATCGAGCCTGTCGAGATCTCGGCTTCGCCGGTGATCGAGCGTGTCGAGATCTCGGCTTCGCTCGATCACCGGAGCGGCAGCACCTCCGCTTACAGTGGAAGCATGAAGTTGACCAAGCACGAGCACGCCTGCATGGTGATCCAGAAGGGCGGCTCCCTCCTCGTCATCGACCCCGGTTCCTTCACCCTCCCGCTCACCGAACTCGACGGCGTCGTGGCAATCGTGATCACGCACGAGCACGCCGACCACTGGACGGCCGAGCAGTTGCAACGAATTCTTGATCGCAACACAGGCGCGCGCATCTTCGGCCCGGCCGGTGTTGCAACAGCCGCAAGCGACTTCGCCATAGAAACGGTGGTGCACGGCGACATTATCGAGGTCGAACCGTTCCACCTCCAGTTTTTCGGTGAGAAGCACGCGGTCATCCACGCATCGATCCCGCTGGTCGACAACGTCGGCGTGCTCATTGACGACAACTTCTACTACGGGGGTGACTCATACACACTTCCCGGCGTAGCGGTGGGAACGCTCGCCGTTCCCATCGGCGCCCCCTGGCTGAAGATCGGCGAAGTGATGGACTACGTCACCGCGATCGCACCGCGCCAGAGCATCCCCGTGCACGAGGCTCCGCTGTCAGTGATCGGACAGAACATGGCCAACGGCCGGATCGAAACTGTCACCGCCGCGGGCGGCGGCAGTTTCTTTCCGCTCGAGCCCCTGCAATCACTCGACCTTTAGGCTGATCCCACGCGGGTAGGTCGACGCCGAGCGAGGACTGCGGGCGGTCAGCCACGCGACAATTGCAGCGATGACGGATGCCACGCCAATAGCAACCCCGGCGACGAGTATCGCTCCCGAGGGCCGTACGATCGACTGTCCGGCGAGGGCCTGCCAGGTCAGCACGGCAAGCGTGGCGGAGTAGGTGACGACCGCGACGCGAACGAGCCGCAGCCGCACGTCGGAGTTGGCGAGCACGCGCACTCGGCGCGCGAGTAGTTCGAGCACGATGATCAAGAGTGGCAGCGCCTGCAACGCATGCATGCCGACGAAGTGGGGAATCCGTAGGTCGCCCGCGACCGTGCTCCACCCGAGCAGGAACAGTCCGGGGCCGCCGTCCGCGACACCGACGGCATGGGCGCCGGCGATGCCCTGAAAGTCATCGAGTTGCTGAGCCGTGGGACCGGTCATGAGAAACGCGAGTCCCATGCCGATCACGGCGATGATGGCACCGGCGCGAATGGCGAGAGTCCGTGCGGCGTCGCCGAGCGGGTTACGAAACAGCGCGACCGCGACGACTAGGGTCATCATCCACACCACCACTATCGAGAACGCCATGATCGACCACAGCGTGGTGTGAAACGGCGTTGACACGTTGAAGTGACTGGTCTGACCCACCGCGGCAACGCCCACGATTATCACCATCTCTGCAACGAGCCCAACCACGCTGACGGTGCCGGCGATACGGGCGATTCGGCGCATCCGCGTCAACTGACCGATGAGCCAAGACAGTGTGAGCGCGTAGATTCCGACCGATATCGAGAATTTGAGAGGCTTGAGCCACAGGTTAGTGCCGAGCACTTCGCGGGGATCCACCAGCACGGCGATGAGCAGTACGACGGCGAGCAGTGCCATAGCTGCAGCGAGAACAAGGAGTGGTCGGTGCCATCCGGTGATGGTCATGGTGCGGTTCCTCCTGCGATCTGGTGGGAGCGATTTTCTTGGGCCATGCGTCGCAGGCCCGCGAAGAGCGTGTCGCCCAGCACGGTGCCCACGACAACCGTTTCGGCCATCGAGTCACGCTCGGTCAATGTGAGTACGGCCGCGAGGTCCGCTTCGGCGACCAGTTCGGCTGCTGCGGCATACACCGGCAGCACCGCGAGCAACTCTTCGTGCTGAAGCTCGACGTAGGAGTCGATCACGCGAGTAGCCATGGCGATTCCGGGGTTGGCGTCGTCGAGGTGCCAGCCCCGATCGGCAGCGAGCGCCGCGACATCCGCAGCACCGCGGCCCGGTTGCGCCGCGGGCGACGCCTCCATCGATCGCGGAATTGCCTGCTGTGCAACGCCAAAGACCCAATCGAGCGGGATGTCGGCATCGACGGCTTCGAACACCAGACGCACGCTCGCGACCGATAGTCCGCCGACCTCGATGAGTGCTTTGGTTAGCCGAAGCCGTCTAACGTGTTGCTCGGTGTACTGCGCCTGATTGGGACTCGAGTGTTCGGCTTCGGGCAGCAGTCCCTCGCGCTTATAGAACTTGATCGAGGCGATTGACACGCAGCTGCGATCGCTGAGCTCGGACATCTTCATGATCGATAGTCTAACTATCGATAGTGCGGCTGTCTATAGTTCCGCTGTTGGAGTTCGCTGTCTATAGCTTTATTGCTCCGAGGGCCGCCGAGAATTGAGCCGCTCGGGCCAACTGCGCGGCCACCGGCTCGACGACGGTCGCCTGGGCAACCGAGTTCATCTCCGCGAGCAGCGACTTGCGAGCCACCCTGCGGCGATGCGCGGCGACCGCTGAGCCGATTGCCGCACCGGCCAGGCCCAGCAGGATGCCCAGTAGCACGCCACCGGCGATCAGCAGCGTGGTGACGGGCCACCCCTCAACCTGCGGCACCGCTCCTAGTTGCAGTGCCAGCACCGGAATGAAGGCGAGGATGAGAAGCCAGCCCACCCCCACCAGCGCGCTAAGCACCGACACCCACTGGAGGATCGCGAACAACACCCACCACCACGATCCTCGGGTGGGCAGTGGGGCGCGCGCGATTGCCCGATCCAGCTCGGGTGCCAGAGACTCGACCGCGCTCTCGCCGACCTGCCGCACCCCCGCGCGCCACGGTTCTGAGAGCCCCTCCGACACGGCATCCGCGTACCCGCGCACGGCAAGTGAGACCTGCGCCAGGCCCGCGGCATTGAGCGCGGGCATGCTCGTTCGGTGCAACTCGGGGTCACTCTTCTTCTGGCTACGCAGTCGCCCGAGGCCCAATCGGGCGAGCGGGTCTGCCCGAAAGCGGAGTATCCATGAGACCAGCGGCCAGCCGGTGGCCTGACCCGATCGCTTGCGGTACGAGCCAGCGACCGCCCCGGCAACGAGGTCGACTCCTGCGGCAACCCCAAGCCGGTCGACGAGCTGCCGACTCAGACCGTTAGCCGACTTCACCGCTGTTCCCGCGGACGGTATCCGGTCGGCCACGGCGGCGACGTCGGCCTCGAGGCGCGCGGCCTGCGCGAGCCGGGCATCCGCGAGCACACCTATCGCCGAGCGCAACGATTCGATTCCCTGCCCGGTCGTTGCACTCGTCGCCAGCACGGGCACGCCGCGGAGACCGTCGTCGGCCAGCAGCGCCCGCAGCGAGTCGAGTACACGCTGCACGTCTGACGCGGGCAGCAGGTCAACCTGGTTGAGCACCACGATGGTGATCGCCCCGTGGCGCGAATGGCGCGCGATGAAGTCGGTGTGCAGCACCGCATCAGCGTACTTTTGCGGATCGACCACCCAGACGAGCGCGTCGACCTGGCCTGCGAGACGCTCGGCGGTGTCTCGGTGGGTCGCCTCGATCGAGTCGAAGTCGGGCAGGTCGAGCAGGATCAACTGGCTGGCTCGTGCGTCGATCGGCGTCGTGCCCGTGTGCCGGTGCCGCACCTCCAGCCAGTCGAGCAGCGCGGTCGCGCCGGTCGGCTGCCAGATCACCGCGAGCGGCTCAGAGGTGGTGGGGCGCCGCACGTGACTGCGGGCGATCTGCTCGCCGACGAGCGCGTTGAGCAGGCTGGATTTGCCAGAACCCGTCGCCCCGAACAGGCCGACCACGGTGTGATCCGCCGACAGCGCCCTGCGGCTGCCGGCACGCGCGAGTAGCGCATCGAGTTCGGTGGTGAGGGTGTCAGGCATGCGGTCGGCGCCGAGATCGCGCACCGTACGCAGGGCGTCGAGACGGGCATCCAGCGAGGCCGCCTTCTTGGAGGCAGTCTTCAGAGCGCCAGTCCTCAGAGGCGCTGTCTTCATGGGCGCTGCGCCGCTCGAGCGACCTCAGCGACGAGGGATGCCGCGTCCGCTCGCAATTGCGCGGGTGCCGGGCCGACCCGCACCTCGTCGAGCAGGGCGCTGTATCGTATTGACTCCGTCTCAAGCAGTGCCTGCACGCGCGTCTCGAGCTCTCCCCG
>Ga0105048_10013329_pt1 | contig 12854 bp, 12 predicted proteins | sample MAT05_FD_78382 | JGI IMG/M metagenome (GOLD analysis project Ga0105048, IMG submission 78382) | Freshwater microbial communities from Lake Fryxell liftoff mats and glacier meltwater in Antarctica - MAT-05 | ecosystem: Environmental > Aquatic > Freshwater > Ice > Liftoff microbial mat | place...
AAAGATCGTCCCCCGGCGCGCGAGGCGGTCGATGTTGGGCGTCTTCGCCAGCGGATGTCCTCCAAACGCGCCGATCCAGTCATTCTGGTCGTCGATGGCGATGAAGAGGACATTGGGTTTCGAGGCGGAAGCCACCGGGGGAAGGCGAACCGGCGTCGTGTTGGTCTGCGCCGCGCCGGGCGTGCTGCGGCCGTTGTCCACGTAGGTCTTCAGCAGTGCGGACAGCCGCGCCACGACCTCTGGATGGGTCGCCGCGAGGTTGTTGGTTTCACCGGCATCCCGGCGGATGTCGTACAACTGGACACGCGGTAATGCCGCCGCGGCCGGAGTCCCGGGACGCGGCTCGCTCCATCCGCCGGAATCGGGACACAGCTCCAGCTTCCAATCGCCCTGGCGGATCGCGAACGAGCCGTTGATCGAGTGATGCACGAGGGCCTCGCGCAAGGGCCGGGTGTCGCGTCCCTCGAGCGCGGGCACGAGGCTGACGCTGTCCTCCGCGGCGTTGTCCGGAACCCGCTGCCCGAGCAGGTCGGCGCACGTGGCGAACGTGTCGTTGAGGCAGATCAACTGGCTGGAGGTGCGGCCGGCGGGGATGCGTCCCGGCCAGCGCGCGATGAACGGCACCCGGTGACCGCCGTCAAAAATGTCGGCCTTCGATCCGCGAAACTGCGCACTCGGATGGTGTCCGGCCGGGATCAGCTCATCGAACTTGGCCTCCGGCGAACACCCGTTGTCGCTGGTGAAGACCACCAGCGTGTCGCTCGCCAGGCCGAGGCGTTGAAGCGCATCCAGCATCACGCCGACCTCCGCGTCGGTCTGCATCACGAAGTCGGCATAGGGATTCAGTCCGCTCCGACCCTTCCAGGCGGCGGTGGGGGCGATGGGGGTGTGCGGCGCGTTGAGCGGGACATAGAGGAAGAACGGCGGACGCCCCGGCGTTGCGGCCCGCTGCTCCAGATACGTCACCGCCTTCCGGGTGAGCGTGGGCAGGACCTCCTCCGCCGTGAACCCGGCGGTGGCCGGACCGCGCCGGGTCAACCGGCCGGGACGTCCGGACATCATCGCGAACGCGTTGGTCTCGGTCGGCACCCGGGTGACGCGATCATTCTCGATGAAGGTGTAGGGCACCATGTCGAGCGAGGCCGAGATGCCGAAGAAATAGTCGAACCCCACGCGGTTCGGGCCGCCGGTGATTGGCCTGGAAAAGTCCACATTCCAACCCTCCTCACCCTTCTCGATCGAATCGTTGAAGGGTTTAGCCCCGGGCAGCAGGGGCCAATCCATGCCGAGGTGCCACTTGCCGATGCAGGCCGTGTGATAGCCCTGCCGCTGGAGAAACGCCGGCAGCGTCAACCGCCCCGGCTCGATGAGCGGCGGACTCATTCCGCCCTGCACCCCCTGCTTCAGCCGCGAACGCCAATTGTAGCGTCCCGTCAGGATCCCATAGCGGGTTGGCGTGCAGACGGCGGAGCTGGAATGCGCGTCGGTGAAGATCATCCCCTCCGCCGCCAACCGGTCCAGGTTCGGCGTCGGAATCCGGCCGTCCGGATTGAGGCAGCGCACGTCGCCGTAGCCCAGATCGTCGGCAAGGATGAAGACCACGTTGGGCTTCACCGGTGCAGCCGACGCCCCCAGCGCCACGCATCCCAGGCACAGCGCCAGGAGAAGGCGTCGGATCGACGGGCGGAATGGCAGGGAAGTCCTCTTCATTTCATCCGGCATTCGATGCATTAAACTGCACCGACCCCGACGAGGACAACCGTTCATCGATGGTGCCCGACTGCGGGTTGGCCCTTTGAAGCCACATCAAGCCCTCCTCTGCGGGAAAGCCCAGCGATCGGAACAGGACGGCCTTCGTCCCGCTGAACATGACGGTGTTGGCACCGATGCCGAGCGCGAGCGTGAGCCCGGCGACGGCGGTGAAGCCGGGATTCTTGAGCAATTGGCGGCAGGCGAATTTGAGGTCGTTCATGGAATGTCAGTGATCGTCTGAAACTCCTGGGCAGAGCGAAAGGTCGGGGAAGCCCGCCATGGTGCCGACTGACAGGTCAGCCTTGGCTGCTGAACCCCCAGGTTATAACTTCGGCTCCGTGAAACAGGAGTCGGCAATCCCGGCCGAGTGGCTGGCCGAGTTCGAGGCGGCAGCAGGCCGGCCCTTGAAACAGCGGTTCCGCTACGCGTTTGTCCGCACGGCGAAACCGGTGCTGGATGACGCGTCCTATCGTTCCTTCGAGAGCCTGGCGGAGTACCGGCGCTGGTGCGAAGAGAGCCTTCCCGACTGGCTAGGCTATGGGCGCATTTGAATACCGCCAAGCGGAGGAAATCCGCGACGTCTTCGCCCGCCACGAAGTGCGTTACCTCTTCATCGGCAAATCGGGCGCGATCATCCTCGGCTATCCCGACACCACCCAGGACGTCGCCCTCTTCCCGGAACGCAGTCCGGCGAATGGGCGTGCCCTGGTGGCCGGGCTGCGTGAACTCGGCTTCGCGCTCACGCCCGAACAGGCCGGCGAGATCGAGCGCGGCAAGGACTTCATCCAGTTGAAGAACGGACCCTTCGATCTGGACCTCATCTTCGCTCCGGATGGGATCGAACACTTTTCCGACGCCTGGCGTCGACGGGTGATGGTCGAGGGTTTCCCCGTGTGCCACCCGGACGACATCATCGCCAGCAAGGTTGCCGCGAACCGCGCCAAGGACCGCGAGACCCTCGACCGCCTGCGCAGCTTCCGCGACTACTGGCAACGCACGCGCCGTGGCTGATCTCGTCCACGACCTGCCCGTGACGAAGCCGGGCCATTGGCGCGGGGCCCAGCAGAGATCGTTCATTTGAAGGTCTCCGTGACGGAGATGGAGCCGATGGAAATCCAGCGTGCTCCTTCGATTTGAACGCGGGTCCGTTCGACTGTCACCCGGCCAAGCTGCTGCTGGCCGCCGGAGAGCTGCGATGGGTAGTGCCGCATGCGATGGCTCATGCCGACCTTTTCCAACGCTTCGGTCGCACGTTGTTTGCGCTCCGCCGCTCCCAGCCCGCGGTAGGTCAGCGGCAGCTCGACGTTCTCAAAGACGGTGAGGTCACCGATCAGATTGAAGCTCTGGAAAATGAAGCCGATCTCGCGGTTCCGAATGCGGGCGCGGTGCGAGTGATCCAGCATCGCGACCTGTTGGCCGTTGAGCACGTAGGTGCCTTCGCTGGGTGTATCGAGCAGCCCGAGAATGGCGAGCAGGGTGGATTTGCCGCAGCCCGACGGACCGGCGATCGACACGTACTCCCCCTGGGCGATGTCGAGATGGATGCCCGAAAGGGCGTGCGTCTCGACTTCGTCGGTGAGGAAGACTTTCTTGATGCCTTCAAGGCGGATGAGGGGAGAGGACATGGCAGGGTCTTTCGGGTCAGTTCACGCGGACTTTGTCGTAGGCGTCCCACTGGCTCATGCTGGAGAGGATCACCTGATCCCCTTCCTTCAGGCCGTCGATGATCTCAATGGTGCTCACCGAGGTGCGCCCCAGTTTTACCGGGACGCGGACGGCGTAGCGGCCGGCCTCGATGAGTTTGAAAAGGCCCACGGTGCTGTCGGGCTGGCCGTCCACTGGACGACCGACATGGAGCACGTTTTCAAGCCGCTCCAGTTCGATGGTGCCCTCGACGCTCAGGTCGGGACGTGCGCCCTTGGGCAATGGGCCGTCCAGCTTCACCTCGACCAGCACGGTGCCGTTCTGCACCGCGGGGTCCACGCGGAGGACATGGCCGTGAACGATCCCGTTGCGGGTGTCGACCTCGACCTTCTGACCGCGCGTCACATCGCGGGCCTGGGTTTCGGGGATCTTGATCTCGGCCTTGAGCCGGGTGGGCACGACCACCTTGGCGAGCGTGGCACCGGGGGTGACGCGTTGACCGGCTTGCAGCACCGTGAGATCGCCCACCTGGGTGAGCACGCCGGCGATACCGGCGCGCACTTGCAGCCCGTCGAGCTGTTGCTGCTTGAGATCGCGCGCGGCGCGGAGCTTCGCCACTTCCGCATCCTGCACCGCGAGTTGGGATTTGGCGGAATCGGCGGCGAACTGAAGCCGCTTCTCGTCGATGATCACCCGCGCCGCCAGATCATCCGCCCGCGACCGGGACTTCTGCTGCTGGATCAACGGGACCAGCCCGCTCTGCGCCAGCGCATGATCGGCCTTGGCGTCGAGCTCGGCTTGCCGGGCATCCGAACAGAGGGATGCCAGGGTGGATTCCTGCGCCAAGCGGTCACTTTCCAAGGTGACGGTGAGCTTGGCGAGTTGCGCTTCGGCGGCGACGGCAGCCCACTTCGCGTCGAATGCCGCCTGCTTCAACTCCGGGCTGCCGAGCTGCAAGATGACGGTGTCTGCCGTCACCTCGGTGCCGGCCTGGATGAAGATGCGCTCGATCACGCCGGCCGTTTCCGCCTGGACGAACTGGATCTGCTCGGGCACCAGCGTGCCGCTCCCGCGCACCTGCCGGACCATCTCACCGCGCTTCACCGTGTGGGTCCACATGGCGCTCGCCTCCACCGACGGCACCGCGCGTTCCAGTCGGGAGAGGAGAAAGGTGATCAACCCCACGGCGGCGATCCCGGCGAGGCTCCAGACGATCTGCCGACGACGCTTCTTTCGGGCGAGATCCGGGCGGGCGATGTCCATGGAAGTGGTGACCGATGAGAACCCGACCCTCGGATTCCCGTCAGGCTTCCCTTCGGATGGCTCATTGTGGCCGTTGGCGGCAAGGCGGTTCATGTCGCTTCTGCACGGGCGCTCCCTGGGGGAGCTCAGGCCCGCGGTCGCCCTGATTGCACCGGGCATGCCAACTCCGTGCCGGTCCGGCGGCCGACGCAGCAAACGCCCGTGGGCAGGGGAAAAATGGGGAAGTGTCGGAGGTCGGATCCCTTCCGACGGGAGGGCTCGACGGCCCGATGTTGGGATTCAACCGTCCCAAAAGCGGGACAGTGGATGCGGCTCAGGCCAGGGGGAGGCGGAGTCGGGCGACGGCTCCGGCCTGATCGGGGCGGTTTTCGAGGATCAGGGTTCCGCCGTGCGATTCGGCGATCTGACGGCACAGGGTCAGGCCGATGCCGCTCCCCTTTGGCTTGGTGGTGAAGAAGGGGACGAAGAGGTTGGCCCCATTCCCCAGGCCGGGGCCGGCGTCGGTGATGGTGATCTCCACCTCGTCGGCGCGTCTGGACCAGGCCACTTCGACGGGGGAAACCAGGGTCGCTCCGTCGGCGAATTTGAGGGTCGCGTCGGCGGCATTCCGGAGGGGGTTGATGACGAGTTGTTCCAGTTGATCGGGATCGACGCCCAGCGTGAGCTGCGGTCCTTCCTGAATGACCACGGGGACCCGCGTCTCCAACGCTCCCGCGCGGCGGAGCACCGGCTCCAGATCAATCGGCTGGATCCGCGGCGGCGGAAGGCGGGTGAGCCGGGCGTAGGCCTCCATGAATCGTGTGAGCGATTCCGCCCGGGCGGAGATCACTCCGAGACCGCGCTGGGTATCCTCGCGCCAGTCACTGGCCAGCGGTTCACTGGCGAAGATGGCCTCCAGACTTCCGGCGAGACTCTTGATCGGCGCGAGGGAGTTGTTCAGCTCATGCCCGAGCACGCGGACGAGCCGCTGCCACGCCAACCGTTCCTCTTCCCGCAATGCCCGGCTGAGATCGGCGAGCACCAGCAGATGATGCAGCCGCCCGGCCTGGCGAAAGGTGGAACGACGGAGTCCGAAGCGGGCGATCGCGCCGGGAAAGGCGAGGGCCAGCGTCCGGGTGGCTTCACCCCCAAAACAGTCGGCCAATCCGAGCGCGCCCGCGGTGCGTCCCAGCAGTTGTTCAACGGGTCGGCGCAGCAGGTTTTCCGCGGCACGGTTGGCGAGCCGCAGGCATTGATCCTCATCGAAGGCGAACACCGCCGAATCCAGTTCGGCCATGACCGTGCGCAGCAGCGCGGTCGCTTCCAGAGCCCCGAGCCGCTGTTCGCGGAGGGTTTCCGCCAGGGCATTGGCCTCGATCAAGACCTCGCCCAGGGCGTCGTCGCGAATCGCACCCCGGGCGCGCGTCGAGAAATCCCCCTCGCGCAGTCCGCCCAGCAGATTCGAGAGCGTCTGGAGCGGATAGACGACCCGGTGCACGAGCATGGCACCGGTGATCCATCCCCCGAGGGCAACGAACAGGGTGAGGAGCCAGGCGCGCGTCGGGTCGTGGTCGCCGGTCCACAGCAGGGTCAACGCCACGGTCGAACCCGGCACGACCACCGCGAAGGTCAGCCATTTCAGCCGTCTCTCGAACCGATGCTGATGCGTGCTCACAGGCCGTGCTTCTCCAACCGGCGATAGAACGCGCTCCGGCTCAGCCCCAGTTGTTCTGCCGCCTTCATCGCGTTGCCCGCGCACCGCGCGTGGGTCTGTCGAATCAGGTACCGTTCCACTTCATCCAGGCTCATGTCTTCGAGGCGCGGGGCAGCGTCCCGGGCAGTCATCAGCCCGAGATCACCCGCGCGGATCCGGGGCCATCCGACAGCAGCACCGCCCGCTCGATCGCATGGTTCAGTTCCCGGACATTTCCGGGCCAGTGGTGCGCCAGCAGGGCCGCCAGGGCCGACGGTTCGAAACCGACCACGTCCTTGCGGTAACGGGCGCGCTGTTGTTGAAGGAAGAATGCCGCCAACGGTTCCAGGTCCTCGCGTCTCTCACGCAACGGGGGGAGATGGATCTCGATGGTGTTGAGCCGGAAGAGCAGATCCTGACGGAAGCGCCCGGCGGCCACCTCCCTGCGCAGGTCGGCGTTGGTCGCGGCGACGAGACGTACATCCGCCTTTTGCGTGCGCGAGGAACCGACCCGCTCATACGTGCGGGTCTCCAGCACCCGCAGGAGCCGGGCCTGACCTGCCAGCGGGACGTTCGCAATCTCATCGAGGAAAAGCGTTCCGCCCTCGGCCATTTCCAACCGGCCGACGCGATCGCTCTTGGCATCGGTGAACGCACCGCGGACATGTCCGAACAACTCGGTCTCAAACAGGGCGTCGCTCAGTCCGCCCATGTTGACGGAAATGAACGGCCGGCGTGCCCGGGCACCTGCCGCATGGAGGGCGGCGGCCACCACGCCCTTCCCGGTTCCATTCTCGCCGGTGATGAGCACATTCGCGTCGCTGGCGCCGACGCGTTGGACCAGTTCCACCACGGGCCGCATCACGGGCGATTCGGCCACGAACACGGCTCCCTTGTCCCGTTGGGCGAGGTGGGCGGCGGCCAGACGTTCGCCATCCCGCAAGGCGCGGCGGAGCGCCATCTGGTTGCGCACGATCGAAAGGACTCGCGCGTTGTCCCAGGGCTTCTGGATGAAATCCCGGGCCCCGCGCCGCATGGCTTCGACCGCCACCTCCACGCTGGCCCAAGCCGTCATCACGACGACGGGCAGGGTGGGTCGAGTGCCGGCACCTGCGCCAACAAGTCCAGGCCCTCCTGACCGCTGGTGGTGTCGCGCGTACAGTTGAGATCGGCGAGCAGGAGATCGAACTCCGTGTGTCCGACGGCGTCCAGCGCGGCGCGCGGCGAGTTGACCACCGCGGCCTTCCAGCCTTCTGCCTTGAACAGCATGCGCAACGCCTCGCCCACATCCGGTGGGTCATCGACGATGAGAATGCGGGGAGCGGAAGTGGAAACCACGTCGCGCGGTGTGCCAGCGACCGGAGGAACTTCAAAGCGCCAATTGGGAGGCGCGGTTTGACTTCACTGACTTCACTGACTTCACTGACGTTGTTGACGTTGTTGACGTTGTTGACGTTGTTGACGCAGTGACGGCCTGGATGCAGATGGCGTCCGTCCCTCGGGTCAACCAAGTCAACCGGGTCACCCCGGTCAGGAACTCTCGCCAAACATGCACCATGCCTGAGCTCTTTGATAAATGCGGCCGATTCCGCAAGCCCCACGCCTTCTCGTTGCCGACCATCGTGCAGCTCGAAACGCTGCGGTTCTGCCGCCGCTTCATCACGCATGATCACCGCGAGGCCGGCACTAAGTTTTACGATCCCAAGGGGCGGCAATACGACCAGATGACCCAGGCCGCCCGCAGCGGACGCCAGAACATCATCGAGGGCTCGGAGCGATCGGCGACGTCGAAATCTGGATCCTCGACCGCGGCCAGCTCCCCTGATCGGTGCACTCGCCCGAGGCGAAGATTCTCAACGCCATCTCGCTGGATGCGGCCCCGTTCACCGACGACATGGTCCACCAGTCCGCGCGGCACGCGCTGGATCAGCGTCGGAAGTGCGCCCGATGGCTCGACGAAGACGACGAGTTGATGGTGGCGAACGCGATGCTGATCATTCTCGGCCGCGCGCTGAACATGCTCAAGAGCCAGATCGAGGCCCAGGGCGCGGCCTTTGAGCCGACCGGCGGATTCAGTGAGCGGCTGATGACCAAGCGACTTGAAGCCCGCGAGAAGAGCCGCGAACCCTCGCCCGAGTGCCCGCAGTGCGCCCCGCCGCTGCGCCCCGTAAAATCGCGAAAGGGGAGTTCTGGGGTCGCTCCGCGTTTCCCGAATGCAAGGGAACCAAGCCGCTCTGAGAAGCGGCAGCGTGAGTTCATCGGCCGCCGCTCGGTCCCGCCTCAGACGGCGGTGGCGGGGAGCGCGAGGGTCTGGTGGGAGCGGGCGTGGCGGGCGCGGAGTTCGTGGATGGCATGAACGACGAGCGGCAGGCTCATGTCGTGGACCTCGAAGCCGTGTCCGATGTCGTGCAGCAGGGTGATGGTGAGTTCGCCGCCGAGGTGTTCGCGGAACTCTTCCAGGCCGGAGGTCACCAGGAGTTGTCTCTCGGGGTCTTCATGCAGCAATTCGTTGCTGAACAACTCAAATCCCAGACGATCCAGCAGGGTGAGGATGCGCTCGGCCGCAGGGGCCGGGAGATGCCCGCGGAGCCGGGCATAGACCACGTCGAGGGCGATCCCGATGGCGACGGCTTCCCCGTGGCGCAGGCGATACTCGGAGAGTTGTTCGAGTTTGTGGGCGGCCCAGTGCCCGAAGTCGAGCGGTCGTGCACTGCCCATCTCGAAGGCATCGCCGCTGGTGGCGATGTGATGGAGATGAAGCTCGGCGCTGCGCTGGATCAGGCGCTTCATCGGGCTCGGTTCAAAACGGGCCAGGGCGTCGGCGTTCTGTTCCAGCCAGTCGAAGAAGGTGTGATCCCGGATGCAGGCCACCTTGACCGCCTCGATGTAGCCGGCGCGCTTGTCGCGCTCCGAAAGGGTGGCCAGCAACGTGAAGTCGTTCAGCACCGCATATGGCGGCGCGAAGGTGCCGATGAAATTCTTTTTCCCGAAGGCGTTGATCCCGTTCTTCACGCCCACGCCGGAGTCGTCCTGCGCCAGGGTGGTCGTGGGGACCCGCACGTGGCGGACGCCGCGATGGGCGGTGGCGGCTGCCAGTCCGGCCATGTCGAGGAGGGCACCCCCTCCGACGGCCACGACGTAGTTGTGGCGGTCGATGTGATGACGGTCGATGAGGGCGTGGATCTCGGAGACGCGGAAGTAGGCGTTCTTCACCGATTCCCCGCCCACGATGGCCACTGGCGGACAGACGAGATCGATCGCCCAGGCGTTCGCAGCGCAATAGGCCTGGATGGCCGGGATCAGGGCGGGTTGGGCGTGGGCGAGGGCTTCATCGACGACCACCAGCACCTTGGCCCGGCGCGGGACCGTTCCCTCGACCGTCTCCGCGATGACGTCGTGGAAGAGTGGATTGGCGGGATCAAACAGGTTTTCGGTGAAGTGAACCTGATGCCGCCATTGGACCGTGATGGTACGTTCGATAACCGACATGGGATCTGGCAAAACTTGGGGTCTTCGACGGCGGGCGACGAGGCGATATTTGGTCCAATTCCACCCCGCAATGGGTCGGTGGCACGGGCGACGATGGCGAAATGGTGGGAATGATCCTGGGCGATCCGCGGATGCGCCTCGAACCCGGACGGACTGAAAGCCAGGTCGAACCCGGGTTGAAATGGCCCCACAGGCGTCCCCGCCGGGAAGGTTTGCAGAGCGAAGATTCCGTTCTTCTCGATGGCGCTGGGACCGGCCCGGACGGGGATGAGCTGCATGGCGGAAAGTGAGGGACGTAGCCGTATCCATGGAGCAGGATCGGTCGTCTCGGCTGGATCTTCTGCAACGCCTTCGTCGTTCGCTCGTTATCCCGCACCTGCGGGACTTCTCGCTCACTCCTCGGCCTGCGAAAGAATCTGCTGCGCCGCCACTTCCCTCCCTACTGCATGGAGACGGCTTAGCGCGTGGGCGAGTAATCGGTCGCGGCCAGGAACACCGACTTCACGCCCCCGGGGGCGGTCAGCGAACCGCCGGCGTTCTTCTCGCTGGCTTCACGGGCGGCCTTCCAGGCGGGATCGGCTCCGAAGGAAGCAAACGAGGCCTTGGCGGCCGCCTGCGAGGCGTGGGCCAGGAAGTACGCCAGGGTCACATCGGCCCCCGGCTGGTCTGCGGTCTTGTGGAAGTACAGCCAGTTGGTCATCCCATGCTTGGCGAACAGCTTGATCGTGTGGTCGCGGAACCGGGCGTCCAGATTGGGCAGGAGACCCGGAGGGGTCGTGTAGGTGCGGAGCTCGAACACGCCGCCCTTGGACACATTGCCGGTGCGGTGCGCGGGCGAGTAATCGGTCCGGATGAAGAACGGGTTCTCCGCCTTGGTGACGAGTCCGCCCTTGGCTTCGGACGCCTTGTAGGCGGCCTGCCAGTCGGGGTCGGCACCGAACGCCTTCCAGCGGATCTCCCGCTGCTCGCGGCTGGGGTAACGGATGAGAAAGTGCAGGCGTTGATCGGTCGGATCGGTGGGCATGAAGTATCCCACGCTCTCGATGCCGTGGCGCTGGAACAGGGGCAGGGTGTGGTTCCGAAAACGGTTGTGGAGATCTTCCGCCTTCCCCGGCGCGATGGTGTACACGCGCATCTCGTACACCGAGGGGGTGGTGGCCGGCCGACTGCCCGTCAGCGGGTTGGGGGTGGGCTGGTAGGAGGCACAACCGCCTGCGGCGAGCGCGCCAGCGGCGATGGTCGACGAAACTAGAAATTCCCTGCGATTCATGATGGACCTGATTGGGTGCCACAGGCCGATGGATGGTCAAAGGGAAAGATGGAGGAACGCGCTCGACGGGGTTCAACCGCGCACATCACTCTCCTCCCACTCCCCGCTCCGATGGCAACGCACCTTCCCAGCCTCGTGCTTCCTGTATTCCTGCTGATTCTGGGAGGTCACGGCGCATGGACCTCGGCCGCCGACCTGCCGGGGGTGCAGTCCCGTGCGCTGTCCGTTTCGGGTGGGGCAGCGGGTTTCGTCCTGCGTCCGGCCGCCGACATCGGGATCGATTTCACCAATTCCCTCCGCTTCGCCCGGCTTTCGGCCGCGAAGAATCTCATGAACGGCGCCGGGCTCGCGGCGGGTGACGTCGATGGCGATGGGCGCGTGGACCTGTTCTTCGCTCATCGGGACGGGGCGAGCGCCCTGTACCGCAATCTCGGTGGGGGAACGTTTACCAACATCACCGCCTCCGCAGGCGTGGCGCTGACCCACCTGACGGCGTCGGGTGCGGTGTTCGCCGACGTCAATGGCGACCGGCACCTGGATCTGCTGGTCAGCAGCTTCGGCGGGCCGCATGCGCTCCTGCTCGGGGATGGCCGCGGCCATTTCCAGGATGCGACCGCCGAGTCCGGGATCGCTTCCAAGACGGGCGGAACGTCGATGGCATTGGCCGACCTGGATGGCGATGGCGATCTCGATCTCTACTTTTGCAATTTCGGAACCACCTCGCCGCTGCGGGACGGGGTGGAGTTGTCCGAACGATGGGTGAACGGAATGCCCACGGTGACGGGGCGCTGGGCGAAGCGGGTGCGGATCGTGGACGGACGCTACGTGGAACTGGGCGAAGCGGACGTCCTGTTCTGGAACGAGGGTCGGGGAAAGTTCACCCCGGCGGACTGGCGGACGACCTTTCAGGATGAATCGGGGCAGCCACTGGCCGAAGCGCCGCTGGATTTCGGGTTGGCGGTCCAGGTGCGCGATGTCAACGGGGATGGGCATCCCGACATCTACGTCTGCAACGATTTTCAGACGCCGGATCGACTCTGGCTGGGCGATGGGCGAGGCCGGTTCCGGGCCGCTTCGCGTTTTGCCCTCCGCAACATGAGCTACGCCAGCATGGGCGTGGACTTCGCCGATATCGACCGGGATGGGCACCTCGACTTCTTCACGGTGGAAATGCTCAACCGGGATCCCGAGCGTCATCTGCGGAGCTTGCCGGCGCTGGAACCCCGGGTGCGCCTTCCGGGACTGGGGGTCGATCGGGAGGACATCGCCCGCAATGGCCTTTATCGAAACCGGGGGGACAACACCTGGGAAGAGATCGCCTGTTTCGCCGGGGTGGCGGCGTCGGACTGGAGTTGGACCCCGCTGTTCCTGGACGTGGATCTGGACGGCTGGGAAGACCTGCTGATTTCCAACGGTCATCTCCACGACGTGAACGACCGGGATGTGGGGATGAAGGTGAAGTCCCGGCGTCAATCGAACCTGCGGGGCGACCGCGCCCTGCTCGCCGAGTACCCGCCGATTGCTGCTCCCAAGTGTGCCTTCCGCAACCGGCGTGACCTGACCTTTGAGGAGGCGGGGCGATCCTGGGGATTCGATGCCCCGCGACCCGCCCATGGGATGGTCTCGGCGGACCTGGATGGCGACGGCGATCTCGACGTGGTGTTGAACTGCCTCGAAGGCCCGCCGCTGGTGTACTTCAACCGCGGGGTGATGCCGCGCGTCGCCGTGCGCGTGCGCGGGCGCTCGTCTAACAGCGGTGCGATC
>Ga0105048_10013330_pt1 | contig 12853 bp, 11 predicted proteins | sample MAT05_FD_78382 | JGI IMG/M metagenome (GOLD analysis project Ga0105048, IMG submission 78382) | Freshwater microbial communities from Lake Fryxell liftoff mats and glacier meltwater in Antarctica - MAT-05 | ecosystem: Environmental > Aquatic > Freshwater > Ice > Liftoff microbial mat | place...
CCGCCGGATGACGCCCTCGACGAAGCTCAGCGCCTCCGCATCGGCGAGGTCGCACTTGTTCAGCACGATGACGTCCGCGAACTCAATCTGGTCCGTGAGCAAATCGACGACCGTGCGCTCGTCGCCTTCGCCAAGGCCGACGCCCCGGTCGTTGAGGAAATCCGCGTCCGCGAAGTCGCGCGCGAAATTGAAGGCATCGACGACCGTGACCATCGTATCGAGCCGGGTCAGCTCGCTGAGCGAAGTGCCGTCCTCGTCCTGAAAGGCAAAGGTCTCCGCGACCGGCAGCGGCTCGGAGATGCCCGTGCTTTCGATCAGCAGATAGTCGAAGCGGCCCGCGTCGGCGAGCTGGCGCACCTCTTTCAGCAAGTCCTCGCGCAGGGTGCAGCAGATGCAGCCGTTGCTCATTTCCACGAGTTTTTCCTCGGTGCGGGAGAGCTGTGTGCCGCCGGCGGCGACGAGGGCGGCATCGATGTTCACCTCGCTCATGTCATTGACGATGACGGCGACGCGCTTGCCTTCCCGGTTGTGCAGGATGTGGTTGAGCAGCGTGGTTTTTCCCGCGCCGAGAAAGCCGGAAAGGACGGTGACAGGTAGTTTTGCCATTGGTTTGCATCTTCAATGAAGTTGATCAGCATTTAATGCAAATAAAATGCAAATCTTGTTTGCTGGCCTATGCATCGAGACGCCGCCGCGCCGCCCATTCATCAGACCCCCGCGGCTGCGGGTTCCGCGGAGTCGCAGGCCACCCGAAATTTTGGTGTCCTCCATGGTGAAAACCCTGTTCGGATGGCTGAAGCAGACCTCGACAATGCCCGCTCCGACGGCAGAGTAAAACCATGCGCCAAAGCGTCGTCGTCGAGCTCGCGGAAGAGTCCGAAATGCTCCCCCACCTTAACTCGGCCCATGCGCTTGGTCCCGGTGCGCGAGTCGCTCCTGGGAGCTGGCATGGGGGACTCACTGGACCAATGAGTGCGCTCCGCGCTCTCACCTTCCTTGCCCATGGCGGCTGCTGAGTCCCCGTCACCTGCGGGGGCACGGCCACGGCTGGAATGGCTCGATTTCTATCGCGGTCTCGCGGTCGTAATGATGGTCGAGACGCATGTGCTGAATACGTTTCTACAGGCCGCCTTTTGGTCCGAGCCGTGGCGGGTGCAGCTGAACTACTTTAACGGCATCGTGGCGCCCTCGTTCCTCTTCATCGCCGGATATGGGCACGGGCTGGGGCTCGTTCGGCGGCGATTGAAACCGGGGCCGGCCACTGCGCGCTTCGTGCGGATTGCGGGCATCGCGGCACTGGGCTACGCGATGCACGCGCCGATCGGTCAACTACTCCACGGGCAGTGGGCGGAGGCGTGGCGGATCGGTTCGCAGATGGACGTGCTGGTCTGCCTCGCCTTCGCGCTCGCGGGCCTCGTGGCGCTGGAGCAAATGTGCGGCCGCATGGTGATGGTAGCGGTGTCTGTGGCCACGCTCGCGGTGCTGAGTGCCGCGCCGGCGCTCGTGTCGTGGACGGCCGGGCCGCTGCCGCTCGTGGCGGCGGTGAACCAAACCACCGGCTCGCTCTTTCCGCTGCTGCCGTGGGCCGCGTTTGTGTTTTGCGGATTCGGTGTCAGTCAGCGGCCAGCTTCGTGGCTCGGCGTGTTGCCCGCGGTGCTCGGGTGTGCGGCGGTGGTGGCGTGGGTCGGTCGGGCGAATCTTTCCGCGACGAGCGCGGCGTTTTTCTTTGAGCGGCTCGGGTGGGTGCTGGCGCTGGTGCCGGTCTGCGCTTGGCTGAGCGTGCGGTGGGCGCCGCGCTGGCTGCTTTTCGCCGGGCGGGAGTCGCTGGTCGTTTACCTCGCGCATCTCGCCATCCTCGAGCTGCTGGCCGCGGTCCTCGGGCGCAATCAGTTCGGACTTGCCGCTTCGCTCGCCCTTTACCCTGCGGTGCTCGCGGCCAGCTTTGCGGTCGCGCAGGGCTGGCGTCGCGTCAGCGTCTGGCGCGCGGATCGAGCGCGTCGCGGAGGGCGTCGCCCAGAAAGTTCAGCGACAGCAGCGTGATCGACATGACGAGCGCCGGGAAGAGCAGCAGCCACCAGTAGCTCTTCACGGGATTGATCACCTGCGCGCCGTCGCTGAGCAGCGATCCCCAACTCGCCTGCGGGGCCTGGATGCCGAGCCCGAGGAAGCTGAGGAAGCTCTCGTCGAGAATCACGGCCGGAATGGTGAGCGTGAGGTAGATGATCACGATGCCGGCGATGTTTGGCAGGATGTGGCGGAAGATGATTTTCAGGTGGCTCTGCCCGAGCGCGCGAGCGGCGAGGACGAACTGCTGGTGGCGCAGCGCGAGCACCTGGCCGCGGACGATTCGCGCCATGGTCAGCCACTCGATGAGGCCGAGCGAGAGGATGAGCAGGATGACCTTGGAGTAGCCCACCAGTCCGGTGAAGCCGGCGGCTTGCAGCGCGCTTTTCAGCATGGGATCGAAAATGAAGCTGGCGATGATGATGAGGATGAGCCGCGGGATGGAATAGAGGATCTCGACGAAGCGCATCATCGCGCCATCCACCCGGCCGCCGAAGTAACCGGCGACGAGCCCATACGTGGTCCCGACGGTGAAGCTGATCAGCGCGCCGCACGCGCCGACCAGCAGCGAGATGCGCGCGCCCTGCAGCACGCGGCTGAGCACGTCGCGACCGTTCACGTCGGTGCCAAAAGGATGCGGTGCGGTGGGGGGCGAGAACTGGAGATTCGAGAGCGACTCCGGGTCGTAGTGAAAGAAGAGCGGCCCGGCGAGCGTGAGGAAGCCGATCGTGGCCAGGATCAGGAGCGAGACCACGGCGACGGGATTTTTCAGCAAGCGGCGCCAGGCACCGGGCGGAGCAGGGAGGGCGTCGCTCATCCGAGTTTGATCCGGCGGTCGAGCCAGGTGTAGGCGATGTCCACGAAGAGGTTCAGCAGCACGAGCATGGCGCAGTAAACGATGGTGATGCCGAGGAGGAGAAAGACGTCGCGGTTCTGGATCGAGTTAATGAAGAAGCCGCCCGCGCCGGGGATCTGAAAGATCGTCTCCACCACGATCGAGCCAGTGAGGAGATTCGCGGCGAGTGGGCCGAGGAAGCTGACCACGGGCAGGATCGCGACCTTCAGCGCATGGCCGTAAATCACTTGCGAATCCGGCAGGCCCTTGGCCCGTGCGGTGCGCACGAAGTCCTGATTCAGCACCTCCAGCATGCTCGTGCGCATGAGCCGCGCGATGTAGGCCACATACGGTCCGGCGAGGGTGACCGCGGGCAGAATCAGGCTCGTCCACGAGCTCCAACCGCCGACCGGCAGCCACTCCAACTTTAACGCAAAGAAGAGGACCAGCACCGGCCCGGTGACGAACGTGGGGATGCTGATCAGCGTGAGCGCCGCGAGCATCGACGTGGTGTCCACCCACGAATGATGCCGCACCGCGGCGAGGGTACCGAGCCAGACGCCGCCGACTGTGGCGAGCACGAAGGCGACCAGGCCGAGCGTGGCCGAGACGGGCATGCTCTGCGCGAGCAGTTCGTTGACCGAGCGGTCGCGATACTTCGTGGAGAGCCGCAGGTCACCGCGGACGACATCCTTCAGATAGTCGGAATACTGCTGCCACAGGGTGCCATCGAGTTTGTAGCGGGCGAGCAGTTGCTTCTCGATGGCCGGGGGAATCTTTCGCTCCCGGGAAAACGGGCCGCCCGGTGCCATTCGCACGAGGAAAAACGTGATCGTGATGACGCTGAAGAGCACCACGAACAACGAAAGGGTGCGGCGGAAAATGAAGGCAGGCACGGAGCGGAAGGAAGCGGTCGAAAGGAAGAGTTACGAGGTCAGGCGGAGGCGCGCTTCGTCGAGATAGCCGGGGTCGATTTCAAAGCCGATGAATTTCTCCACCCCGCAGCGAAGCGCCGCCTCGGCGGCATGGCCGATGCCGAGAAAAGGATCGAGCACGGTCTGGGTCGCGACGTTTCCGTGGAGCCGGATGCACTGCTCGGCGAGCTGCGTGGGGAAGGTCGCCGGATGCGGGCGCTCGGCGTCGCGGCTCTTGATCGTCTTGTAGGGGATGAACCAGTTGTTGCCCCGGCAGCGTTTGTCGCGCCCCTCGGTGTGGCCCCAGCGCGCGATGTTCGACTTGTCGGCGTATTCCACGCCGATCGCCAGGCGATCGAGCGGCACGTCGCCGGTCTTGGTCAGGTGAAAGATGTATTCGTGGCAGTCCGTGACGAAGCGTTGCGAGTTGATCGGCTTGAAGTGTCCCACACTCAGATCCGGGGCACCGCGGGGCTGCACGGTGATCGACTTGATCCAGTGGAACGTGTTTTGCAGGCGAAAGAGCGGCTGCAGCTTCAGCAGCACCTCGTGGGGAAAGAGCGGATTCGCCGGGGCGGCGCCCACGTTCAGAAAGAAAGATCCGGCCGGCCGCAGCACCCGCCGCACCTCGTCCGCCCACGCGTAACACCAGTCGAGAAAGTCCGCGCGGGGCGCGGTGTCGCGGTAGCTCGCGTAGTCGATGCCGAGATTGTAGGGCGGCGAGGTCACCACCACATCCACGCTCCCGGCTTCCAGCGCCGCCATCCCCGCGAGGCAGTCGCCGGAGCGCAGGTCGAGCACGGTCGGAGAGGGTGGGGTGAAGAGATCGCTCATAGGTGAAGGCGGCGGATCATTCCCGGTCCGGCGGCATTTTGCATTGCCAAAATGCGGTGCGCCGCTAGACGTGCGATTCCCGCCTTCGGCTACCCCCGGGAATTTTGACCGTCCGTCGTTTCCTTCTCCTCTTTTTCGTGTTCGGCAGCGCGGCGGCGCGGGCGGATGGTCCCACCGTTTCGGGCGAGATGGCCGTCCTCCAGGGTCGCATCGCCAGCGCGCCGAAGAAGGCTCCGGACGCGGTCAAGGCGGGCATCGGGGCGATCAATCGCATCGTCGGCAAGCCCTACCGATGGGGTGGGGGACATGCCACCTTCAACGACGCCGGTTACGATTGCTCCGGCACCATCTCCTATTTTCTCCATGCCGCCGGCCTGCTCGATCAGCCCACGACTTCCAAGACGCTCCAGACCTGGGGTGAACCCGGTCCCGGCCGCTGGGTCACCATTTATGCCCGGAGCGGCCACGTCTTCGCCGTGATCTGCGGCATGCGGCTCGATACCACCGGCCACCGCGACGATGAAGGCCCCGCGTGGCGCAACTGGTATCGCGAACCGCGCGGCTTCGTCGCCCGTCATCCGAAGGGATTCTGATCCTGTCACGAGCGGAACCTAGCCTCCATGCTCCTGCACCCACCGCGCCGCGTGGGCGTAGAGTTCCGCCGAAGTCTGAACCCCCAGCTTTTCTTTGATCCGGGTTCGGTAGGTTCCCACGGTGGATTCCCCGAGGCGCAGATGTTCCGCGATTTTCGGAATGTTGTAGCCCTTGCCGATGAGCTGAAAGACTTCCAGTTCCCGATCCGCCAGCAGGTCCATGCCGGTGCCATCCCTCGGGGAGTGATGGGTCATGATTTTCAACATCTCCGAGGTCATCTTCTCATTGAGGTAAATCTCTCCAGCGAGCACCTTCCGAATCGCCGTGGCGACGGTCGATGAAGCTTCATTCTTCGAGAGGTAACCTCTCGCTCCCGCCCGCAGGACGCGCTCGGCGTAAAGCTCGTCTTCGTGCATCGAGAGTACGAGGACCGGGACCTTGACGCCGCGCGCCTTCAAATTCTTGATCAACTCGAGCCCGCTCGAACCGCGCAGAGTCAGGTCCACGATCGCGATATCCGGGCGGAGTTTCTCGATCATCTCAAGAGCGTCGGCGATGTTGTCCGTCTCGCCCGCCACGGTGATGTCGGTGGCCACCGAGATCATGTGCCCGAGCCATTCCCGAAACATCCGGTGATCTTCCACGAGCACGACAGTGATAGGGTGGCGGGAGGAATTCATGGGGGGAGATTGAGCGTGCAGCAAATGGTAGTTCCGCCAGACGGCTTCGAGCTTACATCCAGACAGGCCCCGATCACCTGCGCCCGGTAACGCATCGTCCGCAGGCCCATGCCGGCGCCGGATTTATCCATGGCGGACAGTCCCCGCCCGTTATCGTCGATGGTCAGGACCAACGTGCGACCATCGTCCTCAAGATCGATGGTGATCTGTGTGGCGTGGGCGTGTCGGACGGCGTTGCTCAGCGCTTCCTGGGCGATGCGGTGAAGGTGCATGGCCGTCTCTCGATTCTCGAGGTGAAGCTCACCGTGGGTCGTAAAACTGACCGTGGTCTGCCGCAATCGATTCGTCGTCGCGACCAGCTCGTCAATGGCCGCGGGGAGACCCTGGATGTCCATCTGGACGGGAAAGAGACCGCGGGCCAGGCTGCGGGCTTCGACCATGGTTTCCCGGAGCATCTTTTGAATAACCACCGCACTGGACGCCTGCGGGAGCGCGGCCCGTTCCAGTTCCACCTTTAAGCATTCGGTCGCGCAATCAATGGCAGCGAGGCTTTGGCAAACGCCATCGTGCAAATCCTGGCCGATGCGCATTTGCTCGCGTTCGCTCGCGCGCACCAGTTCCTGTTCAAGTTCGCGCGTGCGGGTCATCGCTTCGATCTTCGCGCGATTCTCTTCGCGCTGGACCCGCATCGCGGTGCAGCCGATGGCGACAAAGACAAAGTACACGCCCCGATTGATCGTCGCCCACGCGTAACCTTCCGAAGTCTCGTAGGGATTCGCCTCGTAGTTGGCCACAAACCAGATCGCGGCGGACAGGATGGCAAACCGGACGCCGGAGCGGCGGTCGCCATACCAGGTGACAAAGAGAATGGGGGCCGCGTAGAAGACGAACAGACTTGTCTCCCACGCCGTGAGGTAGTCGATGTATCCGATGGCCACGGCCAGCGCGAACGCTTCCAGGGCAATCACGGCCTTGGGCTGGGTGGGAAAGATGTTCCACTTCACGACCGGCAAGGTAGCGGAGTTCCCGCCGGGGATGCAACGCGTCTGGGGTTCGTCCGTCCCCAAAAAGGCGGGCGGATCGAAGCTCAGGCTTGCAGCGCGACTGCTCCGCGCGGCTCCTGGAATAGTGTATCCCCGACGTCCAGGGGCGAGCGTTCATACACAACGCGCTGGGTTTGGAAGCCCAAGGGAAAGCGGTAGTTGGGATCGGCGTGGACCCAGAGGTGATACTCGTTGGCGGTATCCACCAACCGACTTTCCGCGGGGAAGAGTTCCACGGCCTCATATTCGGGGCCGACCAGTTCATTCTTGATCGTCTGCAAATCCCGCCACTGCCCGGACGGCATTCCGTCGTGCCGTTTGATCGTGAGGCGAATGAACGGGGGACAGTGGCCGACGGCCACCCAGTAGGTGTCGTTCTGAAAAACTTGCACTGCCGTGGCATCGAGAACCGCCTGCTCGACACGCGCCAATTTCTCCTCCAACGTCGGCACGCGTCCTTCAAAGAAGGGCCTGAAAAACTCATCCGGCATCGCGAGCAGCGCGGCCCGCCGGGCCATCACGTCGCAGGCGTCATGGGTGACGGGAGAAAGCGGGGTCATGGTAGCATCCCTCCAGGGGTTAAAGCGGGGGGCTGTGCAGAGAAACTCATGGCGAGGTCGCATTCCAACCGCAAGCGCGGTGGACACGCAAAAGTCATCGGGCGTAGCCGTGGAAACGACACCGTCGAATTTGTGTCATTTTTAATGCTACAAACCCGCAGCGGGGTGACGTCGTCGATGTTGACGGAACCGGCTGGCATTCATGGCCGACCGGCTGCCAACGAGCACCGCCTAGAGTAATTGATCCAGCCGCTGCTGGCTGAAGCCTTCCATTCGCTCGGTGCCGACGAGGATGAGCGGGACACCGCGGCCCCCGAGCTTTTCAAATTCCGCGCGGGCCGCCGGTGAAGTGTTGACATCGCGTTCGTCGAACGGGACGCCCTTTCGTTTGAAGTATGACTTCGCCATCACGCACGCGGGACAACTTGCGGTGCTGTAGATCACCACCGTTTTGCCGCTCGGAGTGGCGGCTGTGGTGCGCTGGCGGGAACGCTCGTTCAGGAGCGTTTCGAGTTCGAGGCGCAGGGCGGCGAGTTCGTCCTTGGCCACCTGGCGGGCGGTATTGTGAGTTTGGTATTCGGCCACCGCATGGTTGAACGCGCCCACGGCTGCTTCGTCGCTGCTCTTGAGGAGTTTCCGCTGCCCGGTGAGCGCGTTGAATTCCTGCACGAGCAGCTTTCCGTCGTGGGCAAACCTGGCCTCGAGCTGCTCGACCTTATCGCGTTGCTGTTGGATTTGCGCATCGAAGCTCGGCGCGGGTTCGTTCGCTTGCCGCGAAAAGTTGGCGGCGGCGAGTGGCAAACCCGCCGCCTGCAGGCTCTCAAGCTGCGACCACATCATCCGCGCGCTGGGCGAGGTGGCCAGTCCCACGACGATCAGCGCGCCGCCTGCCAGACTCACGAAGAATCCCTTTTTCGCCTCCGCCCAGTGGCGCACGGTATAGACCAGGTTGGCGAGCGGCACGAAGAGCACCGCCAGCCCCCATAGGACGCTTCGGCGAAAGGCGGCGATCAGGAGCATGAGTCCGCCCACGCAAGCGGCGAGGCTCCCGACGATGAGAAAAATGATCGTGCGCATTTCCATGGCGGCTTCTTGACAGAGCAGGCGGCAAACCAAGGTCGCCGGATTTTACCGCGCTGGAACCGTTGGATGCGGAAAGCGCGTGGAAAGTCAGCCGATCTGCGCTAGCCTCGCGGCCCCATGTGTCCCCGCCACGCTCTTTCCCTGCTCCTCCTCGTCGTCGCATTTCCGTGTAATGTCCTCCATGCCGATCCGATCCCGGAGCTCGATGGCATCATGCTTCCGCGGCAGCGCGTGAATCTCAGCATCGCCGTGGAGGCGAGGCTCCGCGAGGTCTTCGCCGAGGAGGGGCAGAAGGTGAAACGCGGCGCCGTACTCGGGATCCTCTACACGGAGGCCGAGGAGCTTGATTCCAGCCGCGCCGCGGCGCAGCTCAAAAAGGCAGACTTTCTCTTTAAATCGAAAACGCGACTCAAGGAGACGAAATCCCTTGCCGAAGTGGAGATGCTCGGCGCCGAGGTGGACCTCGAGATGGCGCAGATCGAACTCGACCGTTCGCGCGCGATCCTGCGCGACAAGACGCTCACCGCTCCCTGGGATGGCTTCGTCCTCCGCGTGCTCAAGAGCGCCGGCGAGACCGTGAACCGCGGCGAAAAGGTCATCGAGCTCATCGACTACTCCACCATCTACGTGGACGTCTATCTCGACGCGAAATTCCTCGCCTCAGTCAAACCGGGCCAGCAGGCGAAGATCGCGGGCGAGGCCGTGGGCCGGGAGCCCGCGCTCGCCACGGTGAAGATGGTGGACCCGGTGATCGAGCCCGGCAGCGGACTCTGCCGCGTGCGCCTGGAGATGCCAAATGCCGACCTGCGCATCCCCACGGGCTTGCCCGTGCGGGTGCAATTCGAGCCCGCCGGGCTGGCCACGAGTCAGTAGGCGGAAAGACAATTCGCGACCGCTCGTTCGTACTCCGGGCAGGATGAATCTCGAAAATCTCCGTTCGCTCTGGGACGCCCATTCCCGCCCCGTCTATGCCTACCTGCTGCGGCTCACCAGGAGCCCCGAGGAAGCCAGTGATCACCTCCAGGATCTCTTCTGCCGGCTCGCCCGGCAGCCTGAACTCGTCGCCCGGCTGAATGGCGAACCCCGGGGCTTCCTGCTCCGGCTCGCCCGCAATGGCGTGATCGATCAAGTCCGTCGCGCCCAGACTCGCGACCGCATCTTTGAAAAAATCAACGCCGCCCGGGCTGGCGAAAGCATCCCGGCGGCCGATCCCGACCAGGCGCTCATCCGCCGCGCGCTCGATGCCGCGCTGCGGCAGCTCCCGGCCGAGCAGCGCACCGTGATGGTGGAGCGCCTCTGGAAAAAGCGCACGCTCGACGAGATCGCCGCCGAACTCGGCATCTCCATCAACACCGTCGCGAGCCGTTATCGCTACGGCTTAGACAAAATGCGCGAGGCCCTCCGTTCCCTCTATGAAGATCTCGCCACGAGCCCTTCGACCGAACCTGCCAAATCCAAATCCAACCCAACTCAAGATCCCATGAAAAAGAATCAGCCCAATCCCTTCACCGAAACTGAAGCGCCCATCATCCAGCCCCTCGAGCAGCGCCGCGTGCCCTCGGCCACCGGCGCGTTTTTCGCCTTGCCGCTCGTCCCGGCCGACGATGCCGCAGTTGAAGCCCCCGTCGGGGAGGTTGCCGTCGAAGTCACCGCTGTCGAGGTTCCCGAGATCGTGAGCTGCGATTTCCCGATTTTTGAAAAGCCGATTGATCCCTCCGCGGAGATCGATCCGATCGGCGACGAACTCCCGCCGGATGTCGGCGTCCCGATTGACTTCTCGGATGTCGTGGGCGCGATCGATGGCGAGACCGTCGATCTGAGCGAAGGCGAGCTGGACGATATGATTTTCTGGAGCTTCGGCGGCCCCGTGGACGGCGAGATGGGGTTGATCGATGAAGGAGTGGTTGAGGGCGAAGCGGTTGACGGAGAATTCGTCGATGGCGAACCCGGCGACCGCGAGGTTGTCCCGTTCGACTGGATCAAGCGCACCGTGGATCTCCCGGAGAATCCCGATGATCTCGCCCTCACCGAATACGTCACGGATTTGCCGGTGGACGGCGAAGGTGAAGTCGTCTTCGAGAAGACGTATGACGGTCAGGTGGACGACGGCACCGCCGAGCATGAAATGGTGGGTGAGGGTGGCGTCGTCCCGATCGAGTGGGTGATGCGCACGAATGCCGGTAATACTGCGACCGAGGGAGAGGTCGTCGAGAAGAACTTCAACGCCGAAATCTATCAGAACGTAGCCGGGGGTGGAGTGTCTTCGGATGCCGACCACGCCACCGGCGGCGACCATGAAGCGGCCGCGCACCACGATACACAAGGTGCGGCGCCCCAAGTGGCTCAAGCGTTGCCGACGCCCCTCGTCGCCCAAGATTTTGCACCGCTGGATGTGCAACTCGGTGGAAGCGCGCCGTTCTTCGCTGTCGCGACCCCGGGTGGTTCGTTCCAGAGTCTCGATCTCTCGGCGACCACGGTCGCTTTCGACAGCCACGACTTCGCCGCCCATGATGCCGATCACTCCGCCGCTGGCGATTTCGCGCACAGCACGCCCCTGGCCGGGAGCAATGCGATCGACGCTCCCGAGATCTCCTGGCACTCCGATAGCCTCGACTCCCACGAGCAGCCCGGCCATTCCGAACATTGGGTGCCGCTGCATGATGCGCAGGCTGGTGACTCCGCTTCGCACGAGGTCGCGGCACTCGGCGTCGATCAGACGGGCCATGTGGCTACCGCGCCGGTCGGTGCGTCCGCCGCTGCCCTCGCCACGCCCAGCATTCCCGCCAGCGGTACCGCCATGGCGGCCACCGGCGCGATGCTCGCGGGCAGCGTCACCGGCAAGCGCGAGCGGAAACAGGCGGAGTAGTCGCCCAGCGAACGAGCCGATAGAATCCAGGAAGCGGGAGTTGCCGAATCGGGCATCTCCCGCTTCCGTCTGTCAGCACACCCCATGCTCCTCGCCGGCGAACAAGAAACAGCCCCCGCCCTCCGGGTTCGACGTGAGATCGAAGTCCCGGCGGCATGGCTTCGTCTCGCCCTCGATGCCGGGGCACCGGATTTTTGTGAGAAGCTGCTCGCGCTCCTGCTCGAGCAGACCGGCGCCAGCCGCGGCGGCGTCTGGCAACTCGCCCGTACCGCCCGCGGGCAGGGACTGAATCTCAAGGCAAGCGTCCGGATTCCGCAGGGAAATCCCGGCTGGACCGCCTGGCTCGGCGAACACGTCCGCGCCCTGGTCGCCGCCCGCAAGGCCGTCTCCGTCGAGGCCGGTCCCACGGGCGATGCCGACTGGTCGGCGGGCGGTCCCTTCGTCTTCGTCCCGCTCGCCTGGGATGGTGCAGGTTTCGGCGTCGCGTTGCTTTGTGGTCCCACCATTTCTCTGCCTGCGGCGACGTGGTTTGGTTCCCTCGCCGGCTGGGCGCTGCATCTTCACCTCCGCACCACGGGTCAGGGAGCGCCGCGTGACGAGAGCGCCTGCACCGAGGCGCTCCTGGCCAGCGCGCACTCCACCGAGTGGCCCGGGGTCCTCGCCGCGCATCTCCGGCGGCAGAGCGGGGCGTGGCGGGTCAGCCTCCTCCGCGAGCGGGGTGGTCGCTGGCAGGCCGTGGCGGTCTCCGGTTCCGGCGAAGTCAAACGCCGCAGCGCCGAATCGCGCGCCATCGAACAGGAGTTCGGTCGCCTCGCCGCCGCGGGCCAAGCCGCCGCGCATCGCGAGCGTTCGTCGATGTCGCTCCGGTTTGGACCCGCGAGCGGGTGGGGCGCCTTGTTGGAGTTTGAGAAAGGGCACACCGCGAATGAAGCGCAGGTCCTCCGCGGGCTCGCCGGCTTGATCCAGGTGGGCGAGCGCGTGCTCCCCCAGGTCCACGCCCAGAGCTGGCGGGTCGCCGTGGCCCGCGCGCTCACCGAGCGGGCGACTGTCGCCGGTCCCCGCGGCAGTCGCTGGGCGCTCGCGGGTTTGGCGCTGCTCCTCGTGGTCCTCGCCTGCCTGCCGGTGCGCGAGCGTTTCGAGGGCGACTGCGAGCTCCAGCCCACGCAGCGCTACACAGTCGTCGCCGAGGTGGACGGGCGGGTGAAAAGTGTCGCCGTCACCGAAGGCGCGGTCGTCACCGCCGGGCAGCCGCTCGCTACGCTCGATTCCTCGGCCTTGCAGACCCGGCTCGAAGTGGTGCGCGAATTGCGCCAGGAACAGGAGGCCGAGGCGCGACGCCAGCAGGGCCTGCAGGATATGACCGGCTACCGCCTGGCGAAG
>Ga0105048_10013332_pt1 | contig 12850 bp, 13 predicted proteins | sample MAT05_FD_78382 | JGI IMG/M metagenome (GOLD analysis project Ga0105048, IMG submission 78382) | Freshwater microbial communities from Lake Fryxell liftoff mats and glacier meltwater in Antarctica - MAT-05 | ecosystem: Environmental > Aquatic > Freshwater > Ice > Liftoff microbial mat | place...
CGCGATGGGCAGATCGAGGATCTCGAGCTCGTGCTTCTGAATCAGGTGCAGGAGCAGATCGAGCGGGCCTTGGAAGGCGGGCAGATCGATGACGAAGTCGGGATCGAGCGGACGCTTGGGCTCTTCGCTCACTCGACGCCCCCGAGCACGAGCAGCCAGTGCGTCGTGACGTCGATCAGCGGGCCGATCGCCAGCCAGCCGAGCGGCCTCCCCATCCCGGGGATCGTCACGAAGAACATCACGATGAACAGGATGAACGAGTAGCGCTGGACGAAGTCCTTCACGTCCGTCCACGCGCGCGGCCACAGATGCGAGCCATCGAGCGGCGGCACCGGCACGAGATTGAAGAACGCGAGCATCACGTTGAGCGACAGCATCATCTGGATGCCATCGCCGAGAAACGTCCGCTCGATGAGCATCGCCGGCTGGTAGAGGACGACCAGCCGCAGGACGAGCGCGGTGATGACGGCGAGCAACAGGTTCGACGCAGGGCCGGCCAGCGCGCAGAGCGCCGTGCCCTGCCACATCGTCACGCGGCGCGTGAAGTTGGTAGGCACGAACTCGACTGGCTTCGCCCAGCCGAAGAACGGCGCCGGGATGCTCATCGCGTTCAGCAGCAGCGCGATGCCGGGGAACAGCACCGTGCCGAACGGGTCGATGTGCGCGAGCGGCGAGAGCGTCAGCCGGCCCTGCCGACCGGGCGTGCTGTCGCCGAGCCGCGTCGCGACCCACGCGTGCGCGAGCTCGTGAAACGACAGCGAGAAGAGCAGCGCCGGAATGGCGAGGATGATCAGCTTCAGGTCCACAGATGGACGGCTCCCGCCGGGCCGACGGGCTACACTCCCCCAGCCGTGCTGTCAACGCAGAGACTGCGCTCACTGCGCTCCGAGATGCTCTGCGCTGTCGCGTTCGTGGCGCTCGTTGCGTGCGGCGCGCCGCCTGAAGTCGACGACGCGGGGAGCGCCGACAGCGGACCGTGTCGGCTCGGCGCGGTCGAGGTCGGCGGCAGCGGCGGGCGCTTCATCGCGCTGCCGCCGAGCGGCGGAGAGCTCAGCATCGTGCGCGGCGCCCAGGGCGGCATCCACGTGCTCGTCGGCTTCCGAGTACACGACGTGCCGCTCGAGCTGCGCGCCACGTATCGACTTCGAGACAGCGTCACCGGCGCAGAGGTCGCGCCGCCGACGCTGCGCATGCTCGGCCCTGGCCTCTACCGCAGCGACGCGTCCGGTGTGGTGCGCGTCGACGATTTGATCGTGCTCGACAACGACTCGCCGCGCGTCGAGGACTTCGCCGGCCGGATGTTCCGCGTCGAGGTCGAGGTGCTGACGTCGACCGGCGTCTGCGCGATTGACACGCGGTTGGTCACACTGCGCTAGCGCTCTCTCGCTATCGGAGCGCGTCGGCCAGTACGCATTTGCGTCAACAGAGCGCCAGCCGTGTCATGTGCGAGACCGACGACATGATGTGCTGATGTGATCCACACTGTTCCGGTTTTGCCAATATAATCGATGATTTACGCCCCGATCCGTTCCACTCTTGCAGAAATTATCCTGCTGGATCGGCGCTTGCTGAAGAGAGCGATGTGTCCTCCAACCGACCGCTGCAGCTCCCGATGTCTGCTAGTTCGCCGCTCGCTTTGCCTCGCCTCGATCGAAATCAGCTTCGCAGCGCGGCCGCCGTCGAGTGCGACCTATGTATCGCGTTCGACACTTCGCTGACCGCCCGCTCGGCCATCCCCCGCGCCGCCACATCCCAGCGGGTGCGCGGGCGTATCACAGAAGTTACATCTGAACGTCTGGTGCTTCGCGATGAGCACGACGAGGCCGTCGTCGTACGCCTGCTACTGCCACGCGCGCTCGACCTCTCGCCGCTGGTCGGAGAGCGAATCGCGCTCGAACTCTCGCACGAGCTCAGTGGCAGGCGGCCAACCGTCGACGCCGTGCTTCGTGATTCGCGCGGACGGCTACTGCTCTGGGCGCGAGACGGCGCCCTCCCCGGTCCGCGGGGCGCGCACGGCCTCGCGGTCCGTGTAACCCACGACGCCGCGCTGCCGCGCCTGGTCGTCGCCGCGGGCCGGGTGACGGCGAGCGCGACCGCGGGCAGCGTCGCCGAGCTGCAGCACGGGCGTGCGCAGCTGGCGCTGGTCGCGCTGCGCGTCGAGGATGACGGCGCGTCGTTCTTGGTGGTGCGCTGCTGAGCGGCGCGCGTCGGGATCTTCAGGCCGCGTCGGGCGCGCTCGCGTCGAGCTCGCCGGCATCGAGCTCGGTGCTGGCGTCGGAAGTCCCCGCGTCCGGCGTGCCGGCGTCGGGCGTGCCGGCGTCGACGGGCACGGAGCACTCTTCGACGAAACCGAGAAATAGCTCGGGGCCACAGCAGAGACCGCTGCCGCCGAACGGCGCCCCGCAAATGTCGTCGGCGACACACGTGATGCCGCAGCCACCGCAGTTGGCGACGCCCGCTGTCGCGCACGTCCCAGAGCAGCAGAGCTGGCCGGTGGCGCAGACGGTGGCGCCGCAGAGAGGCGCGCACACTCCCGCAGAGCAGGCCGTGCCGGCGCCGCAGACGTTGCCGCAGCGGCCGCAGTTGAACGTGTCGAGCATCGTGTTGAGGCACATGCCTTCGTCGCCTGCGCCGCAGCAGGTCGCGCCTGGAGGACATGGGCCGCCGAGGGTCCCGCAGTTCGCCTGGCAGGTGAAGCCGCCTCCCGTGTTGGTGCAGATCTGCCCGGCCGCACACGCACGGCCGAGCGTGCCGCACGAGCAAGCGGTGCCCGAGCACGCGCTCGCGGTCATCGCGTCGCACATCGTCCCGCAGCCGCCGCAGTTACGGAAGCTCGGGTCCGCGCGCCCGTCGGTGCCGGAGACCACCATGCGCGTCACGCAGCTCGTTCCGCAGCAGCGCTGCGTCGATGGACACGACGGAGAACATGCGCCCGGCGGGCCGAGGTCGAGGCCAGGGCCCGCGTCCGGGATCACGCTGCCCATCACACACGCGCTCGCGCGGCACATCATGCCGACGGCGCAGCGATTGCCGCAGGCGCCGCAGTTGTTCGGGTCGTTGGTGACCAGCACGCACGCGTCGCCGGTCGGCGTCGGGCAGAGCAGGTCGAATGTCGATGGGCAGGGCGAGACGGGCGGTACTCGGTCATCGCCACAGCTCACCAGCAGCAGAGCGAGCGCCAGTGACGACGCAGTGACGAAGACCCGAAAGCGCTCGAAAGACATCATTCGAAAACGCTACAGGGGCCACGCGTGCGGTGTCAACGAACCGCAGCTGCGGATCTGCGCAGGCTTCACAGAGCGGTGACCGAACGCACGCGTGCTGAACTACGCACTGAACTACGCGCCGAGATCCGCGAGCACCTGCGCCGCGTGGCCGTCGGCCTTCACCTTCGCGTAGTGCTTTTGCACCTTGCCGTCGGGGCCGACGACGACGGTGCTGCGCACGATGCCCATCGACTTCTTGCCGTACATGTTCTTCTCGCCCCACGCGCCGTACGCCTCGATCATCGCGCCGGTCTCATCGCTGAGCAGCGCGAACGTCAGCGCGAACTTGTCGCGGAACTTGCAGTGCGAGGCGATGGAGTCTTTCGAGATGCCGAAGACGACCGCGCCGCGCTTCTCGAACGCCGCGAGGTGCTCGCGAAATTGCTGCGCCTGCACGGTGCAGCCGGGCGTGTTGTCCTTCGGATAGAAGTAGAGGACGACGGTTTTTCCAGCGAGGCTCGCGAGCGAGACCTTGCCGCCGGCGGACGACTCGAGGTTGAACGCTGGCGCTTTTTTTCCTTCGGCGATCATGCGCGCGATCATAGGAGCGAGCCGCGCGTGGAATCAATGGCCGTCGTCGAGCACGAGCAGCGCGTCACCCTCGACGACGACGGGCACCGCGTCGAGCGACGCGCCTTTGCAGGGCCCATGAACGCACAGGCCGTCTTCGCGTCGATAGCGCGCGCCATGCGTGTTGCAGAGCAGCTCTTTGCCATCCGCGGAGAGATACTTGCGGCTGCCGGCATCGAGCAAGATCGGCAGGTGTTTGCACAGGTTGCGGTAGGCGCGCACCTCGCCCTCGGCGTCACGCAGCACGAGCACCTCACGGCGCATTCCGTCGGGCGTCGGCAGCAGCCGCACGGCGCGCACCTCGACTGCGCCAAGCTCGCTCAGGCTGCCCGCCGGGACGCGCAGCGGAGGCAGCCCGCTCACGCGCTCTCGGCGCGGCGGACCTCGGTGTACGCGCGCCTCGCTGGCACGGACACGAGCTTGCGCTCCGGGAGAATCGCAGCCGTGAGCGAGCGTCCGTAGACGCAGCCAGTGTCGAGGCCGAGCGCGTACTTCTCGCGCTGCAGGCCGCGGATGGCGTCGTGGCCGAAGAACACGAACGGCGGGCCCTTCCACTTGCTCGCCCAGGGGGCACCTTCGGTCGCGCGGGTCGAGAGCTTGCCGCTCGGCAGGATGCTGCGCAGCGACACCATCACCTCGGGGCTCTGCTTCTCGAGCTTCACGCCCGGCTCGAGCCCGCCGTGCACGACCACCGAATCGTCATCGAGCTCGAGGTAATACGGCAGCTCCGCGAGCCACGCGAGGTGCGCGGGCTTCAGCTGATCGAGCGCTTCTTGCGCGCTCCGACCGAGGCGCGGCAGCGGCTTGCCTTTGTCCGCGGCCTGCTTCCACCGCACGAGCGCCTCATCGTGGTTGCCGCGCACTGCGAGCATCCCGGTGTCGCGCGCATATTCGATCACTTTGCGGCTATCGGGGCCCTTCGCGACGAGGTCGCCGACGAGCACGACACGGTCGGAAGTACCCAAGCAGCAGGCGGAGACGAGCGCTTCCAGTTCGGCGATGCAGCCGTGGACGTCACCGATGACGATGGTTCGGGCTTGCACGGAGCTATTCGATGAAGGGATGCGCGCTAGGCGTCAAGCATCATGTGCGGTGCGAGGCTGCAGCAGCACGGAAACGAGCAACTTTGGCGCATTTCGTCGCTCCCGCAGGCGGAGCAGAGGCGATCTGCGCCGCGCCTCTCGCACGCTTCGCAGGCCGCTGAAGAACGTGCCGGCGCCCGCCTCTTGTGCGGCGCTCAGCTCAGGGGAAGCAGCTGTCGACGTTGTTCATGCACGTCGCGCCCGGGAGCACGCTGTTCGCGCACGCGGTGTAAGCGTCCGCTTCGCTCATGCAGAAGGTGTCGACGCATGTGCTCGCGGAGCCGGTCGGACAGTTGTCATCGGCGCAGCAGTTGAAAGTGTTCCACTGCGCCTGGCAGCCGTTCTCGTTCGCGCAGGCGAGGAGGTTCTGCTGCGAGCAGGTGTTGCAGTCGGGCGAAGGATCGGCGTTCAGGCAAGCGGTGATACACGGGCCATCGGCACACGCGCGCGCGCACGACGCGGTCACGGACGAGCAGTACGCGCCGGCGATGTAGTCGATGACCGAGGGCGTGCACGAGCTGCTGCCAAGATCGCGGCCGAGGTCGCGGCCGAGGTCGCGCGTACCGAGGTCACTCGTCCCGAAGTCGACGGTGATGACCACACCCGAATCTGGGGTGCCAGTGTCGAACATCGTCACCATGCCCATGTCGACCGGTCCGGGCCCCGGTCCAGGCCCAGTGCGACGGCGGCCGCCGCCACAGCCGACGGTGACGAGAGCGAAGAACAGAATCGCCGAAGTAAGAAAGCGTGTCGTAGTCATCCGAATTACTCCTAGTGAACATCCGCCCGGCGTCGCGACGGCGCAATCTGCCCCGCACCGCCGCGCTCGGCAACCGCGCCGCCGAACACGGCCATGAGCCCGCGCTCAGCCAGCGGCTGCCTCTGTCGCTGGCTGTGCGGGCTGCTGTGCTGCAAATGCGGCGGCCGTCGACAACGGCCCAAGCGCCGACCACGGCTTGTCTTCGCTCTGGCGCAGCACGCTGCGACGCGACGTCAGCACCTCGCAGCCGGTGCGCGTGACCAGCAGCGTGTGCTCGAACTGCGCGCTCAGCGAGCGATCTTTGGTGATGACCGTCCAGCCGTCGGCGAGCTCTTCGGTGCGCCAGTCGCCGAGGTTGATCATCGGCTCGATGGTGAACACCCAGCCGGCCTTCATCCGCTTGTTCTGCTTCGCGTCGAAGTAGTGCGGCACCTGCGGCGCGGTGTGGAACTCGCGTCCGATGCCGTGCCCGACGTACTCGCGCACGACGGAGCAGCCGGCCTTCTCTGCGTACTCTTGGATCGCCGCGCCGATGTCGCCGATGCGCGCGCCATCCTTCACGACCGCGATGCCGAGCTCGAGCGAGCGGCGCGCGATCTCGGTGACCTTCTTCGCGTCTTCGCTCGGCTCGCCGACGTAGAAAGTCGCGCTCGTGTCGCCATGCCAGCCGTGTTTCGCCGGCAGGTACGAGGTGACGTCGACGTTCACGATGTCGCCCTCGTTGAGCACGCGCTTGCTCGGGATGCCGTGGCAGACGACCTCATTCGGGCTGGTGCAGACGCTCTTCGGAAAGCCCTTGTAGTTGAGCGGCGAGGGATACGCGCCGTTCGCGAGCGTGTAGTCGTGTACGAGCACGTCGATCTCGTTCGTCGTCATGCCCGCGCGCAGCTTCTCGCCGACCATGAGCAGCGTGTCGGCCGCCAGCTGGCAGGCCGCGCGCATCTTGTCGATCATCGGGGGCGTGAGGATCTCTGGGTTCGACATCGGCGGTGCAGGCTCCTCGGAACGGCGAAGTTCATGCGACGGAGCGGGCGTTTGCGCAAGATCACGCGGGCTGCTGGGCGTCGCCTTGGCTGATCTGTTTCTCGAGGAAGCGCCCGCGCATGTAATACGCGAGGTAGGCCACCGCAGAGGCACAGTTGCCAAACGCGATGACGTTCCACAGCCAGGTACGATCGAGGCCGAGCACCTCTGTCACGAGGTACGCGAGCGGAATCGTGATGCCGAGCAAGCCGATCAGATCGAGCACGAGGCTCGGCAGCGTGGCGCCCGCGCCAGTCATCGCCTGCGACAGCACCACGCCGACGCCGAGCACGGCGTACGTCACGCCGACGCGCCACAGATAGTCCTGCCCGGCAGCGAGCACGCGGGGATCGCGGTCGAAGAAGCCGATGATCTCCGGCGCGAACACCAAGTAGAGCGCGGTGAGCAGCAGCATGAACAGCGCGTTGAAACCCGCGGCGTAGAGCCCGGCGCGCTTGGCCCGCTGCAGCAGTCCAGCGCCGAGGTTGACGCCCACATAGGTCGAGGCCGCGGCGCCCCAGCCCATGCCGATGAACAGCGCCATCGTCTCGAGCCGCAGGCAGACGCTGTACGCGGTCAGCGCGGACGGATCGCTCGCCGTCGTGAAATTCGCGGTGAGCAGCGAGATGAAGACGAGGATCGAGCCGACGCGCACCACGAACTGCGCGCTCGACGGCCAGCCGATCTTCACGAGTAGGCGCAGCTCGGTAAAGTCTGGCTTTAAGCGCGACAAACGAAATGCCGGAGAGTCGCGATCGAACGCGAGCAGCAGCGCGCCGACGAGCACCGGCACGCTGCGCGCTGCGAGCGTCGCCCACGCGGAGCCCATCACGCCGAGGCGTGGCGCGTGGAGCAGCTCCGCCAGCGGCGCGCAGAACGCGAACACCGGCGGGTATTCGCCGGTCCCGTAGATAAGGAACGGGTTGAACACGACGTTGAGGAGGTTGCCGCCGATGAGCAGCGCTGCAGCGGACTTGCTGTGCCCGCGCGCGCGCAATATCGCGGTGATCTGCAGCAAGAAGAAGATCGAGAAGCAGCCGCCGAGGATCACCTGCAGGTACTCGGACGCGAGGTCGGCCGTCTCGCCCTTCGCCTGCATGAGGCCGCGGATCACCAGATCGTTGCCGAAGATCCCGAGCAGCCCAAACACGACCGACAGCGCGCCGACCAGCACCAGCGACTGCCAGCCCGCGCGCGCCACGCCCTCCGCGTCTCGCGCGCCGAGCCGCCGAGAGATCAGAGCCACCGTCGCCGTCGAGACGCCGTTCGACAAGATCGTCGCGACCGCCGCGACCATGTCGCAGATGCCGAGCGCCGCGAGCCCGACTGTGCCATTCGGCAGCTGCCCAATCATGAACATGTCGAAGAGATTGAACGTCGTGTGCAGCGCCATCCCGATGACGAGCGGCAGCCCAAAGCGCGCAATCCCCGACGCGAGCGGCCCCTCGGTGATGCGCTTCAGCGTCGCGAGCGCACGCGCAGAGCCCTCCACCGCTGGAACGGACGCGATCGCTTCTTTGGACGTCGTCGTAGACAAGCGGGCGGATAACAGCGCAGCGCGGGGCGCATGGCAAGCGCGGTGCGCGATGAACCGAGTGGAACCTTTGGCGCTACTGCGACGCGAGCCGGACCACCAACGCGCTGTAGTCGTCCTTCATGGGCAGCCTCCCCCGTCAAGATTGCTCACTTCTTTTGAGCCTTAATCGTTGCGCTCCCGCGCTGGGAACCTCCCCCAGCCCCTCGTTCGAGGGGGGCTTTTCCGATGGCGTAGGCGGGCGTCGCGTGCACTCGAATAGCGGCGCTGCGAGGCACCCCCAACCCCCTTGAAAAGGGGGCTTTCTGAGGCAATTGAGGAGAATTCGGGTCAAGCGCGGTACACCCACGCCACCAGCGGCGTCCGAAAACCCCCACCTCTTACGCGACCCAGACAGCCCGCCGCCCTTCGCTCACCGCCCTTGCGATGTGCAGCCAGCTACACAAGGACACTCGACCATCCTCCCCCGAGAGGACTTACTTACAAAAAAAACTCCTCCCCCAGCGGGGGAGGCAGGGAGGGGGTGAAAGCCCGCCCTGCCAAGGGGCAACTTCGCACCACGACGGCGCTCCTCGCGAGATGTGATGAATCTTGAGCCTCCCCCAAGTGAACACAACGGCTTGCATCGCGCCTCGCGGCGACGAGTATGTCCCATCCGTCGACTCACTCGCCCGGTCCAAGTAGCTCGACGACTTCTTGCCCGCTCGCGCGGATGCGATGGCGGCTTCTTGGCGGGAAGCGGGCGAAGTCGGTCTCGCTGCTCGGCACCAGCGTGTACGACGCCGCGTCGTCGTCGGCGAAGCGCACGTTGTATGTCGCCTCGCGGCGCTCGCGCTCTTGCTCGCCGGGCGCGAGTCCGACGGCTAGATGGACGCGCTCGGCGCTCGGCCAGCGCGCTGTGCAGTCGGCGCCCGACTCGCGCAACACGCGATCTTCGGCCCACTCCCACTGCTTGAACGCGAACCACTCGGCGAAGCGCGGCTCGGCGCGATAGCGCGGCTCTTCGCGGGTGCGTGGCTCATCGCGATAGCGCGGCACCTGGCGCGTGCGCGTCTCCGAGCAATAGCGCGTCGTGCAGCTCTGCCCGCCGCCTGAACACACGTTGTGGCAAGAGGCGAAGCCGTTGTCGTCGCTGCTGCACTCTTCGTGGCAAGACTCCGGCGACGTCGTGCAGTCCTGACCACACGAGACCTGCTCGGTGTAGCTCTCCGAGTCGTAGCCGTCTTGGACGCGCTCGGTGAAGTGGACGGTCTCGTTGTGATCGAACACCTGCTCGTCGTGATGATGTCGCTGACCGAGCGGACGCATGTCGAACGCGGTCGCGTTCTGCGCCTCCGTGAAGCCTTCGCGATCGAAGACTCGGTAGCGATCGACGTGAACGACTTGCTCCCAGCGAGTCGCTGCGACCTGCACGTCGCGTGGCCGATTGCTCCACCACGCGGCGATCCCGCCGAGCGCGACGCAGCCGAGCGCGCAGCTCAGCAGCGCGGCGGAGATCGCGCCGATGAACGCGCCCAGGCGCAGGCCAAACGGATACGGCGAGCGGCGCCCGCGCTGCGGAGCTGCGGCGGCGGTCGGCGTAGCGAACGGCCGCACGGCGAAGGAGGACGACGCTGGCAGCGGCGGGGCGACGGCGACTCCCTGCGGCGTCGGCGCCGATCCGTCGCGCACCTCAGCGCCCTCGGCTGACTCGGCGCCGCACTCTGCGCAGCGATGATCGAGCCGCATCTGGTCGCTGCCGCAATATTTGCAGCGCCAATCGCGACCCGCGCTCGCTTGGCGCAGCAGCTTCGCATCGGTCACCGACGCGACGCTGCGGGTCTCGCCCGGCATCTCGTATTTCTCGCTGCTGTCCTTCGGGTTACCGCACGTCTGACACGCCTTGTGGCGTCCGAGGTTGCGCAAGTCGCACGAGGAGCAGACCCAGGTCATCTCGATCTTGCGCGACATCGACTTTCTCCCGAGCGGAGCATAGCCGCACCGACATCACGCGCGCGAGCGCTGCGCGATTCACGCAGCGCGCGCCGCGCGTGCGTTCAGCGCTACGAGACGTCGATCGATGAACTCCGCCGCGCGCAGCGCCATCGCCATGATCGTCAGCTGCGGGTTGACGCCGAGCGAGCCTGGCACCGCCGAGCCATCGCAGACGAACAGGTTGTGTACGTCGTGGGTCTCGTGCGTCTCATCGACGACCGATGTCAGCGCGTCGTGGCCCATTCGGCAGGTGCCGAGCGGGTGATACGCGGTGATGTCGATGTGACGCGCGGCGATGTCGGAGCGCTCGAGCGCATCGACGTCGGCGAGGCTCGCGAGTCGCTCGTGGAAGGCGACGGACGGGTACACGGCCTTCGCGCCCGCGGCGAAGAACACCCGCGCGAGGATGCCGAAGCCGCGCTTCATCTGCGCGAGATCGTGGCGACCAAGCCAATAGCTGAGCTTCGGTTCGCCACCCGCGCCGAGGCTCACGCGACCACGCGAGCGGTCCTTGACCATGAAGCCAAAGCCGACCGTGCGTCGGTATTGCTCCATCAGGCTGGTGAACTGGGGGCCATAGGCTGTCACCGTCGCCGCGGTGACGTCGAGCGGTCCGTGCGCGCCCTCGAACATCAGCCCTTCATCGCGGAATTCGTCGATCGCGTAGCCCTGAGGCACGCTCTTCCAGCCGTCGAGATCCGCGCCGAACACGCCGATCGCCGACGACGCAGGATGGATTGACAGGTTGCGCCCGAGCTCGCCGGACGCGTTCGCCAAACCGCTCTTCAGCAGCAAGAGCGGCGTGTAAAACGTGCCGCACGCGAGCACCACGACACGCGCGCGCACGTTGACGCGCACCGGGCCATTCGGCCCCTTCGCGACGCCGACGACTCCGACGGCGGTCTCCGCTTCGGTGAGCACGCTCTCGACTTTGATGCCGGTGAGCAGCTGCGCGCCCGCGCTCAGCGCCGCCGGCACCCACGAGATGTTCGCCGACTTCTTCGCATCCGTCGGGCAGCCGAAGTTGCACAGTCCTTGGCCATCGCAGCCGGGCGCGTTGCGCAGCAGCGCGTGATGCGAATAGCCGAGCACGTCGCAGCCCTTCGCGATCATCTCCGCCGGTCGACCGAGCGCGGCCTTCGACGACGGGCCAACCTCGAGAAAGCGCTCGACCGTCTCGTAGTACGGAGCGAGCGACTCCGACGTCAGCTCGGTGACGCCGAATTTCTCGTGCCACTCGGTGAGCGTCGCTTCCGGCACGCGGAAGCAGGTGCCGCCGTTGATCAGCGTAGTGCCGCCGACACCGATGCCGACCGGGATCGGGATCGCGGTGTTGCCATACGCGACCGTCAGCCCGCTCTTGCGATAGGCCTTCTTCATCATCGCCAGCGGGCGACCATCGAAGTCGAGGCGCGTGAGGTGCTGCCCCTCTTCGAGCACGAGCACCGCGTGACCGCGCTCCGCGAGCGTGCGCGCGACGGGCGAGCCGCCAGCCCCACTGCCGACGACCACGACATCGCACTCGAGCGTCTCGCCATCTTCGAGCGCGCTCGCGTCCGAGATCTGCTCGCGCCAGCGCGCGCGCTCGAGCTTCGCCGGCACCTCGACCTCGTAGCGGCAGCCAATGGCGGCGTAGACCTGCGGATCGTCGAAGTGCGCCATCTTCAGCGGGATCAGCAGCCCGCGCAGCGGCAGCCGCATCGTCTCGGAGTGATTCCACGCGTCGAGCACCGCGAGCCGCCGCTCGCCCGACAGCGCCGTGAAGCGCGAGCCGGTGCTCAGAAGTGTGCGCAGCTCCAACGTCCACAGCAGGGTGCGGTAGCCCCGCGTCACAGCCGGCGCGAGACCGTCGAAGAAGCGCTCCATGCGCCGGTAGGTTCCGTCGCGCGGCGCGGTGAGGACTTGCCCGGCGGGCAGCGCGGTCTCGCCGAGCGCGCGCAGGATCGTGAGCTCGCTGTCGGTGAATTTCATCGATGCCTCAAGTGCCGCGAAGGAGCGCGCGAACGACCGCGCGACGACGCACGTCGAGCCGCTTCTGCTGCGTCTTGATCAGCGGCAGCCACGACGCGAGGAACGGCAAGATCTCGCGCAGATCGAACGTCATCTCTCCGCGCGCGATCACCTCGCCGCTCGGGTCGCGCAGCGTGACCGGCATCAGCGTCATCGACCGCCGCGGCGCGAGAAACGAGAAGCGCTTCTGCGCATCGAGCAGCAGCTCTTCCCCCGCCTCCGATCGAAAGCGCACCGCGTACGTGATGGTGCGCTCGCGCGGCGCGATGGTCAGCGTACCGCGGGCGGCGGCCTCGCGCGCCCAGTGCGGAGCGTGCGCCAGCCCACGCAGCGCGAAGTGACCATCACCGCTGTTGCCCATCGCGTTCACGTCGAACGCGATCGAATGAACCTCGCCGTGCAGGTCGCGCACGGTGCCCCGCATGGTCTCGACGAATGACAAGCGCATGGTCCCTCCCTCTCACTCGACAGCTCTTCAGACGACGCTGAGCCGCGAGTCCGGCTCGCGACGCAGCAACTCGAGCGCACCCCCGTGCGCCGAGCGACATGTGAACGGCGCCGCATCGCGCGGCGTCACCTCGAGCAACACCTCGGCGAGCTTGCTGTTGAAGCAATACGCGAGCGAGTGATC